>Ga0209075_1004255_pt1 | contig 11553 bp, 7 predicted proteins | sample Stecom2011_FD_187523 | JGI IMG/M metagenome (GOLD analysis project Ga0209075, IMG submission 187523) | Agricultural soil microbial communities from Utah to study Nitrogen management - Steer compost 2011 (SPAdes) (version 2) | ecosystem: Environmental > Terrestrial > Soil > Agricultural land...
GCCAATTAGGTTTGTTACCCGCGCCGATTGCTGAGGCTATCGTTAAGGCGGCAGAAAACTTATTGAATGATAAAGCACTTATGCAGCACTTTCCTGTTGATGTGTTTCAAACAGGTTCGGGTACAAGCAGCAACATGAATGCCAATGAAGTATTGGCTAATCTAGCAAGCCAGCTAAGCCAAGAGGCCGTCAGCGCTAATGACCATGTCAATTTTGGCCAAAGCAGTAATGACACCATTCCAAGCAGTATGCATATTAGTGCGGTATTGCTATTGGATAAAAAACTCCTGCCAGCGCTGCGCTATCTAGAGCAAGTGATTATTGAGAAAGCAGCTACTGTTGATCATCACATCAAAACCGGGCGCACGCATTTAATGGATGCTATGCCGGTACGCTTAAGCCAGAGCCTTCTCGCCTGGGCGGATCAAATCCATGCCAATATTAGCAATTTAGAGCAGGCATGTCGGGTGCTGCAAAAATTGCCACAAGGTGGCACAGCCGTGGGTACAGGGGTGAATACACATAAGGATTTTGCCGTGCTGTTTAATCAGCATTTATCGGCATTAACCGCTATAGAATTTAGTCCAGCAGCCAATTTTTTTAGCCATATCAGTGCACAAGATGGCATCGTGGCTTTATCCGGTCAGTTAAAAACCTTGGCGGTTAGTTTAATGAAAATCGCTAACGATTTACGCTGGATGAATTCAGGCCCTTTATCGGGTTTGGGCGAAATAGCCTTAGAGGCTTTGCAGCCGGGTTCCTCGATTATGCCGGGCAAAGTGAACCCGGTGTTGCCGGAAGCTGCCGCCATGGTTGCAGCCCAGGTGATTGGTAATGATGCGGCGATTACTATGGGCGGGCAGTCGGGTAATTTCGAGTTGAACGTGATGCTACCGATGATGGCCAACAACGTATTGAGCAGTTTGCAGTTGCTGAGTAATACAGCACCTTTATTGGCGGATAAAGCGATTAAGAGTTTTATTGTGAATGAGGAGGCCTTGCAGCATGCTCTTTCACATAATCCGATTTTGGTCACCGCGTTAAACCCGATTATTGGTTATGCAAAAGCGGCTGAGATTGCTAAAAAAGCCTACTTAGAAAAGCGCCCTATAATTGATGTCGCAATGGAACTTACTGGCATGAATCATAAGGATTTAACAGAATTATTGGACGTGAAAAAATTGACATTTGGTGGGCTTTAAATATGATGTTTGCAACCGTTAATCATCAGTGATGATAAAAATATAGAATAGTTGTGCTAAAGCAATGAAATAGCATAAGAAGCTGTTATTTTATTGCCGGACTTGAGTAAACCCAAGATTGCTGTATTCGCGTCTTTATAACCCGTTTTACTGCTATTTCAGCGACAATTCGCGTTAGTTACCCAAGATTACTAAGTTTTCATCTACATGTGGCAGGCAAGATCAATGAGTAGTGATCAGGTTTATTTTTTGTATGGTACTGAGTCAGGTAACTCAGAAAAAGTGGCAAGTATTGGCTGCAAGTCGGCCATCGCATTAGGTTACGATGCTGAGCTTGTTGATATGGGGCAGCTAGACATGGAATCGCTTCATGACTGGCATAATTTGTTCATGGTGATAGGCACCAACGGTGAAGGTGAAATGCCACTGAACGCCGAGTCAGCATGGGAAGATGCCCAGGCGAACCAACTTACAGGCCTTAGCGAGTTAAAGTTTGCTGTATTGGGCTTAGGTGATAGCTCTTATGACTATTATTGCCAAGCCGGCCACGATTGGGATGCATATTTAGAAGCAAGCGGTGCTGAGCGCCTTGTCGATTGCGGCGAAGCGGATTCTGATTTTATGGCTGAAAGCATGGCTTGGCTAACAGATGCCTTAGTTGCGCTTTCAGGCAAGCCTGAAGACGATGTTAGAAAGATAATTGATGATGTTGTTAGTGGTGCAGTGGACGAAAATGCTGAGGAAGGTTGGTCAGCAAGTAATCCATGGCAGGCTAAAATTTTGGAAAAACGTAATCTGTGTAGCGAAGCGTCCAGTAAGTCGGTATGGCATTATTCTTTATGCTTAAAAGACTCCGGCATTGTTTATAAGCCGGGTGATTGTATTGATATATTACCGGTTAACGAGAAACCTTTGGTTGAGAAGTTAATCGAGGTCATGGGCTGGAGCGGCGATGAGCCCGTCACGGTAGAAGGTACAACTTACACCATTCGAAAAGCTTTAGAAGAGCATTTAGAAATTCGCCAACCGACCTTAAAGCTATTGAAGTTATTAGCTGCAAGAGGTGATAGCGCAGAATTTAAACGTGTTGTGCAACAAACAAAAGCCGATATTGAGCAATTCACTTATGGCCATGATGTTCTCAGCTTAGTTGAGGAATACACCAAGCCACCAGCACCAAAAACCGATTTTAAATCAAAAATCAAAGCACTCTTGGGCAAGCCAGAATTTATGCCGCGTATAGAGGCCAGAGTCTTTGTGAGCTATTTGAAAGCGGTACACCCCAGAGCTTATTCGATCGCCTCCAGCTATAACGCCAACCCTGATGAAGTGCACTTGACCATCGCTGACGTAAAATATCAACGTAAAGGTCGTGAGCATAAAGGTGCTTGTTCAATTTACTTGGCGGAGAGAGTGAATGTTGGTGATACCGTTAAGTGCTGGCTGCTAACAAATAAATACTTTGTCTTGCCAGAAGACAATAATATCCCGTTGATTATGGTTGGCCCAGGTACGGGTATTGCACCGTTTATAGCCTTTTTGGAAGAGCGTGAACACCGCAAGGCCGAGGGTAAAAACTGGTTGTTCTTTGGTGATAGAGAATCCGCTAACGATTTCCTCTATCGCGATGAGCTAGAAGCATTCCAAGAAAAAGGCCTACTCACACGTCTGGATACAGCATTCTCACGTGACCAAGAAGAGAAAGTCTACGTACAGCATAAGATGCAAAAAGCGGGTAAAGAAATTTACGAGTGGTTGCAGCAAGGCGCGATTTTCTATGTCTGTGGTGATGCCAAACACATGGCGCAAGATGTTGAAGACACGCTGATTGCTATACTGCAAGAGCATGGCCAAAAAGATGAAGAGCAAGCACGCAAGTATTTAAAAACCATGCAGCGTGAACGTCGTTATTTGAAAGATGTTTATTAAGCATAAGCGTTAAGTAAAAAGCCCAGCAAGTCTGGGCTTTTTTGTGCCTCACGCTTTGATGTAGTGAGCTGTGCATAGTTGTTAGGTGACTGCGCCTTGCATCGCGAAACAGTTTCGCTCCACACACAATAAATCGTTTGGCCAATAAAAAAACGCGACCCTTGGGCCGCGTTTTTGGTTCTCACTAAGCAAGCTTAACGCTGCCTCGATACTTTTATTAATCCCAGCTTAACGCACCGCCGGTTTGGTATTCGATTACGCGCGTTTCAAAGAAGTTTTTCTCTTTGCGTAAGTCCATGATTTCACTCATCCATGGGAAGGGGTTTTGCTTACCTGGGAATTGCTCGGGTAGACCCATTTGAGCGAGTCGACGGTTAGCAATAAACTGCAGGTATTCTTCCATCATGGCGGCATTCATGCCCAGTACGCCGCGTGGCATACTTTCTTTAGCAAAAGCGATTTCTAGGTGTGTGCCTTCCAATACCATTTGGATCACTTCTTCTTGGAACTCAGGCGTCCACAAGTGCGGGTTTTCCAACTTGATCTGGTTGATCACATCAATACCAAAGTTCAAGTGCATGGACTCATCACGCAAGATGTATTGGAATTGCTCAGCAACACCGGTCATCTTGTTACGGCGACCCATGGATAGAATCTGGCTAAAGCCACAGTAGAAGAAGATACCTTCGGTGACGGCATAGAACGCGACTAAGTTACGTAGTAATTCTTGGTCGTTTTCTGGCGTTCCTGTATTAAAGGTAGGATCACCCAAGGACTGTGTATGCTTGATGCTCCATGACGCTTTTTGGGCGATAGAAGGTATCTCGCGGTACATATTAAACACTTCACTTTCGTCCATACCTAAGGACTCTACGCAGTATTGGTAGGCGTGTGTGTGTATCGCTTCTTCAAACGCTTGACGCAAAATGTACTGGCGGCATTCGGGGTTGGTAATTAAACGATAAATCGCTAATACCAAGTTGTTTGCCACTAAGGAATCCGCCGTGGAGAAATAACCCAAGCTGCGCATAACAATGCGGCGCTCATCATCAGTTAGGCCATCGGCGCTTTTCCATAAGGCGATATCGGCGGTCATATTGATTTCTTGCGGCATCCAGTGGTTGGCGCAACCATCAAGGTATTTCTGCCACGCCCAGTCATACTTAAACGGCACAAGCTGGTTTAAGTCGGCACGGCAGTTAATCATCTGCTTTTGGTCAACTTGGATACGCTGCGCACCCATTTCTAGCTCTTCGAGACCTGCTGCTACGTCCAGCTTGGCAACCGCTTCGGCTGCCTTAGCAATGGCCGCAGCGCTGGCTGCGCTAGGTGCTTCACTCGTTGTTGTCGTATCAGCTGCGGCAACAGGTGCAGGCTCTACTACTTTCTCGGCCACAGGTGCTGCTGCAGGTTCACTTTTTACGGCTGTATCTTCGTCGTAATCATCCCAATTTAACATGGCTTACTCCCCTCATTCATTGTGTGAAAGACTATTGGCATGCTTCGCAGTCGGGTTCGGTAATCGAACAGGCTTGCGGAACAGGTGCAGGTTGTGGCGCTGTATTGGCGCTAACCGCATTCAAGTTGCTGGTGCTAATAGTGGATTTTTCTGTACTGGTGGCTGAAAGTGCACGCAGGTAATAAGTGGTTTTTAGACCACGTAACCAGGCCATGCGATAGGTAACATCCAGCTTTTTACCGTTAGCTCCGCTCATATAGATATTCAGCGATTGTGCTTGGTCTAGCCATTTTTGGCGACGTGAAGCAGCTTCTATCATCCAGCGTGGCTCTAGCTCAAATGCTGTGACATAAATGGCTTTTAGCTCTGCAGGAATACGCTCTATGGCTTGTACGCTACCTTCGTAGTATTTCAGGTCGTGAATCATCACGTTATCCCATAGGCCAAGCTTTTTCAGATCGTTAACCAAGTAAGGGTTAACAACGGTAAACTCGCCCGATAGGTTAGATTTAACGTAAAGGTTTTGATACGTCGGCTCTATCGATTGGGTAACACCGGTAATATTGGAGATGGTGGCTGTAGGTGCAATCGCCATCAAGTTGGAGTTACGCATACCTTGTTTCTTTACTTTATTGCGTAAAGCCGTCCAGTTTTCGCGCTGGGTGGTGTCTACATCAAAGTACTTCTCACCACGATGCTGCTTTACTAAATCCAAGGAGTCGATCGGTAAAATGCCTTGGCTCCATAGTGAACCTTCGTAGGTTTCGTAGGTGCCACGCTCGACGGCTAAGTCGGATGAAGCATTGATAGCAAAGTAAGAGATCAGCTCCATGGATTCATCGGCAAACGCTACTGCCGCATCACTGGCATAAGCGATGCCTTGCTTATAGAGCGCATCATGGAAGCCCATCAAACCCATACCTACAGGGCGGTGGCGCATATTAGAAGTGCGCGCTTGCGGTACGGCATAGTAGTTAATGTCGATAACGTTATCGAGCATACGCACAGCTGTTTTGATGGTATTGGCCAGTTTTTCTCTGTCCAAGCCTTTTTCTGTGGTGTGCTGCGCAAGGTTGATCGAACCCAAGTTACACACAGCGATTTCGTCTTCGCTGGTGTTCAAGGTGATTTCGGTACACAGGTTAGATGAATGTACCACACCTACGTGTTGCTGTGGTGAACGCAAGTTACAGGTATCTTTAAAGGTAATCCACGGATGGCCTGTTTCAAACAGCATACCTAGCATTTTGCGCCATAAATCCTGCGCACGCATACGCTTGAAAAGCTTTAACTCACCTTTTTGCGTTAACGCTTCATAATGGTTATAGCGCTCTTCAAATGCTGTGCCGTATAGATCGTGCAGATCAGGTACGTCATTTGGTGAGAATAGTGTCCAATGGCTATCTTCAAACACACGCTTCATGAATAAATCCGGCACCCAGTTGGCCGTGTTCATATCGTGGGTACGACGTCTATCATCACCGGTGTTTTTACGTAAGTCTAAAAACTCTTCGATATCTAAGTGCCAGGTTTCTAAGTAAGCGCAAACAGCGCCTTTACGCTTACCGCCTTGGTTAACAGCAACGGCAGTATCGTTGACGACCTTCAAGAAAGGCACGATACCCTGTGATTTACCATTAGTGCCTTTGATGCGCGCACCGAGTGCACGTACTGGTGTCCAGTCGTTACCTAGGCCGCCTGCCCATTTTGATAGCATGGCGTTGTCACGGATGGCGCCGTAAATGCCATACAAATCGTCAGGTACCGTGGTTAGGTAGCAGGAGGATAATTGTGGACGTAAAGTACCCGCGTTAAATAACGTTGGGGTAGAGCTCATATAATCGAAAGAGCTTAATAAATTGTAGAATTCGATAGCACGTGCGTTGATATCATCTTCTTCTACCGCAAGGCCCATGGCGACGCGCATAAAGAACACTTGGGGTAATTCAAAGCGGGTATTATTCCAATGAATAAAATAACGGTCGTATAGGGTTTGCAGGCCTAAATAAGTAAATTGCTCATCACGCGAGGCATCAATGGCCTTACCTAAACGCTCTAAATCGAATTTGCGAAGTTCTGGGCTGAGTAACTCAAGCTCTATACCTTTTTCGATATATAGCGGCAGTGCTTGAGGGTAGAAAGTGTGCATTTCTTGTTGCGTTGCATCCGTCGCAAGCTCTAAGAAGGTCAGTGCTTCGCGGCGTAGTACGTCAAGCAATAGGCGTGCGGTGACAAAGGTGTAGTTAGGCTCTTTCTCTATCATGGTGCGTGCTGTCATCACCAAGGAGGTAGAGACATCTTCTAAGGATACGCCATCATAAAGGTTTTTCAGTGCTTCTTTAACGATGCCCGGTGCATCAACACCTTCAAGGCCAGCACAAGCTTCTTTAACAATGGTGTCTAAACGCTGGATATCAAGATTTTGAACGCTGCCATCGGGCATGGTGATATTGATTTGCGGGCCATTGTGCTGTTTGGGGTGGTCAGTTTCACGTTTTTTTGCTTGTTCTGAACGATAAATGACATAGGAACGGGCAACTTTATGCTCGCCGCTACGCATCAGCGCAAGCTCAACTTGATCCTGAATGTCTTCAATGTGGATGGTGCCGCCTGATGGCATACGACGCTTGAATATCAGGCCAACCTGATCAGCCAATTGCTGCACCGTGTCGTGAATACGACCGGATGTTGAAGCATTGTCGCCTTCTACAGCTAAGAAGGCTTTGGTAATGGCTACTTGAATTTTATCTTGTGTGTAAGCGACTACGGTGCCATTGCGTTTAATAACGCGTAATTGGCCGGGAGCAGTGGCTTGTAAATCTTGTTCGTTTGCTTGTGTTTGCATAATAGTGGGGTCCAAGTGTTACGTGTGTTGCTTATAATCACTTTGCGCGCTCTATATATTTTTTAGAGCATAACGCAATATGTAGTGTTGTTTTTTATTGATGATACAAGATAGTGCGCTTTTTTCTTAAGTACAAGTCCTTTTTATTGCTTAAGAAACTGATAAATGACTTTGCTAGTGCTTACTCACCGTCAAGCATTGATGGCTATCGCCTTTGTGAAAAGTAAAGCAAATAAAATTATTTTTATAGATTGTCATTTCTATAAAATATCCTACATGTTGTGTGGTGGGTTTTATCTTTGTCAAGATATGGTGTTTTGTCGCGACTGACGCCGCGACAGTTTTACTGCTGATTGGCCTTTAGTAAGAACTCCATTAAGGCTTTTTGTGCATGCAAGCGGTTTTCGGCTTCTTGCCATACTACCGATTGCGGGTGATCAAGCATACCTTCGCTAATTTCTTCGCCACGGTGGGCGGGCAAGCAGTGCATAAACAAGGCATCGCTATTGGCCTTGGCTAATAGTGCTTCGTTAATCTGATAGTCCGCAAATGCAGCAGCGCGGATGTTGTGCTCTTCTTCTTGGCCCATAGAGGCCCAAACATCGGTTACCAATAAGTCCGCTTTGCTGGCGGCTTCTTCTGGCGATTGGCCAATACGGACGCGATCTTTATTGGCTGCTAGTAGTGCTGCATCAGGCTCAAAACCTTTAGGGCAAGCGATATGCAATTGAAAATCAAATTGCTTGGCAGCTAAGATGTAGGAGTTGCACATATTATTGCCATCGCCAATCCAGGCAACTTTCTTGCCTTGTATGCTACCACGTTGTTCGACATAGGTCTGTATGTCGGCGAGTAACTGGCAAGGGTGGTAACCATCGGTAAGGGCATTGATTACGGGCACGCTAGAGTATTTCGCAAACTGCTGAATGCGATCATGGCCATAAGTGCGCACCATAATAATATCTAGCATGGATGATAAGACTCTGGCGCTATCTTCGATGGGCTCGCCACGGCCAAGCTGGGTATCGCGCGGCGATAAAAATAGGGCGTGGCCACCTAATTGCACCATACCGGCTTCAAATGAGACGCGGGTACGGGTGGAGGATTTTTCAAATAGCATGCCTAGCACATAGCCTTTAAAAGGCTGAGCTTGACGGATAGCCGCTAAGTCGCGCTTCATTTCGATAGCGCGTTGGATAATCTGCTGCAACTCGGCTGGTGTGCAGTCGAGTAGGGTTAGAAAATGTCTGACGCTCATGCGGATTCCGCCATATCTTGGGCAAAAGCATTAATTAACTGGCAGACACCAGCAACTAATTGATCAGCTTCTGCCTGCTGAATAATTAAAGGGGGTAAAAGACGAATAACATTGCCGTTAGTAACGTTGATCAAAAGTCGCTTTTCTAAGGCTTTTTGTACGAGGTTTGTGCATTCATGTTTTAGCTCTATACCTAGCAATAAACCTTTGCCGCGTATTTCTTTGACGATGCTTTGCTCGGCGAGTTTTTCACGAAGTTGCTGCTGTATATAGTCACCCATTTGTAAGGCTTTTTCAGCGTAGTTTTCGTTAATTATGGTATCAATAGTGGCAATGCCTGCAGCGCAAGCGAGCGGGTTGCCGCCAAAAGTGGAACCGTGATTGCCAGGACCGAATAAACCGGTGGCTTTACCTGATGCCAAGCAAGCGCCAATGGGTACGCCATTGGCTAAGCCTTTGGCAGTGGTGACGACATCCGGCAGCCAGTTGTGATGCTGATAGGCAAAATACTTACCGGTTCGGCCATTACCCGTCTGCACTTCGTCTAGCATTAATAGCCAATCGTTTTGGTCGCATAACTCGCGCAAGCCATCTAAAAAGGCAGGCTCTGGGATGTGCACACCCCCTTCGCCTTGTATAGGCTCAACAAGGACGGCGACGATATTTTGATTGTTTTTGGCAATGGTTTTTACCGCGTCTAAATCGGCAAAGGGTGCGCGAGCAAAACCTTTCACTAAGGGGCCAAAGCCTGCTTGTACTTTACGGTTGCCGGTGGCACTTAAGGTGGCCAAAGTGCGGCCATGAAAGGAGGACTCAAAAACAATAATTGTGGGTAAGTCTATGCCTTTATTATGGCCGTGCATACGTGCCAGTTTAATTGCGGCTTCGTTAGCTTCAGCGCCGGAGTTGCTGAAAAACACACAGTCCATGCCAGAGGCGGCAATCAGTTTGTCTGCCAATTGGCGTTGTGCGCCAATGTGATAAATATTGGAGGTGTGAAGTAAGCGGCCTGCTTGCTCGCTTATCGCTTTGGTAAGCGCAGGGTGTGCGTGGCCTAAGCCGCACACAGCAATACCACTTAGGGCGTCTAGCCATGCATTGCCCGCAGTGTCATAAAGCCAAACGCCTTCACCGTGGGTAAACTCAACGGGTAAGCGACTATAAGTGTTCATCAAAGTTGACATACGACTTCCTCAAAACGCAAACAGGCAGTCTTGGACTGCCTGCTATTTTGCTAAAAAACGATGCTATGTGAAATAAAAATGCAAATCAATAGTTGCGGCTGGTTTTTTAGGCTGGTTTATAAGGGGGTAGGCGGGTAGAATGTTTGCCATTGTCCAACCTAAAGCGAGTAATTCTGATGGATATTATTGATACAATCAAAGAACAAATAGCAGAAAACCCTATTTTGCTATATATGAAAGGCTCACCAAATCAACCACAGTGTGGGTTTTCTCTACGTGCATCGCAAGCGGTAATGTCGTGCGATCAACGTTTTGCCTATATCGATATTTTAGCTAACCCTGAAATTCGTACTAACCTACCAAAGTATGCCAACTGGCCAACCTTCCCACAACTATGGGTGAATGGTGAGTTAGTCGGTGGCTGTGACATTATTTGTGAAATGCATGAAAGTGGCGAGCTAAAAACGCTGCTAGATTCTGTTGCTGTCGCTGAATAAGTTGTAGCTTAGCAATGATGCGCACGGGCTTTTTGCTGTCTATAGCGCTACTGATTGTAGCGTGTGCTCAGCCAGTCAAAGAAAGCCGTGCAGCATCATCCTCCCCTCTAGAAAATCAACAAGCCGAACAACAGCAGGCTATCAGTGAATTAGAGAAAATTGCCAGTGGCGATGCGATAAGCAATGCACGATCGGCGGTTGCTGCTAATGACTGGCGTCTATGGGCGTATCATGACAGGGCAGGTTTGAAAGTGCCTGGCGTTATTGCGCATAGAGAAGATTACCCAGTAAAAATAGCGCCAGCTATGGGTGATGTAATTTATAACGATAGACACTTGCAGGCCCACTTACAGTTTCTTGATTACGCTAAGCGTTACAATCAAGAGGTGCTCTCGCTACAGTCTAAGCAGTAAGTTAGTGAATAATCCGCATAGATAAATCAATGGCTTTAACATCCTTGGTTAAAGTACCTAAAGAAATATAGTCCACGCCTGTCTCTGCCACTTCACGTAAAGTATCAAACGTAATATTGCCAGAGGCTTCAAGTTTGGCGCGCCCTGCGTTGATAGCTACGGCTTGTACTTTGTCGGCATTACTAAAGTTATCAAGCATGATGATATCGGCTTTGGCATCCAAGGCTTGTTGGAATTCATCCAAGTTTTCCACTTCTACTTCGACCGGTTTCCCAGGGTGGTTAACTCTAGCGGTAGCAATCGCTTTTGCTACCGAACCGCAGGCGGCAATGTGATTCTCTTTAATCAAGAAGGCATCATAAAGGCCGATGCGATGATTGGCGCAGCCGCCGCAGCTGACAGCGTATTTTTGTGCGGTGCGCAGGCCGGGAATAGTTTTACGAGTGTCCAGCAAGGTCACTGGCGTGTCTGCGACTTGATCGGCGTATTGCTGGCAGCGGGTAGCAATGCCGGATAATAATTGTAAAAAGTTTAAGGCTGTGCGCTCAGCGGTTAACAGGCTGCGTGCCAAGCCCTCTACGGTAAATAAACGGCTATCGGCGGGCATTTTGTCACCATCTTTGCAGTGCCAAGTGACGGCTACCTTGCTATCGATTTGTGCAAAGGTTTCATTGACCCAATCCACGCCGCAGATAACCGTATCTTCGCGGGTAATCACTTGGGCGCGCATGGTATCGTCAGCGGGGATTAATTCGGCGGTAATGTC
>Ga0209075_1004256_pt1 | contig 11552 bp, 7 predicted proteins | sample Stecom2011_FD_187523 | JGI IMG/M metagenome (GOLD analysis project Ga0209075, IMG submission 187523) | Agricultural soil microbial communities from Utah to study Nitrogen management - Steer compost 2011 (SPAdes) (version 2) | ecosystem: Environmental > Terrestrial > Soil > Agricultural land...
TCATCACTCACACGTATTTATGCTTGGAGGTGAAAGCTATCGATTGAAGCAAAAAGTAAGCAAAAACTAATCGTAGGTGGGTCAATTTTAATGGCCGAAGGTGGATCAAAAGTAATGGCCATTGACAACCGGAAAAAGCTTCAAAAAATAATCGAACGTATGGAGGCAGAGATTCTTCTAGGCTCTTTTGTTTACGTAAACTATTTCCCTAAAAGCAAACGTGCAGCCATGTTCGATGAATTAGAAAAGAAGGGGACACAACAACTTGATGAAAGGGTAGCAACGCCTTTCATTAAAGACTTTGCAATGACTTGGTTTGATACCAAGAAAGTAGAATGGCGCAATAGCTATCAGCAAACCACGATGAATCATCTTATTGCGTATATTGTTCCGCGCCTAGGAGATAAAAGAGTCGGTGACATCACAAGAGCAGATATTTTGGATTTTCGTTCGAGCCTCGCCAAAGAACCGAAACAAAAGTCCAAACCATTAAAAGCGACATCAATTAATAAAATTATGATGCCTCTTCGAATAATGCTAGAGGATGCCGCCGACCGTTATGATTTTACTTCGCCTTTCAAACGAATCAAATCTTTAAAAATTGAACGTACCGATGTGGCGCCATTCACTATTGAAGAGGTAATGCTTTTCATTAATGCCGTACGTAAAGATTTCAAGTCTTATTACACTGTTCGTTTCTTTACTGGAATGCGCACAGGTGAAATCGATGGCTTGCAATGGAAGCATGTCGATTTTGATCGTCGTGAAATTTTAGTTCGTGAAACCTATGTTCGTAACGAGCTGACCTACACAAAAAACAATAGCTCTCAGCGTGAGATCTATATGTCACAACCCGTGTTTGATGCGCTTAAAAAGCAGTTTGAAACAACTGGTCATGGTGACTTAGTTTTCTGCAATCGTGATGGTGGCTTCTTGACTAGTAAGAATGTCACCGACCGAGTCTGGTATCCGTTGCTGGAGCACTTAGGACTCAAAAGGAGAGTTCCTTATCAATCGCGCCATACAGCTGCAACGCTATGGCTGGCAGCAGGTGAAGCTCCAGAGTGGATTGCTCGGCAGATGGGGCATACCACCACTGAAATGTTGTTTCGAATTTATTCGCGTTATGTGCCAAATCTGACTCGCAAAGATGGCTCTGCTTTTGATCGCCTTCTTCAAAATCAAGCGTCTTCAGTAAGCGATGCAATGGAGGTGAAAGATGCAAAACCATAAAAATATTCCACCCTTATGCTCTCGTAATATCTGGGTAAGTGATCGAGTTTATCTTATTGCTGATTGGCTGATTGATACCTACGAGGTACAGCCCGGCTATGGCTTGGCAAAACACTTAAAGGTGGCCTTTGCATTAGATAATCACAATGCCGTAAGAATCTGGGTACATAGGCAAAACTTAGCATACCCTCGTCCATACCAAACTTTAGGCGATTTACGAGCAGCATTTGCGCGCCTCTTACCATAAACCTAATCGATTAAGGGGCTAACACTAGCCCCTCTTTAATAAGCAATAATTGCAGAACAAATCGATAGGCTGGCGTCGCTAAACCTTTTTCATTAATCACTTTAATTCTTAGAAACCCATACTTTCCATATTTCATGTTATTTTTTCCTCGCTCAACACTAAACTCAAAGGCTCTCGCTCTGGTGTTTAGAGACCTCCAATACTGATGACATGTGTTTTCGTCTACTTCTTGTGACCCAACAAGTATCGTTAGATCAACATCTGCCTGGCTTAGCCCTAAGCTACGTAAAAAATCTAAATACTCTTTAGCCGTTTCCTTTATTTTAAACACCGTTTGCTGTTCACTTACCCAATAGTTATCACGATAAACTATTAAGCCGTGTTGATAAGTCTGCTCATCTTCGCCTCTCAACTCAGAGAATGCACAAGCTAAAGATTTAAAAACTTTAACGTCAGCCGTCTTTATGGGTTTACTTGGATAGCTAATTTTTTGACCCAATGAGTTTTTTACATTTAACCATTTAGACTGCTTTATCCGTGTTAAAACAGTTTTCTCATTGAGTTTATATCTTTCTGCCAGATATTTAAGGGAAGAGTTATGCTCAAAATACATATAAAGCATTTGCCATGTCTCATTCAGCTCTAAGCCATCTCCTTGCTCTAAATTATCTTCATTTGCGTTGTCTTTTGTAACCAATGACTTTGAAGCCCCCTTACTTACATTCATATCTGGCACTAGTTCATATCGCTTATTAACACGCTCTATAAGCTCATCTGCTCCATAAGCCAAGTGTCGATAAGACGTCGACGCAGGGAGAGGGCTTGCGGCCATTAGCAACTCGTTTGATGGCGAACAAGCAAACTGCATTTGTTGGTAAAGCAGGAGATCAAGTACATGAAGGTAATGCTCTAGACTGATATCGGGCCCAGAGTGACCTAATAAGCGCCCAACAGCATAGAGATACTTTCTCGTAGGGCCTTGCACTGGCAAAAGTCGGTTTCTAAACTCGGTAGACCTTTCAATTTCACTTTTTTGCTTTGGCATTTTCTCAAAGAAATGAAGAGGTGCTCCATAATCAGTAGCCATCAGTTTTAAGAGTGTTAGCGAGCCAAACGAATGGCGTAAATGATGGTAACGCAGATTTTCATCACCAGTTACCGCTCGCATTGCGGCATGCAATATTGGGAACACCAACTCTTGAGGTACGCTATCAAAGTTTTTACTTGGTATAGCAAATAAGTACTCTGACTTACTTGAGTTCGTCTCTTGCTCGACTCGCTTAGTCTTCCACCGCTCAAGGCGACTTAATTCTTCCTCAGTCAACAATGCATAAAGAGGAATCAATCTTTGTGAGTTTTTTGTTTTTAAACGTCGCTGATGGTGTGGGCGAATAATTAAGTGTGCTTTTTGTCCATTTTGAAAATCTATTATTCTTAGCTTTAATGCTTCCATCCTTCGCAGTCCACAACGATACCCAAGCGTAAAAAGTAACTGTGCTATCTCTGAAAGGTCTGGGTGTATTTCAATTAAATTACTCTTTTCTATGAATGTGAGTATCTGATAATACTCATCCACCCATATCAGGTTTGCATCTACTGGTATTGGTGAGTTAGAAACACCTAATGTTTGATGGTACTGAATCTCAGGGACTTGATACTTATCGGCGATAAATAGGTGGAACTGAAGTATGACCTTCGCAACTTTACGCCTTAATCCACGACTCTCTAATGAATCCAGCACTACGGTATAGACATCTTCAAGCTCTTCAGCCTGCATTAAACTAAGACTTTGTTCATTAAACACTTCAGCTAAGCGCCGCCCTATAGAAGACAAATACCCTCTTAAAGTACTAACTTTTAATGATGCTCCCTTATCACTCTTACCCAATAGAGTCTTCAACCAGTCTGAAAGTAGGTAGTAGTAATCTGTAGGTTCTTTATCACCCATTAATAATGTTAAGTTTCTTCTAGCTATATCCGCTCTGTCTGTTTTTAAACAGTCTCGAATTTCGGCTAATTTCTTGTCATAAAAAAAACTAAGGGTTTCATCTGAGTCATCAATTTTAATGGTCTTCTGCCACTGAGATAAATTGACCTTACCGTGCTCTTGCGTTAGCGTGCCAGCTTTTGACAATCTCTCCCAGGCTGATACTTGTAAGGAGTGCGACAACGACTTCCGCTGTGCATAAAAGACTAAAAAGGGAGGTAGACGAACGCTATATCTGACACCTATCGCATCAAGCAGATCAGTTATACCTCTTGGAAGCTCCTGTTTTGATAAGTGCCGCGCTAATGTCTTATTCACCCGCTTTATTATCCATGTGCCGGATATCTCTGAAACATCAGTAGCTCGCATTTTCTTTTGATGCTTAACAGCAATCAATTCTGTAAGAGGGTCAAAAAACCATCGACGATACTCTACTTCCTCGTGCCCTTGCCAAGTCGGTCTCAAGTCTAAATAACGTTTCCCAAGGTGGTATCGTTCTGTCTCTAGGATTGATTTTACAAATGCGATTAAAAGCTGAGAGTTGATCAATCCCCCACAAAAAATTGCGCTTAGTATTAACTGCCCCCAAATTAGATCCCCATCATCACCCTCGATATTTACGTCTCTCACTGCGGCGTGAAATGCTTCCTGCCACAGCTTGGTTTTTGGTAATAGATTAAATCGTGTCGGGTTTATTGGATTCTTTTCTCTTGGTGCAAGTATGACCGCCTTAGGTATATCAAAAGCCCATAAGCCCAACTCTTTTCCTGCTATTACATACTGCCTAAAAATCTTCTGATAAAACTCCATTTTCTTGTGGTCGGTTTTAAAATCTTCGACCAATGATAAAGTTACATCACTTAAATCTTTTACTTCACGCTCATACTGCACCCCTCTTAGGGTCTCGTATGCAGATGACTTCTTTGTTAATAACCACTGAGCGAACTCTACTATTTCCGCCTTCTCGCTTGCATCATCAAACAGCTCAAAAACTTCTTCCCAAGCAGGGATAACAGATCTTCTAAACTCTCTAAATATAGGGTCATCAAGCATCATAAATTCGACTCCTTATAACTTTAAAGCCAAGTGTATTAAGGAGTGGTGGAATATGTTTTTTTAGCTCTTGGATAATTAATAGGTAACTTATTGTCGAGTGTTCACCCCAAGGCTCTTCACCTCGACCCCAGTGTCCCATAAAAGCATCAATTACCTCCGTAGGGCATTTCTTTGTTTTTAAATATGACCGTAAAAATCGGCGATTGGTGTTAACTGGCAGGTCTAGAATTAGCTTAAGTTTTGGCGCTAATGTGAGAGGCCTCACAAGCTCTATTTTGAAATTTTCATCTAAGAAAAAAAGCTCAGGTAAATCTGATAGATGACCTAAGTTTTCATTATTATTTAAGAGGTAAGAACGAATCACCCTTCGATGTTCACGATACTTTTCAAGCTGCTTAATTAAGATTTCTGGCAACCAAACCAACCGTGAATTATAAAAATCAGATCCATCTTTATCACTAATGACACACAACCCCGTTTCCTCATCGATGTTTGGAGCTTCTGGAAACGGATCTTTAATTGTGCGGTAGCCGGTACTAAAACCAATAAAAAGCACTACATATAAAGTATAAGTATTGTGATACTCGATAATAGATTCATTAGTAGTTGGCTTTACTCTACTAGATAAGGTTTCTACTAGCTTAGAAACACCCTCAATTACACTTTCAACCATTGGATTGTAAGCACTACCAATAAACACTCCCTCTCTAGGAGTGTACTCTCGATATTTAAAATCGGGCTTGTCATATCCTTGCTGATGTACCAGATCGGTCATCAGCTTTAAAGCTCGCGTGTATAGCTCTTGAAGCTGACTAATCTCTAGCGTTGTGTAATGAAGCTTTGTTTTCGATAACAGGTGATACTTTCCTGTTACTAGAGTGCCATCGGCTGTATCACCTGTGATTTGAGTGACTACAATATTAAATAAAACACTGCGCACCCGCTCAATATTAATTCTATTACCGGGCTGGCAGTTGTCTTCAATAAATTGCGATATTATTTTTTCATATGTTTTGAAAGACCTTTTGAAAATCTTAGTTCGATAAAGATCGTTTAACTGACTCTCAGTAAATATTTTCCTTATATACCCACCAACATTTAATATATCTGGTAGCTCTATAAATTCTTCTTTCTTACCACACAGCTTACGTTGCTTTGGGGTCAATAGATGCTGCTGACTTTGTTTGGCAAGTTGAGGGTAGATTTGCCAAAAACCAATGTTAGAGTTACTGCCTCGCACATAATAAATCTTATTAGGCGCAAATACTGAATGCTTATCTGGATTCTGGAGCCTAAAGCCTGAAACGACATTCTTTAACCGCTCACCAGTTACCAACATAACCAATAAAACTAACAAAGCCTCCCTTAAACTGCCTGTCTCATCTTTAGGCTCTTCTCGAAAGGCTTTGCCTATATTTTCCAACAAGTCAGTCAATTCAAATACTGTTGTCTCCCCCCATGCAAACGGCAACATCTGATTAGCAACTGCAATATGTTTGATCTGACTTTTCTGAATTACACCTCGCGACCTTGGGTTTTCATCACTATAAAAAATTATCTCATCAGAAGATGCGTTTTCATCTGCTATTAAATCAGCCGCTAGCTCATCTTCTGTTTCCACTTCACTCGGGGTTATAATCTCTACGCTACAATCATCATCTAAGGTAATGTCTTCTTTATAAAACCCAACAGCTGAGCGAACATAACCACCATTCCAGCCTGTGAAACTATAGCGCCCTCTCCCGCCCCTTCCCCTCGCCCCAGATGAACCTGTTTCATCTTCCTTTACTACAAGCGATACTAAAGGGTTAAACGTCGACTCAAAATGAGTTCGGTCTTTTCCTTTTGTACTCTGTAGGTATGCATACAGCTTACGTATCGGTTTAAAGTCTTTAAGCTCCTGACCCTCAAGATACGTTGAATATTCCCTGTAGCAGGCTTGTCTAATAAACCTGCACGCAATTTTAGTCCTCGATGTCTCTATTCTGTCTTGATAGGCCGCCGATGCATCAATACTTAAATAGCCTTCATGTGTATTTCCATCCCTTAATTTCAAATAGTAATGACACATCAAAACAACTGACTTTATGTAATTATGGGTTTCTTCATACTCTAAATTATCGTCCTTCAGAGAAGATATCATTGCTGCATAGACATAATAAATCCCCAGTCTACTATGCATTGGATGCCTATTATCGGTGAAGACACTATTATGCTTGGGTGCTGGAATATACTCTTGAATTTCATCTCGATGATTAAAAAGGTGTGCAAGCAGGTCGATTACTGCATCAATTTTTTCATTAACATCTTCGTCCTGAGTAAACTCTGTCCTTGAGTCTAGATTTCTCCAGGACAATAAAACACCCTGTAATTGATTTATTATCTCTTCAAAGTATTGAAGATCGTGTGGAGCATGAATGAACCACAAAATCCAAACAAACAAGTTTTTAGAATTTTCACTATTACTGTTGGGTGGCGGGTTACTAGCAACCCATCCCGCTAATAACTCTGCATTTGAATTCATCATAACGACCTAACATCAACTCCAAAGTATCTAGCAAACTTAGCCTTTGAACTGCTTATCGTATGAATGCGTTTAAACTCTTCACTAAAACTTTGGTGTTCTAAAATTCTATGTTGGAACTGGTAAAGCGTTTTTGGTGTTTTTGATGAAGCTTGTGACAAGAGCTGCTGGGTATAAACCTCTGTAATTACCAAAGACCTAAAAAAACTTTTGGCAGACTTCTTAGTATAAAAACGTCCCCATAAATCAATATCTAAACCGGAGCTTACAGCAGCGTTGTAAGCGGCTATATTACCAAAGCAATAAATCTTACCTTTATACCTATGCAACAATAGTGGCTGATCTAAAGTTGCTAGTTTGAGCGCCTCTTCTCCAATCTCAACCGCACTTCTACCAATTAGTTCTAATCCCGTTTCATCTAGCATTTCCAGATAAACGGGATGTACCCCAGCTATATCATTACTTGAAATTTGCTGTATCTCAGATAAGCCATGCTTAGTAGTTAGACTAGGAATAAATTCTGAAATAGGGAATGGCAGTATCGTACATGATGAATTTGGAAACTCGACACACAAACCATCCTTAGATAATACTGGCTCGCCATGCTCTGCCACATCATACCCACTTACGATTTCAGAAATTGGTAAAGTGACCCTTAACTGAGAGTCCTGCTTCAATAAATGTATATAACCATCTATTATCTTTATCTCACTAAACCGATCCACTATAATGACTCCTCCCTTAACTAAACCAAGCATAGTTGAGTATTTTTTAAGCAGCAACAAAGTTGTTTATAAATTCTTAATTTGTGACCAACCTAGTTGAGATAAATGTACTTTAAATGACTTAAAGCTAAGCTTGGCTTTTTAAATTACCTTAATAATATCAATGATTTACATTGATTAAGGTAACTTAACGCATCTGAAGATTACCTACTGGGTTAGCTTCCGAAACGGTTCGATCCCTGCTGAGCGGGCCAATTAAACTCTTGTATTTGTGCTGCCAGAAAACCCGTTTTTTTAATTTAGACCGATACGAGACCAGCGCCATGCCAACTTCTACCCCAGCCATAGACCCAGTTATCCGCTCTATTGATGCAGAGCTTCATAAGTTAGTCAGCAAGATCAATATTCTCGATGCGGTCAAGCCACTGAATTTTTTACAAGAAAAAGAAACGTTCTTTGCTAATAATTTTTCCAGCAGTCCATCGTTTATTTATAAAACCAACGATGTCGACACCTTTGCGCTTAAAAGAAAGCTCTACAACCTGCCGCTTGAAAACATTAAAGACGAAGACTTATACACACTGTATCTGGCCGTTATTGATTCTTACGCTGACAAAATAGATCAGTACAAATCAATCGGCACTAATGAATTTCTTTACGACTCGTTACGCTATTACGGCGAGCCCAGTGAAAAAGACGTTCATAACGCTCAATTTATTTTGCATTTACCACCAAACCCAAATGACAAAGTCGGCGAGCTGATTGACGCCCAAGGCATTATCAAAATTTTAACCGCCATGGTGGCAGCAGAAAATTACACTTGGGAAATGAAGCTGGATGAAAGCATGGTCGCTAATGCCTTGGTATCGGGCACAACCGTGCGTATCAATACCAACGCCAAGCTATCCGAAACCGATGCCCATGCCTTAGCGCATCATGAGCTGGGCGTTCACTTAGCCACCTCATTAAATGGCAGCAAACAGCCGCTGCGTATTTTATCTTTAGGCTGCCCTGTTAATACCACCACCCAAGAAGGCATGGCGATTTTAAGCGAGTATTTATCGGGCAATCTATCTCTGCAGCGTTTGAAAACTTTGGCTTTACGCGTCATTGCCGTTAAGTCGTTAATTGAAGATAAAAACTTCCGCACCACTTTCTTAATTCTAAGAGAAACTTACAACGTCAGCGATCAGCTGGCCTATACCATCACTGCCCGTGTTTACCGCGGTGGCGGCTATACCAAAGACTACCTTTACCTCAAAGGCTTTAGCGCAATACTAAGTGCTTACGAGCATGAGAAAGATTTTAACAACCTGCTTGCGGGTAAAACTTCCCTAGAGTTTTTGCCACTTATCACGCGCTTAATTGATAAAGGCCTATTAAGCGCGCCACACTTTATTACCCCTGCGTTTAAAAACCCGGTAAAAAGCGACGCGGTAAACACCTTCATCACGCAGGCAATACGCTAAGCGCGTGAATTACAACGTAAACTAGGCGGATCAAATCCGCCTTTCCTTCTTGTTATTCGACTATAGTCCAACTACCTTCTACACTTTATACAGTTAGTAATTTTTATAGCTCTGTAAAAACACTAATGCTAATCATTGTTATGGTGGGTAAGTTTGTTGAATACTTTGGTGCGCTCAAAAATTTTAGATTTACGGACATTAATTGTTTTATTAGCAATGATTGTCACCGTAATGACTTTGGCAAATGGTTTTCACGCCTCTTACCAAGTACAAAGAGAGCAACTTATAAAGCAGGCATTAGTAACTAACCACGCTTATGCTCTAAAAATTGCCGCTGCTACAAACAATTTTATTTACGCTGCCCACCAACAGCTTGCTGTTTCTGCCACGCTTATAGCAAACAATTTTGACGATCAGAAACTAATGGCTGCAGAAGCCGAACGCCTGCGTATACAAACCAATAGTTTTAATGCTGTGGCGATTATTAATCACGAAGGCTTAGCCTTGGCTGGCTCGCCTTTAAAAGACAACATTACTGGCAGAAAACTGTTAACCAGCGGTGTTAAAGAAACTCTTGAAGCTAAAGCCCCGCTTGTTAGCACGCCTTACACATCAACTCTTGGAAATTTAATCACGCTTATTTCCTATCCTATGTTTGATAAGTCTGGTGAATACCTAGGCTATGTTGGTGGTGCTATTTACTTGAACGCAGCGAGTATACTTAACGATCTACTCGGAGTGCACTTTCATGAAGATGGCTCTTATATTTATGTAGTTGATAAAAACAGACAGCTTATTTATCACCCCGACCCTAAACGCCTTGGCACCAACCCTTTAGGTGATATTGTTAGCCACACTGCTCTGACCACTTCAAGCGGAACACTCCAAGCCAACAATAGCTTAGGCATAGAAATGCTGGCAGGTTTTGCGACCATAGAATCAGCAAACTGGGCGGTGGTTGCCCAGCGACCAGTCAATGCTACGCTTTCTGAACTAGACGGCTTAATGATCAAAGTGTTATTTAGAATGCTGCCCCTAGCTTTATTTACCTTCTTAATTATTTGGATAGTCGCAGACTACATTTCCCGGCCTTTACGCCAACTTGCCGATGTCGCCCAGAACCTAGACTCGCCAACGGCTCGTACCGACCTGTCAAACATTCCTTCTTGGTACTTTGAAAGCAGTAAACTGAGACTGGCTATGTTAAGTGGCTTAGGCCTACTTAGCTCTCAAATAAGCCAGCTTAAAAAAGACGCCGATACCGACCCCTTAACCGGAGCTTTTAACCGTCGTAGTTTACAAATGTTTATGGAAAAGCTAGAACAAGAAAGGGTTCCATTTTCTGTGTTAGCAATGGACATCGACCACTTTAAAAAAGTAAACGATACCTTTGGTCATGCCGGTGGCGATAAAGCGCTCATCGCTCTAACACAAATAATTCGTCAAGTTTGTAGAGAGCAAGACATAGTGGCAAGAACTGGGGGCGAAGAATTTGTGCTCATCCTGCCAAATACAACCGCCGATATGGCGCTATTAATTTCTGAAAGGTTACGTGAGCGGGTAGCCAATATGTATATAGAACCTATAGGCTCAATGACCATTTCGATTGGCGTTGCGACCTGTACCGAGCACGTTAAATCGACAGCAGAAGTATTAAAAAGCGCCGACCAAGCGCTTTACAACGCTAAAAGCCTTGGCCGTAACCGCTGTGAAATGTTTGATTCGTTATAACCGTTTACCACGAATCAAACGCAGCAATACTGCGACAACGGCAACCACAAGTAATATATGAATAAACCCGCCCATGGTGTAAGAGCTGATAAACCCTAGTAGCCATAAAACAATAAAAACAACCGCAATAATCTCAAGCATCCTGACATCCTTCCCGTAATGTTTATTAACTGGGTGTTAACTCAGCCTACACCCTCCTAGTAAGACAGACAACAAAACAGAAAGTGCTTTGTTTTGATGTAAAGTAAGAACAACCCTAGGTTTTACAAGGCTTGTAGGCTGCTTTCCTCTAAATTTGATTGTTTTAAATTATCGGTTACGTTGCCACTTCAATCACAGACACTGGGCTAATAACCAAGTATAAATTCAACAAAACTATTAGAATAGTTGGCCTAAGGTTTTGGCCGAGTATTAACAGAATATTTTAAGTTTTTTATTTTAGGTATTAATGTGCATGCGTATTTTACACACATCAGACTGGCACTTAGGTCAGCATTTTATGGGCAAAACTCGCCAAGACGAACACCGTGCTTGGTGTGATTGGCTAGTAAAAACCGCGCAAGAACAACAAGCGGATGCC
>Ga0209075_1004257_pt1 | contig 11551 bp, 5 predicted proteins | sample Stecom2011_FD_187523 | JGI IMG/M metagenome (GOLD analysis project Ga0209075, IMG submission 187523) | Agricultural soil microbial communities from Utah to study Nitrogen management - Steer compost 2011 (SPAdes) (version 2) | ecosystem: Environmental > Terrestrial > Soil > Agricultural land...
CGAGAGCATCGGCATTGATACACCGGCCGATCTCGAACGGGTTTTGCAAGCCGGTCTGCTTTAATCAGCTCCCAACCAACACCACCTGCCCATGAAAATCATCGACTACGATCCATGGCTGCAAAATTTTAGGCCGGCCCTGGAAAAAAGACGTCTCCGCTTTAAGGATGAAGCAGAATGGATTCGCAACCAATGGGGCTCCCTGAAGGACTACGCCTCCGTACACCATCAACAGGGCCTGCACTTGCGGGGCAATTGCTGGCACCTTTGCGAATGGGCCCCTCACGCCAGGGGCTTGTGGCTTGTAGCTGCCTTCAGCGGCTGGAAACCCACCGATGCTTATCGTTTGCAACGGCGGGAGGGGGGACTCTGGGAAGGGACCTTTCCGCTTGAGCTCTTGAAGCACGGCGACCATTACAAAATTTGGGTAGAATGGGAAGGCGGAGCCGGAATGCGCATTCCGGCCTGCGCCACCCGTACGGTACAAGACCCGGACACCCTCATTTTCAGCGCCCAGGTCTGGCAGCCCGAAGCATTTACGTGGAGCGACCATAACGTCGCCTTTACACAGGAGGCTCCCCTGATTTACGAAGCACATACGGGCATGGCCCTGGAGGAAGAACGCGTGGGCAGCTACCGTGAGTTTGCCGATCAGATACTGCCGCGCATCAAGGCAGCCGGTTACAATGTGCTGCAGCTGATGGCGGTTCAGGAACACCCCTACTACGGCAGCTTCGGCTATCACGTCTCCAATTACTTTGCGCCTTCGAGTCGTTTTGGCACACCGGAGGACCTCAAATACCTGGTTAACCAGGCGCACCTGATGGGCCTGAGAGTCATTATGGATCTGGTGCATTCCCACTCGGTAAAAAATGTGGAAGAGGGACTCAGCAGACTGGACGGGAGTGAGGACCTGTACTTTCATGGGGGAGATCGCGGACTGCATCCGGCCTGGGACTCCCGCTGTTTCAACTATGGGAAGGAGGAAGTGCGGCGCTTTCTGTTGTCGAACTGCCGCTATTGGATCGAGGAATTTCATTTCGACGGCTTTCGCTTCGATGGGGTGACCAGTATGCTCTACTTGCATCACGGACTGGGAAAAGACTTTGTTTCTTACGAGGACTATTTCAATGGCCAGGAAGATGAAGATGCCCTGCTCTACCTGGCCCTGGCCAATGCCCTCATTCACGAAATTAAGGAAGGCAGCCTCAGCATTGCAGAAGAGATGAGTGGAATGCCCGGCACCACCCTGCCGGGAGAGGAAGGCGGACTGGGTTTTGATTTCCGCTTATCCATGGGCGTTCCCGATTTCTGGATCAAGATCATCAAGGAAAAACGGGATGAGGACTGGGAGGTGGGACAGTTGTTCCACGAATTAACCCAACACCGGCCCGAAGAACAGGTTATTTCCTACGCGGAATCGCACGACCAGGCCCTGGTGGGCGACAAGACCATCATTTTCAGACTGGCCGATAAGGAGATGTACGATTTCATGGCCAAAGACCGCAGCAACCTCATCATAGACCGGGCCATCGCCCTGCACAAAATGATACGGCTGCTGACCCTCTCCACGGCCCAAGGCGGCTACCTCAACTTCATGGGCAATGAGTTTGGTCACCCGGAGTGGATCGACTTTCCCCGCGAGGGCAACCAATGGTCGTACCGCTACGCCCGTCGGCAATGGTCGCTCTACGACAATGAGCTGCTGCGTTTCAGGGACCTGGGCCTGTTCGACCGGGCCATGATTGAACTGGCGCGCAATTGGCAGCTGACGGCGCTGAAAGACACGCGCCTGTTGGTGGCCCAAAACAACGATCAGGTGTTGGCCTTTGAAAGAGGACCGCTTCTCTTCGTATTCAACTTTAATCCCGCCACCTCCTTTACCGACTATGGCTTGCCGGTTCCCGCCGGAAAGTTTAAACTGCTGCTCTCCACCGACGAGGCACGCTTTGGGGGCTTCGACCGGGTGGACCACAAAATGACCTATTTCAGTCGACCTTCAGGCTCCGGAAAAAGCCAACACCATCTCCCCTTGTACCTTCCGGCACGCATGGCGATGGTGTTGAAACGTTTGCCGCTGAAAAGCGTCTTCGACTAAAAGACTATAGCCTACAGCCAGCGTACCAAACCGAAGTCTTGCTTGTGGGGCAATGCTTCATGTTTGGGAAACATACGGATACCAAACTTGTAGGATCCGGGGAGGTTCAGTTTGTAATCGAGTCGGTATCGAACCTGACTGCCCTCCCGCTTTTCTTCCTTGAAGGGCTCCACGTGCAAAATGGGCGGAAACTCATCGTCCCCCGGTTCAGCAATCACCATTTCCAGTCCCAGCTCCACGCCAGCCAGGCGCTGTAAGTCAAGCAGGACTTCCACCACATAATGCTCGCCGATGCCCAATTCCTTATGCGCAATATCGGGCATGTTGCAGGAAAGCACCTGCACCGACGACCAACCGGCATAAACCCTGCGCTTCCAGCCGGCCAATTCGCGAACCAAACGGCAGTCTCCCGCCTTCAGGTTTTTCAACCGCTCAAACATTGGTTGGTAAAAACGATCGCCGTAATCGTTAATCATCCTGCGTGTGGTAAACTCCGGCGCAATGCGTGCAATGGAGTTTTTGACGTAGGCCACCCAACCGGTAGGAACCCCCAACTCATTCTTCTCGAAAAAGCGGGGAATGATCTCGTTCTCCAGAATGCTGTATATGGTCGTAGCATCCAGGTCGTCCTGAAACACCTGATTCTCGAAGGTCCGCTTGTCGGTCAGTGCCCAACCGGCCTCCTCCTTATAACCCTCGTACCACCAGCCATCCAGCACACTAAAATTCAACACGCCATTGAGCTCGGCCTTTTCGCCACTGGTGCCGGAAGCCTCCAGGGGCCGGGTCGGGGTGTTGAGCCATACGTCCACTCCGCTGACCAGGCGCTTGGCCAATTCCATGTCGTAGTTCTCCAGGAAAATTATTTTCCCTATAAACTCAGGCCTCCGTGAAATTTCCACAATGTGCTTGATGAGTCCCTGTCCCGCGCCATCGGCCGGGTGCGCCTTTCCGGCAAAAATAAACTGCACCGGACGCTTGGGGTCGTTGACGATGCGCGACAGGCGCTCCACATCATTGAACAGGAGGTGGGCCCGCTTATACGTGGCAAAGCGCCGGGCAAAACCTATGGTCAGAGCATCCTCGCGTATGGTATCCAGCACATCCACGATGTGGGTCGGGTCTTCGTGGCGCTCCACCATCCCCGAACCCATCCGCCAGCGAATGTAATCGATCAGTCTTTTGCGCAGAGCCACCCTGGCCTGCCACACCCGTTCATCAGGTACGTCGTAAATTTTTTCCCAACGCTGCTTGTCCGACACGTCATTCAAAAAGTCGTCGCCAAAGGTGCTTTCGTACAATTGCCTGAATTCCTTCGCGGTCCACGTACCGTAATGCACCCCGTTGGTAACATACGAAATATGCAACTCCTCAGGGAAATAGCCCTTCCAAAGATGGCGGAACATTTTCTTGCTCACCTCTCCATGCAACCAGCTGACGCCATTCATTTCCTGGGAAGTTTTGGCTGCCAGCACACTCATGGAGAACTTCTCGTGCACTTCGGTCCCTTCCCTGCCCATGTCCATAAACTCCTCCCAGCTGATGTTCAACTTCTCCGGAACATGGCGCAGATAAACCCGCAGCAGGTCCTCGTCGAACTTATCGTGACCGGCGGGAACGGGCGTATGGGTGGTAAAAAGGGAGGAGGCCTTAACCAATTCCAGGGCCTCAGCAAAACTGTATTTTGCTTCCACCAAATCCACCAGACGTTCCACATTTATTAAGGCTGCGTGTCCCTCGTTGCAATGATAAAGATCAATCGGAGTATTCAGCTCTTCTAAAAAGCGGATGCCGCCAATACCCAGCAGAATCTCCTGTTTCAACCGGTTCTCCCAATCGCCCCCGTATAATTTGTGGGTAATTTCGCGGTCCTGTACGCTGTTCTCCGGAATATCGGTATCCATCAGGTAAAGTGGAATCCTTCCCACCTGTGCCTTCCAAACCACCGCCTGCAACTCCCTGCCCGGCAAATCGATATGCACCTTAAGGGGCTGGCCGTCGGCGCCCCGAACCTCCTCCAGGGGGAGACTGGCAAAGTCTTGCATCTCATAGCGGGCAGTCTGTTCGCCATTCACCGTAAGTGCTTGTTTAAAATAGCCGTAACGATAAAGCAAGCCGACCGCCATAATGTTCACACCCTTATCACTGGCCTCCTTCAGATAATCACCGGCCAAAATACCCAGTCCGCCACTGAAAATTTTCAGCACATCACTCAGGCCGTACTCCATACTGAAGTATGCAATGGAGGGGCCCTCCAGCATGGGCTGTTCCATGTATCTGCAATAAAGGGCGTATACGGCATCCAGCCGCTCCGTGAAATCGGCATCCCCGGCCAGGCGACTTAAATCCTCGTAGGAGACTTTCTCGAGCAATTGAACAGGATTCTTGTGGACCTCCCCCCACAACTCGGGATCAATCGACTCGAACAACTCCGTGGCCTGATAGTTCCAACTCCACCAAAGGTTACGGGCCAATTCATTGAGCACGGCAATGCGTTCGGGCAGTTTCGACTTAACCACCAGCTTCTTCCATTGCGGTGCGGCACCGCTTACAGGCACCATACGCACCCGCTGTTCCGACTGCTGCAGGGCACTGAACTCCTCTCTGCGGTTGTTCACCTTATTCAGGGCAATGTCGTAAGCCTGGTAATAATACTTAATCAGATTGTCCCACTCCAAAGCGCCAGCCATAGCCCGGCACTTTTCCCGGGCTGCAGTCAATTGCGCTTCCCCGGCCTCTGAAAAAGAGCGAATAATACCGGCAATCTGCTCCACCGTTTCGCGGTGGTTGCTGTCGTTCCGCTGCACCACGGCCACTCCGTCAAAAACCGAAGCAGAGCGTTCAGCTGCCCAAATACCAAAGCCGGCCAAAGAAGAGGTCAGCGTAGGAATACCAAAGGCAATACTCTCCTGAGGCGTATAACCCCAGGGCTCGTAATAAGATGGAAACACGGTCAGGTCCATTCCTATGAGCAGATCGTAGTAGGGCAGATTAAAAATACCGTCGTTGCCATTGAGGTAACTGGGCACAAAAATCAATTTTACATGTTCTGCAGCATCGTTGTTCAAGTGAATCTCCTGAATCTTATTGATGATGGGGTCGTAGCCCAAATCGTTCAATCCGTGGGTCAAAAAGGGATTGGGCAAAGGCTCCGAACAATCGCCCTGTTTCAATCGCTCCATCAAGTCCTTACGGGGCCCATAGGTATTGGCGGGTATCAGGAAGAAAAATATCATCTCCCGCTTCAAATCGTCGCCATTGTTCAGCAACTGTAAGGCATCCAGAATGACATCGGCCCCCTTGTTTCGGAATTCATAACGACCACTGCTGGCCACCAGCAGACTGTCGTCGCCCACCTGGTGTCCGAGCACACAGGAGGCCACCTTGCGCAACTGCTCCCGTGCCGCCTTCCGCTTTTCATCGTATTTTGTGCCCTCCGGCACAAAATCATTCTCAAAGCCATTGGGCGTAACCACATCCACGCTCCGTTTCAAAAAATGCGCACACTCATTGGCCGTAATGTCCGACACCGTGGTAAAACAATCCACGTTGGCCGCCGCCATTTTTTCAAGGGAGTGCTTAGCCACCACCCCCAATTCCTGCGCCTTCAAATCGGCATCGTAACCGGCCATCTCATCGTACACCGGAAATCCGTTGCCGGCCAGCGAACGCCCTACAGTAGTCGCATGCGTCGTAAATAAAGTGGCGACCTGCGGCAACTTATCGCGTAAATACAGTGCGCCGCTGCCCGTCATCCACTCATTAAAGTGCGCCACCACCTTATCGGCTGCCGTCAGGTGAAACTTGTAAAAACTCTCGACCACCACCCCGGCCGCATAGCCAAAAAGCAAGGATTCCACATAATCCCACTGCCCCGAAATACTGTCCACCTTGTAAGTCTCCCAGAGGTAGGAAAGAATTTCGTTCTTCTGCGCCATATATGGCGAGAAATCGACCAAAAACACCAGGGGACTCCCATGCACCTTCCAGCGTCCAACTTTCAGGCGGATGCCCTCAAACTGCAGGACCGCCTGCCAGTCGGCATAGGCCTTCTCATCGGGAATAAATTCCGGATTGCGTTGGGGCCCACGCCAAACATCGGGCCCAATAAAAATAAGCTTGTCCTGAAACTGCTGCACCAGCGTATGTGCCCGGGAGGCCAGCACCGTGTGAATGCCGCCCATCTTATTGCATACTTCCCAACTTGCCTCAAACACATAGTCGGGCTTCAAATAACTGTCTACCATCTTTCCAAAGTATTAATTCATCCTAAAACTACGCTGTTGGTCCTGCCTTTTTACGGGCGGCAGGCACTGCCTTTACCGAAGTGCGCCGTTTGCGCAACTTCCTGATTTCATCCTCCATTTTTCTGATTTTCTCCTCCCGGGCAGCCAATACTTCCGTCAGGTTGGCCAGTTCCTGATCCACATCGGACCGGGGCACCGCCGCATTCAAACGGATGCTGAAATCGCTGAGCACATTCATGTAATTGATGAAGGCCTCGTAGGGCGTTTCATAGGGATTGAAATACGCATGTACATCGCCATCGGAGAAAAACTTGGTACACATATAATAAAAATGATCGCTCGTCTGCAGGTAATTCCACTCCTTGAGCAAACGCTCGTCCTTACACTGACTGATTTTTGGCAGAAGGGCATAGAGCTTGTCGAAAGCTTCCTGCTGCATTTCGTTGCCCAACCAGGCCGTAACATCCCTTTCCTCATCGGCCCAACTGATGGGGTAGGGCACATGCACCGCAGCTACCGGCTGCAGTGCCTCAGCCAGCTCCGAAGGCGTCGCAAAGGCCAGGCCTTTGTGCTTCAACACCTCTGCCGGCAAAGCCTCCATAAAGGCAAAAATGCCGGTCGACTTATCCTGGTGCTCCCCAAAGGTCTCGTAATCCATAAACAAATTCACCACCTCCTCGCGTTTATCGCCGGCACGCAACCAGTCCACAAACTTTGGGGCAGTAAGGGGCCACTCGCACCAATTGCGATTGCCAAAACGAAAGGCCAAATCATCGCTGAGTTTGAAATTCTTCAACAAGACCTTCAAGCGGGGATTGATGCTGTTGCAATAGAGATAGTTGGGACTCTTCCAGCCCAATATGTGTTTGGCCCCTTCGGTGAGCATGGCCTTAAAACCCATATCGGCCACCATCTCGCCCAGCTGATCGGAGTAAATCAACTCCGTATTTCTAAATACCGTTGGCCGTTGCCCAAAACTTTCCTCCATCAAGCGGGCGTGGCTCTCGACCTGCTCCACAAAGGCCTCCCGATTTCTCAGCGACACCAGTGAGTGGGCATAGGTTTCGGCCAGAAACTCTACGTGTCCGGTAGCCGCCAGGGCCTTAAAACTCTCCAAAACTTCCGGCGCATAAAGGCGAAACTGCTCCATAGCCATCCCCGAAATGGAAAAGGCCACCTTAAACTTCCCCTTGTGCTTCTTAAGCAACTTCAGCAGCATGGCATTGGCCGGAAGGTAGCAACGTTCCGCCACCTTGGTCATAATCCGCTCGTTGGTGTAATCGTCGAAATAATAATGGTCGTTGCCAATGTCGAAGAAGCGGTAGCGCCTAAAACGAAAGGGTTGGTGCACCTGAAAGTAGAAACATATGGTCTTCATAAAGCAGTATTTTAGTTTTGAATAATCCTTCCTTGAATAAAAGCACCGCAATCTCAGGCGCCCAGGGCCTGTTCATAGACCGCCTTAACATGTAAAGCCGAATTTTCCCATTTCAGTGCATCCACTTCAGCTCTTCCATGTGCCTTAAACATCTTAGCCATGCCCGGGTAATTCAATACCCCATAAATGGCATCGGCCATGGCATCCACATCCCAGAAATTGGTTTTAATGGCATAGGTCAGAATCTCGGCTACGCCCGACTGATGGGAAATCAGCACCGGAACATTGCTCTGCATGGCTTCGAGGGGACTGATGCCGAAGGGTTCCGACACCGAAGGCATCACATACAAATCACTCATGCTCAACATATCAAACACATCCTCCCCCCGCAAAAACCCTGTAAAGTGAAACCGGTCACTGATCTTCAGCTGGGCCGCCCGGCGAATCATGGGTTCCATCATATCGCCACTGCCAGCCATCACAAAACGCACATTCTCCATTCGCTGCAACACTCTGTGCGCAGCTTCCACAAAGTATTCCGGTCCCTTTTGCATGGTAATGCGTCCCAAAAAAGTCACAATCTTTTCCTTCACCCCTTTTCGTGCCGGCTCCGCGCCATGGTTGTCGTGCGGCTCCACCGCATTGTACACGGTCACCACTTTATCGGCGGGAATACCGTACTTTTCGATCACAATCTTCCGGGTTAAATTACTCACCGTAATCACCATATCGGCTGCCTCCATACCCCGCTTTTCGATATCGAAAACAGCCGGATTCACACTGCCGCCACTTCGGTCAAAATCGGTCGCATGCACATGCACCACCAGGGGCTTACCCGTAGCCTCCTTGGCAGCCATGCCGGCCGGATAGGCCAGCCAGTCGTGGGCATGGATAACATCAAAGGCATAATCCTGGGCAATAACATTAGCTACCAGGGCATAAGCCCTGATTTCCTGCAACAAATTGGCGCCGTACTTGCCGGAAAACTCCACCAAACCCGCCTCGTTGACATTCAAAAACTCAAGCTGCTTCAACTTTTCACGTCGCGTATGCGCCCAAAACTCCTCCGGCTCCATATAAGGCACCAGCTTAGAACCCACCTCAATGTAATCGAGGGTCCGACTGAAATGCTTCAACTGCAACTGTCGGTGTTTCACAGGAATTTGATTGGCGCCCACCAGACGCATGGCCGACTGATCCTCGTCGCCATAGGCCTTAGGCACCACAAAAAGCACCTGAACATCCGGGATCTGCGACAAGCCCCGGGTCAAACCGTAGCAGGCAGTACCCAGGCCCCCGGATATATGGGGTGGAAACTCCCACCCAAACATAAGTACCCTCATAGCCTAATTGTATTTTTCTATCAATTTAATAATCCGGATAACTGCAGCCACATTCCAGGCCATGCTCACCGCCCCCTTACCCAGGTGGGGCGGATTGCCGTTGTAACACTCCGACAAAGTGCTCATACAGTGATTGCCCAACTCTTCTTCAAATCCCTCCACCATGCGTTTAATAAAAGGCAAGCCGCCCCTCTTGTGAATATTCAAATAAGCCTCGGCAAAAAAGCCCGCCAGCCAGGGATAAACCGAGCCCTGGTGCAGAGCCAGGTCCCGCTCCCGCTGATTGCCTTCCAATACGCCCAAATATCGTGGGTCAGAAGGCGATAAAGTACGCAGGCCCCGTGAAGTCAGCAACTCCTTTTTCAACACATCCACCACCGACTTCGCCTTTTCGGCGTCGAGCGCCGAAAAACGCAGGGCTACTGCCAACACCTGGTTGGGGCGAATGGAGGCGTCTTTTTCCTCCCCATCCACATAATCGTACAAACAGCCCTCCTCCTCATTCCAAAACACCTCCGCGAAGGACTGCTGCACCCTGTCGGCCAAATCGGCAACCTGCTGCCGCTCCTCCTTGCGTCCGTGGCGCTTGCACAAAGTGGCATAATAACGCAGCGCATTGTACCACAAGGCATTGATTTCCACTGCCAATCCCGGTCGCCAGGTAACCGGCTGCCCGTCCACCACCGCATCCATCCAGGTCAAAGGCCGCCCCTCTACCCGGGCATAGAGCAAGCCCGAGGCTTCAATTCTGACACAACCATCTTTCAGACGCATATAATGCTGCAAAATCTCCACCATAGCTGCCCCATAGCGACTGCAAACATCCAAATCCGGGAACTGCAGCTCCAATTCCTGAATGGTATAAAACACCCAAAGCGGCACATCCACATCCTTGGCCTCGGGACGCACACCCAAATTGTTCTCTGCAATATAAATCCGCCGCACCTCTTCCACAGCGTGGTCCAAAATGGCCAAAAAATCTTCCCGACGTCCTGAATACGCCATCAATCCGGGCAGCGCCACCAGCGTATCGCGCAAACGTTCCCGATACCAATGGTAGCCGGCCAGCAATTTGATGCGTCCCTCCCTGCGCTGAATAAACTGTTCGGCAGCATTCAACAAGCTGTGCAACATGGTATCGCGCGGAATGCGCTTCTTCACCTCTTTGGTAAAGCGCGTTTTGAGTCCCCCCGGCTTCACCGGAAAAGTCCCCGCAGAAAAAACCAGCGACTCTCCCTTCTTGATCTCCATTTCAAAATAACCCGGAGCAAACAGGTCTTCCTTAAAAGGATAACCCCGGTTCTGTTCCTTAAAATACTCCATGCCCCGGTACCAATCGGGCACGGCCAAAAACTCCCCTGCCTTACTTACCTGTAAGTGTAAGTGCGGGAATCCTTCATACATTTGCAGACGAATGCCGTTGGGCACTTCCTCGTAGCGGGTATTGGCCACCATATTTTGCTGAGTCAGCTCATGCACACTCCTGAAAGCCAGAAAGGGTTTAAAGCGAATGAGCGTAGGCGAATGCGCCTCCTCCAGCGTCACCCGCATCAACACCTGATCTTCCTCCTCCACCAAAAGAATTTCCGTGCTCAATACCATTCCGCCCACCCGGTATACCCTCCGGGGGGTTACCTCCATGTCGTAACTCTCCAGATATTTGTGCCCCTTGGGTTCGTAGTGGCTGCCCTGGTACTTATGTATGCCCAAATTAAACACCTGCTGGTGCTGTACCAGCGACAAATCCAGCGACGACAGCAAAACAAAGCGCCCTCCCCCAAAATGGGCTACGGGACAAACCAACATTCCGTGGTACTTTCGGGTGTTGCAGCCAATAACCGTTGTGCTGCAATAGGAGCCGGCACGATTGGTGCGCAGAACTTCACGATGCAGCGAATACTCCAAATTCACCAACTTGGTCTTGTCAAGCTTGAGATAAGTCATACAATACTGAATTACAAAAAAATAAAAAACCCATGGTCGCACACTCAGCATGCCGACAAAAGGTCAAAACAGGAAGTAAAAAAAACAGTGGTAAAAAAGTACGTTTGGTTCTGATGGTCAAATTAGGCAAAAAGCCTCAAAACAACAAGAGCGCTGTACCAATAAATTCAAACACTCGTGTAATTTAACGGAAATTAAACATTGGCTCGAAAATTCAAACCAGCCTACTGCTGCACAATCCCTTCCAAAGATCTAAATTCAAGATTCGGATAGCGTTTGACCAAATCAGCGATTTTTTGCGCTGTTTTTTTTCGAAAAGATTCAAAAGAAAGTGCGCCCGGATGGAACGGGCGGTGCCTCAGGGCCCCCAAAATATGCTGCACCTCACGATAAAAAGCAAGCGCCTCCTCGTTGAGCCAGGCCCCGGAAAAACGATCCCAGATAAAATCCACTGCCTGCGCCGAAGGATGCAACATATCGTCGGCATAAAAACGGTAATCGCGCAATTCGTCCATCATCAACTCGTAGGCAGGAAAATAAG
>Ga0209075_1004258_pt1 | contig 11550 bp, 10 predicted proteins | sample Stecom2011_FD_187523 | JGI IMG/M metagenome (GOLD analysis project Ga0209075, IMG submission 187523) | Agricultural soil microbial communities from Utah to study Nitrogen management - Steer compost 2011 (SPAdes) (version 2) | ecosystem: Environmental > Terrestrial > Soil > Agricultural land...
GAAGAGCAAAAATAAGAGATATAGCACAGCTATTCTCGGCTTTAATGACAAGAAATGCAATGCCACTTCAGGTGGTGGGATGAGTTTATTTTAGTGGCCTGCGGGTACATTAACAGTGGTAATTGTTCACATTTATAAAAGTCTAAACATGAGCCACTTTTTCTAATGAAATAAACTTATGGTTAGCATCCGTTCGCAGTCGAAAACGACCGCGAATACCATCGTGAGTAATGTAAGGAAATAAGTGGCGCATGGCTAATTGAATGCGTATACCATTTTCGGAGGTGGCCACCACATCGCGCAGGCCACTCCCATAAAAGTTACGTTCAACGTCGCTAGCCGACATATACAAATTTAAATAGTATTCGTGCACGGTTTTCTCGCCCACAAAAATAAACAGTAAGGTTTTAGTCTAAAAAGCTTTGCTCAATTTTTTCAAACAAATCAGGTGCTAAATTTGGCATGTTACGAAGTTCCAATAAAAGTTCTCGTAACTGCTCTTGTCGTTTAGGGTCTAAACGACGCCATTTGAGTAATGGCGACAATAACCTTGCTGCCACTTGCGGGTTTGCAGTATTCAGGCGTTTAATCGCCGTTACTAATAATCGATAGCCGTCACCATTAACTCGATGCAACTGAGCAAAATTATGACTAAAACTGGCTAACAATGCATAAATTCGATTGGGATTGCCCCAACTAAACGCCGCATGATCGGTTAATTCTTGTACGCGCTCAATAACCGTATGGCAACGTACCGTCGCTTGTACAGCTAACCATTTATCCATCACTAATGGTGTCGGTTGCCATTCATTCTCAAAACGTGTCAGTAAGTTCTTAGCGAGCGGGTGTTTATTATGTACCGCAGCTTGTAATGCACCAAATACTAAAGTCATGCTTTGTTTTGCATCGAACTGCTTTGATATAGCCGTGTTTATCTGGCTACTGGTGTGATTGGCAGCCATAAAGTTTAAACATGCGTTACCCAACATACGAGCAGCAATTGCCATCGAGGAATGATTAAGTTCGCTTCCAGAGCCCTGCTGCCACACGCGTTGCCAAGCAAGTAATAATTCAACATTTAAGCATTCACTTAAATAACAATGAAGTTCTGTCATTACGCGTTCTATCGCGTCTACAGGAATAAGATCGAATTCGGTTGCTAAGCCCTCTTCAGAAGGTATTTGCAGTAATAAAGCAGTTATTGCCGGATCAATGTTGGCATCGCTCAACGCTGCTTTTAAAGCGGTAATGAGCGCTTCAGGTAAAACAACTTCAGTGTCTTGTTCAATCGCATTTTTTAATGCTTGAACGTAAAGTTGCTGTACCGCGTCCCAACGCAAGAATGGGTCTTCGGCATAGCGAGTAATCATAATAAGATCATCGGTGTCACGGCGATCAATTAATTTCACCGGCGCTGAAAAGTCTGCAAGTGGAGCAAACACAGGTTTTTCTTTAAAGCCTGTAAACTCAAATGTTTGTATTGCATCCACTAACTCTATTACACCATTTTCAGGAAGTTCTGGTGGTAGAAAGGTATCTGTGGAAGCCGTAACGAATTCCGCTTTGATCGGAATATGAAATGGTGCGTTACTTGGCCTATCACTTAATTGTTCTATGGTAACCGTTAATTTGCCGCCACGACGCTTGTAGTCTGTGGTTATTCGTAATTCAGGTGTACCTGCTTGTGAATACCAACGGCGGAACTGATTAAAGTCTTTATCGTTCGCTACTTCCATGGCTCGTACAAAGTCTTCACAAGTGGCTGCTTTACCGTCTTGCTGAACGATATATTCGCGTATACCCGCTTGGAAGCCCTGCTCGCCAAGCAACGTATGTAGCATACGCACAACTTCAGCACCTTTATTGTAAATAGTGACCGTATAGAAGTTGTTCATTTCAACAACTTTGTCTGGTCGAATTGCGTGTGCTGTTGGCCCTGCGTCTTCTTCAAACTGGTGCGTACGCATAATGCGCACATCTTGAATTCGATTGACTGCTCGCATACCTCGGTCGGCGCTAAATTCTTGTTCACGGAAAACCGTTAGGCCTTCCTTTAAGCTTAACTGGAACCAGTCGCGACAGGTAATACGATTACCTGTCCAGTTATGGAAATACTCGTGTCCAATCACCGCTTCCACATTAATAAAATCTTGATCCGTTGCCGAAGCTGGGTCTGCCAATACATATTTTGCGTTAAATACGTTTAAGCCTTTGTTTTCCATCGCCCCCATATTAAAGAAATCGACGGCCACCACCATATAAATGTCTAAATCGTAACTTAAACCAAAACGTTCTTCGTCCCAAACCATGGCGTTCTTTAATGACTGCATAGCAAAGTCAGCTTTGTTCAAATTACCTTTGTCGACAAACAGTTGGAGTAAAACTTTACGTCCATCTGCGGTGGTATAAGAGTCTTCTAAACAATCAAAGTCTCCAGCAACAAGCGCAAATAAATAAGCGGGCTTGGGGAATGGGTCGTGCCACTTCACCCAGCGGCAGCCTTCTTCTGTTTTACCTTCGGCAATTTTATTGCCGTTTCCAAGCAGATAAGGGTATTGGCCATTACCGGGGGTATAAATAGTCGTGGTGTACACCGCTAATACGTCTGGGCGGTCGAGGAAATAAGTGATACAGCGGAAACCTTCAGCTTCGCATTGGCTGCAATACACCCCACCCGATTTATATAAGCCTTCTAAAGCCGTATTAGCGGATGGATTGATGATGTTCTCTACTCGTAAGCTAAACTGCTCAGGCGGATTAAAAATAATCAGTGTCGAAGCTGATGTTTCGTAGTCTTTACCCGCAACAAGTAGCAAACCATTTAACTGCACGCCAACTAATTCAAGTTTTTCTCCGTCGAGAATAAGATCGGCACCCTCTTCCTTGCGCTCCACCTGCATAGTGTTTACAACGCGAGTGCGGGTGTCATTTAAATAAAACTCTAAATCAACTGTTTTAATGTCAAAACTTGGCGCTTTATAGTCTTTTCTATAACGCGCCTTAAGTGCTAGTTCTGTCGTCATGCTTGCGCCTCATTCACTGGCTGCTCACTTAAACGTAGAATTTTAAAGTTAGTAAAACCATAAAGAATTGCTAACAGTGGCACCAACCACAAAAAGAAAGCATACGGAGCATAAGCTAATGGGTACACACCCAACACCGAAAACATAAAGGCGCCACATGTGTTCCATGGAATAAGCGCGGACGTCACCGTACCACTCGATTCTAGCGAACGTGATAGTACGCGTGGGTCAAGGTCAAACTCTTGATATGCTTTGCGGAACATACGGCCCGGTAGCACAATAGCCATATATTGATCGGCTGTTAATACGTTCGTACCAAAGCCCGTCATAATAGTGGCAAGAATAAGCGAACCCGTTGATTTTACTAACTTCAGAATGCCACGAATTAGTTTTTGCAATAATCCAGTTGCTTCCATAACCGCACCAAAGGTCATGGCTGAAATAATGAGCCATACAGTATTAATCATGCTGGCCATGCCGCCGCCACTCACTAATTCTTGTAAGTCGGGGTTACTCGACGAAATGTTTACACCTTCCGCTAAGGCTACCCAAACCACTTCAATTGCGCCGACAACTCCATTAACACGTTCGCCATTGGCCAATTCAGCGATCAAGTCTTGTTGAAAAATTAATGCCCAAACACCACCCAAAATAGCACCTGCAAAAATAGACGGCAGTGCTGGCTTTTTAAATATTGCTAACATAAGTAAGGCAAGCAATGGCAGTAAAGTAACCGGCCCGATATTAAATATTTCTTTTAAGTCATTTTGCATTTCAATGAGTTTGGCCATGTCAGCCGTAACACTGTTACTAAAACCTAAAACAGTAAACAACAAGATAGCCAAACCAAATGCTGGGAATGCTGTCCAGCTCATATAGCGTATATGCCCAAACAACTCACTACCACTGACAGCTGCTGCAAGGTTTGTAGTGTCTGATAGTGGCGACATTTTATCACCAAAGTAAGCACCTGAAACCACAGCACCTGCTGTAATTTCCACACTCAATTCCATTCCGGTTGCTACGCCAATAAGAGCAACACCGATGGTTGCGGCTGTAGTCCATGAACTGCCAATAGAAAGCGCTACTACAGCACAAATAATACAGGTGGCTGCATAAAACCAAGACGGGTTCAATATTTCTAAACCATAGTAAATCATAGTGGGAACAATACCGGCTAACAGCCAAGTACCGATAAGCGAGCCCACCATTAAGATAATAAGCACAGCGCCTAAAGCAACGGAAATACCCTGAACAATACCTTCTTCTATTTTGTTCCATTGATGACCATTTCGAAACGCCACCACGCAAGCAATAGCCGCAGCCACCAATAAGGCGATTTGATTTGGTCCGTAAGACGAGTCTTCACCAAACAAGTAAACCGAACTGGCGAGCATAGCTACCAAGGCCACCAACGGCAGTAACGCCTGTAAATAGGAAGGTGTTTTGTGTTGTTGTTTCGACATGGTTTAAATTCCGCTTTTTATAATTATATGGTTTAAATGAAGCCCAAAAGCTGCAAGAAAATAACAATGATCGCGACCGGTGCCAAATAACGCACACATACTTGCCATATAAAGTACGCTAAAGGGCTCGCGTTCAATTCTTCTTTCGTGAAGCGTGATTTCATAATCCAACCGGTAAATACTGCAGCTAACAAACCGCCTAAGGGAAGTAAAATGTTCGAGGCAATATGGTCCACAGCATCAAAAATAGTGGGTAACTCACGGCCAAAAATAGTCCAATCAATATGAGCCCAGCTTGCGCCTGACATTGAAAATACAGTGCCTAAACCCACAACCCATAATAAAGCTCCCGAAGCGATCGCAGCAGTCCAACGGCTCGCATTGAACTTCTCTTCAACAAAGGCAACCGATGCTTCGATCATGGCAATCGCAGACGTAAACGCCGCGAGTACCAACATTAGGAAGAATATAGTAGCGACCAAAGACGTTGCTGGCATCGCTGAGAAAGCAATGGGAAGCGTTTGGAAAATAAGCCCGGGTCCTGCGCTTGGCTCTAGGCCAGAACCAAATACGATTGGAAAAATGGCCAAACCTGCCACAATAGCCACAACGGTGTCTGCCACAGCAATCCAAATGGAGGTACGTACAATTGAGGTTTCTTTCGGTACATAAGCACCGTAAATGATCATCACACCAGACGCTAAGCTTAATGTGAAAAAAGCATGACCAAGCGCTATGAGCACGCCCTGCCCACTCAAGTTAGCAAAGTCGGGTTTGAATATAAAACTTGCCGCAGCGTTGAAGTCGCCAATTTTTGCAGCATAAATGGCAATAATAATAAGCAGTAATAATAGTAGCGGCATTAAATAGGTCACTGCACGCTCTAGTCCATTTTTAAAGCCTTTACCTACCACAACCACAGTGCCAATAATAACCAGCGTGGTAAACAGAATAAGCTCGTTAGCATTACCAAGCATGCCACTAAACACTTCGCCTATTTCAGTTTCTGTAATGCCCGTGAACGTACCACGCGCAGCTTTAAACATATAAGACAAAGCCCAACCAGCAATCACAGCATAAAACGACAAAATCATAAAGCCGGCGAACATACCTAACCAGCCTGTGATTTGCCACGCTGAATGCACCTTTGATTCTTTCGCCAATTTGCGTACTGCATATCCTGGCGACGCACGACCGCGTCGGCCAATAAGAACCTCAGCCATAAGCACAGGCACGCCAATCATAAAAATAAACAGTAGATAGACTAAAACAAATGCCCCACCACCGTTTTCACCCATGATATAGGGAAATTTCCAAATATTGCCTAGGCCAACGGCTGCGGCTGTTGCGGCAAGAACAAAAGAAAAGTTACTTGACCAGCGATTATGAGTCGGAGCTTTATTTGTCATAGTTATTCTTTTTATATTTATTTGAGTGTTGATTCACTTAATTAGATTGGCGCGTAAGGTTACCCCTACGCGCACATTGTACTTGATGGTGTTATTTCGACTTTAAAGTACCTGCGTAATCGCGAGTTATGTACAGTGTCTCATCAAGATAAGGGTCGGTGTCTTGATAGTCTTCTGGTACATCATCCCAGTTTTCCACTGTGTCTAACCCTGCTCGCTTCATGCGGTCATTTGCACGTTGTAAACGGCGCGCTTTATTTTCCTCACTTTCAGCTTCACGCTCACTCCGTACTAGGCTGACATAGTCACGCTTTTGCATTTCCTTATAACGTTCAATGTCTTCAAATACATAAGCAAACTCGGGGCTTATCGCAATTCGTTTATCGTGTTCAGCAATCAGTTTTTGCAAACTTTCGGCCGATAGTTGAGCAATACGAACGTATTCAACAGGATCTATTTGGTCCCATGGCAATGCATTTTCAGCTTTGCTTTCACCAAATTCAGCCGGGTCAATGGGGGTTGGGTAACTAATATCTGGTACCACACCTTTATGCTGTGTGCTGCCGCCATTAATGCGATAGAACTTAGCTATGGTGTATTGCACACTGCCCATAGGCGACGAATAGAAGTCAAATCGACGTTGTAAGCCGCGGTGCTGTTGCACGGTTCCTTTACCAAAGGTTTGTTCACCCACAACTAACGCTCGACCATAGTCTTGCATGGCAGCAGCAAAAATTTCTGATGCCGAGGCGCTAAAGCGATCGACCAAAACAACGAGTGGGCCACTATACACTGTGCTTGGATCGGGATCGTCGCTCACACTTACGCGACCACTGCTGTCACGTACTTGTACCACAGGGCCTGAAGGAATAAATAAGCCACTTAAATAAATTGCTTCGTCTAATGCCCCACCGCCGTTACCCCGTAAATCAATAATGAGGCCCTCGGTGTTTTCTTCTTCTAACTTGCCTAACAAAGCACGTACGTCAGTGGCGAGATTATTGTAGAAACTAGGTATTTCAATAATACCTAAACGTTGCTCGTCAACTTCTTTCACTTCAAGTTTAGCTTCACGGTCTTCGAGACGAACTTTGTCGCGTACAATTTCAACAGTTTTCGGCGTTCCCGCTGTTCCTTGGCTTTCTGGTAATATTTGTAAGCGAACCACACTACCTTTTGGCCCAGTAATTAGCTCAACCACGTCGTCTAAACGCCAACCTATAACATCAACAAACTCTTGATCACCCTGTGCAACGGCGATAATACGGTCATTCGGTGCTAATTCACTTGACCGATCCGCTGGGCCACCCGGAACCAAACTCTGGATCACGGTATAATCGTATTCAGCTTGCAACACTGCACCAATGCCTTCGAGCGACAGGTTCATGTTTTGGCGGAAACGCTCTGCATTACGCGGCGACAAATAACTTGTGTGTGCGTCGACACTACGACCGAAGGCATTCATAACAGCTTGGAAAGCGTCTTCGCTTTGCGATTGAGTTAAACGCTGAATAGCCGTTTGATAACGGCGTGTTAAGTTCTCTTTAATTTCGTCGTTTGAACGACCAGCCAAAGTGAGGTTCAGCGCGTCATTTCGTACTCGCTGTGCCCAAGCTTCGTTGAGTTCCTCTTCCGATGCAGCCCAATCGCCTTCAGAACGATCGTAATAAAAGCGTTCACCTTCCTGCTCAAAGTCAAAGTCGCTATCGAGTAAGGTTAACGCATAACGATAACGCTCATAACGACGCTGAAGTTGTCGCTGATAAATGTCAAAAGGAATCGCTAACTCGCCTTTCGTTAAAAACTCATAAAACGAATCACGATACTCGCTAAAACCGTCCAAATCACTTTGCAACATGAACATACGGTTGTAATCGAGCTGTTCAAAATATCGATCATAAACCTGCTGGCCTAGTTCGGCCGTTAATTCTAAACGGCCATAATGATAACGCGTAAAGTAAGCTGCAATACGCTTACTTGCCGTCATCTGTTGCGACTCAGCATTCAACGTTGGAATGTCTTCCAACGTATGTAAAGGTTCTACGGCATAGCTACTTGAAACATAGCCACTTGAAAATATTAAGAAAACAAGTGCTGTAGCTAATTTAGACCAAAATTTAAACATTAACGCTCCCGTTACACCTCGTGAAGCTCGGAAATGGCCACTTTAATGGTCATCCCCGTATCGAGCTGCACTTGTGCTTCTGTTTTATCGATCGTTGTTACAGTGGCAACCATCGGGTTTTTACCTATTTTAATGCCAACGCGTTGCCCTACACGCAGGGCTGCAGCATCTACCGTGTCTTTCATTGCGACCACAGGCTCGGCTTTAGGTTTCCTTTTTGCTACATCTACTTTTCTTGTTGGCTTGCTCGGTGCACTTTTTGTTGACTCAGCTTTGGGGCGACGCGGTGAGGCTTTATCAGCGGCTCTCTGTGCTTCACGCTGCGCTTTTTGAGACTCCTGAACTTTTGCCTTCGAAACGTCTAAGGTTTCTTGCGCATGGCTTTCATGCTCTTCTTCAATAATGCCTGCTTCAGCACCATCTAAGTCAACACGCTTTGCACCGGTTTTAATCACCCGTAAATAACGCCATGAATTTGTATACTGCCGTAATGCAGTACGCAAACGAGTTTTACTTACTTTCTCATCGCCTTCAAGGCGTTCAGCTAGGTCTTCGAAAATACCGATCTTTAACGGTAACGCGTCGCCAACAATGGTAAAGCAGCTCGGGAAAAGCTCAGCAAGATAAGCAATAACAGCTTTACTATTTGGCAAACGTTTTGCCTCAGCTGCTGCTTGCTCTGTTTCTGTTTGTGCTTGTTCTATTTTTGGTTCTTCATGTTCTTTATTCGTCACCGTCTTGCTCCTGCTCTATGCGACGTATCAACTGGCGGACGTAATCGTCCAACTCATCGGCTTCGGCTTCCAGGAGCGCAGGCTCTTGTAACCATTTCTGTGAAATATCTCGGATAAAGTCTTCTGCTAATTCGTAAGACCAAAATTCGCTTGCAGCCATTTCATCCACCGCACTATATAGCATGGCGTTTAATTGATCTGCAGCATATTCAGCTTCTTCTTCAAAAGCTTCCATATCGTGCCCGCTCACTAAATACGAGCGCACATCAAAACTATTTGGCATAGGTGTCCCAATTCAAGCTTTCTAACAAAGGCAACATAAGCGACATTCCTTGTTGATCAAGTTCGCTAAAGCGCCCTTGGCTTGGGCTGTCAATATCTAACACAGCGACCACCTTGCCATGATGTTTAATCGGTAGCACTAACTCTGATTCACTTGCCGAGTCACACGCAATATGGCCGGCAAAGTCATGCACGTTCTCAACCCGTTGTATTTCGCCTGTAGCCACAGCAGTGCCGCACACGCCCTGGCCAACAGGAATACGCACGCAAGCAACTTTACCTTGAAATGGGCCAAGCACTAATTCGCCTTGCTTCATCACATAGAAGCCAAGCCAGTTAAGGTTTTCAATTTGATCAAAAAGAACCGCACTAATATTGGCAAGGTTAGCAATAATATCGGGTTCGCCGGCAGTTAATGCCGCAAGTTGGCTGGTTAACGATTGGTATTGTTCTAAGGTGCCGACAGTAGCACTCTGATTTATCTCAAACACGCGTTTTAGTGCTCCTGCTCATTTTTATTAGAATCGTCCAGTTTAAATCGAGCAATGTCTTGATCTGAACGCCTTTGCGCTTGAGCACGTAAATCTTCACGCATATCGCGCTTTGTTTTAGTGATCAGTTCGCCTTGTTTATTTACCGAAAAATGTTCGGTTTCATCGAGGCGCTTCGCTTGGTAAACCATAACCAATTCCATGGCGTTTTCTTTTTGTGTATCGGTTAGTTTTTGCCCATCGGGCCAGCGCCCTGTTTCCACAGCCGATTTCATGCGTTCGTAAATTTCTGGGGTCATCGCCCTTAGTACGTCATCGTATTGCATTGGGCTATCACTTTCTCTTTAAGTTAAAAATTCGGCCGCGGGTAATTATATACCAACCAAGGCCAAGGCCCATTATAGAAAAGCCAATCATTTTTAATATACTCGGTGTAAATACTGTATCGATCAGAAATGCAGGCATCGCCCCTTCTTCTGACCAGTCATAAAACGCTGCGGCAATACCGATAACAAACAGCAACATAGCTTGCATTTGTTGACTAATAAACTTATTCAACTGTTTGTTTTTCGCCATTTGTGCATAGCGAGCTCGATCACTCACATTTTGGCCACTGAGCATAAAACCACAATGCTCACAGGCTGCAGCTTTGTCTGAAACACGCTTGCTACAGTCAGGGCAATTAATAATCGCCATTTTTTTCTCACTCGATGTTTATGCTTTAATAAATACCAGCTGCCGATAATACCAGTACATACAGTATTGATCACCCCTCATCTTATGCCTCCTCGCCCCGCCTATCGCGCAAAAAAGGGCGTCTGTACCGAATACCCTTTAATGCAGTACATTCAAAGCATGAATTCTAGCGGTTTAATTTAAGTTGTGGCACAGTGACCGGTCTAAATAACAACAAAACAGTAACAACCTAGGGGAACCCAATGGAAAGCTTGGTCAATACTGTGAATAGCATTATCTGGAGCCCAGCACTGGTCGTTTTGTGCTTAGCTGCAGGCTTGTTTTATTCCATTCTTACGCGTTTCGCACAAGTCCGTCACTTCAAAGAAATGGTGCGCTTACTCTTTAGCCCTAACGAGTCAAGCAAAGGCATTTCATCGTTTCAAGCACTTGCCGTTACGCTTTCTGGCCGCGTTGGTGCAGGTAACATTGCTGGCGTGGCTGCAGCCATCGGATTTGGTGGCCCAGGCGCTATTTTTTGGATGTGGGTGGTGGCCTTTTTAGGTGCAAGTACAGCTTACGCAGAATCAACACTGGGTCAGGTATATAAGGAAGAAGTAGACGGCCAATACCGTGGTGGCCCGGCTTATTACTTTGAAAAAGCCCTCGGTCAAAAATGGTTAGGTATTTTATTCGCTCTTTCAGCCGTATTAGCCTGTGGTATTTTCTTACCTGGCGTACAAGCTAACGTGGTTGGCAATGCGGTTACCCAAGTATTTGGCGACGGTACCATGGTAGAAACCTACTTTGGCGACGTTGGCATGCACAAAGTGACAGCTCTTGCCGTTATTCTTATTGTGCTTGGCTTCATTATTTTTGGCGGTATTAAGCGCATCGCTCACTTTACTCAAGTGGTCGTGCCCTTTATGGCCTTGGCCTACATTATTATGGCCATGATCATTGTGTTCTTAAACCTCGACAAAGTACCTGGCGTATTTTCACTTATTCTCGGCGATGCCTTTACAGCAAAAGCCGGCTTCGGGGCTGCCATTGGTTGGGGAGTAAAACGAGGCATTTATTCAAATGAGGCCGGTCAAGGTACTGGCCCCCATGCATCATCCGCTGCAGAAGTCGACCACCCAGCGCAGCAAGGGCTTGTACAAGCGTTTTCGGTTTACGTAGACACGTTGTTCGTTTGTACCGCTACGGCACTGATGATTTTAATTACCCAACAGTACAACGTTATTACTGAAGACTTTGACCTGCTCACAGGTGCAGGGGCGGTTATTGTACAAAACGTACCGCTAACGACTGAAGTAGCATCGTCTGCCTTCACCCAACTTGC
>Ga0209075_1004259_pt1 | contig 11545 bp, 15 predicted proteins | sample Stecom2011_FD_187523 | JGI IMG/M metagenome (GOLD analysis project Ga0209075, IMG submission 187523) | Agricultural soil microbial communities from Utah to study Nitrogen management - Steer compost 2011 (SPAdes) (version 2) | ecosystem: Environmental > Terrestrial > Soil > Agricultural land...
GTATAATTGTAAAAGACTTCATTCTGCTTTAGACTATAAATCTCCAATGGAGGAGGAAGTAGAATTAATAATGAAAAATAATAAAAATGTAGCTTAAAAAATAGTACCAAATTTATTAGGTAGTCCAACATCAGCCGAGAGTAGAACGAAAATTAATGAAATAAAATTCTTAATTAAAAATATCAACAATCAAGAAACACACAAAGATTGGAATATATTTTTAGATATTTTTGATTTTGAAATTCAACATAGAAAAAGAGAAGGCTTTTATTGGAGAAAATGGTGGGTTTATTTTGAAAACGAACGACTTGAAATAGAAGCTGAATCACATCATTCTATTGAGCCTTTAGGTCATTATGGAAATGATTTCAATTATTATGGCTCAATATGTTTTTTTAATGAAAACAAAGACAGAAGAATTTATTTGGATACTGACATTAATAAATTCGTTGAAGATGCAATAAATTATAAAAAATATATTACAAAAGATTTGAAAGAAGTTGAAATTGATATTGACATCTGGGAAACAAAAAAATAAAATAGCCATCTATCCCACCTATTCTTCAGATTATATATACATAAAAGGCAATACTAATAAGACGTATAATTACATCATTTACAACACAATGGGCCAACAAGTAAAAACAGCAAGCACAACAGAACTAATAGATATTTCAACTTTAGAAAACGGCTTATATCTGCTAAACATAATCTTCAACAATACCAGACAAGTCAAAAAAATAATTAAGATTTAATTTGAAAGTTCACAAAGAAAACAGGATAGGATCTTAAACTTCATCAATACTTTATTAACTAAAGTTATCATTCTGCAGTTTCATCCATTTTTAATGACATATAATTTACCATACTACTAATTATAAACATTGTTAAATATACAATTGAAGTTAACCAATATAAAACCAAAAACCGTTGAATGTAAACAAAGAGTATTTGTATAAAATTTAGAATTTCATTAATTTTTATATTATTAAAATTAAGGTAATACTCAAATATATTTATTGAACTAATTTCTGGAAACAATGTATTTATTGATAGTAAAACTAATGTTGCAATAGATAAAATAATATTATAACCAGTAACAAATGAGAATTGCTTTGAAAAATTGAATGATTGGATATCCACAACCTTTTCTTGTGCGTTCGCTTTGGTAAGATTCTTTTTTACATAAAACTTATCAAAGCTAAAAATAAGTGCTGTGATAAATAAACCAATGAATATTGAAAGTATAGTGGCAACGTAAGAAATGAAAACCTCGGAAAAACCGGTCTTTATTAAAAATAGAAGGGTTAAAGCCATACCGAAACTAATCAATTTTCGGGCATACCTATCTTTAAAGTTTACAGATGTCTTACCATTTATATCTTTTTGCTCATATTCAATTGCTTTTTTCTTCAGCAATTTTGTGTATTTAATTAAATTTAGAGACATTTAAATCTGGCCTTAATTCTGGTTTTATTTCTCCTTCAAAAAGGTTCATACATAATTCATCAAGTTCTTTAAAATCTGGTGTACCATCATTTATTTCCACCCTTCCATTCAAATAGATAGTTGGCTGAAAACTATGATCTTTAGAGTTCCATTCAAAAACTTTTTCTTTTTTAGTTATTTGGTTTTTTGCTATGAACTTTTTCTTTTTAAATCCCTCAAGTTTAACACTATCCTTGTCATTTTTTGTAAAGGTCATTTTATTAATAAATTTAAGTAATTTAGGACTATCTAAAATAGATATTTGTGTTTTTTTAGGTACAATTTGAATATTTATATCATACTCATTTAATATGCTATTTATTGGTTTTGATGTAGGTGTAATATTATCAATTATTGTTGATGAAAATGTCATGCTTTTTATAAGGGCGCCATCTTTAAATTCATCTTGAAATGACTGTGGAACATATGGATAAAGTTCTGCTTTTAAAAAATTACTTCCGGTAAACAAGATTGAAATATACCTTTTAACAATATGTGTTACTGTTTCTTCTACACTGTTAGAATGTATAGCAAAAAAACCTTCTGAATGATCCGAAGGTAAGTAAACAAAAATATAGTAAGGTAATAGAATGGATTTGTTTTTTCCTAATATTGAATTATCTGCTACGTCAGCAATATTTGATACAATGGCATCTTTATCGTAAGGTCCACCACTTATAACACCAGAAATAATATTTTCTTTAATTCTTAATTTCGGTTGTAAAGTATGATATGGATTCGTTTTCGGATCTGATATAATTGTAATTGTCTTTTTGTGCTTTGCATTTTTTGAATGTCCGGTTTGTATTCTTGATATAAAATGGTTAAAGCATAATTTGAAAGCATCTTCATTCGTTATATCAATATCTCCATTAAGCTCATCAATTGCAAAATCTCTAAATGTTTTTTCTGTTTTTTTAGATTTTGCTTTTAGCCTAATTCTAAAGAACTCTATTTTTGGATTTTCTGCCATTTCAATATTATTTTATTTTAAAATATGATTATCAGTAATAATTATTTTTTATCTACCCTCTTTTGTAGTTTCATCAAATGTAAAACTTGGTGGCCACAGTCATTCTTCGGTTATGTTTGGAACTTCAAATATCATTGGAACATTAGCTTTAAGTGCTTTTCCTGCTATAATAGCTTGTCTGAACTTCAATTTCGGTAATGCCTTTGTAATTTCTTGACCAAAATAATTTGATAAAAAATCACTACTTGTTTTGTCAAACTCTTGAAACGAAATCATAGTATTACATTGCGTTAGAATTGTTTTAGAAACATTAGCAGTTCTTTGAGCAATTACTAATAGTCCGACATTATACTTTCGCCCTTGCAAAGCAATTTGAGCGATGCTATTAAGCAATGGTTGTGAAGCCTTGTCCGATACACTAGAAAAATTCCATTCAGGAATTACAGTATGAGCTTCTTCCAAAACTATACATATTCGTTTTCCAAAGTTATTTTGTGTTTTGGCAATATGGAATAAAAGTCTAAAGAATGTTTTGGTGTAAGTTAATACTCCAGTCGTATTTTCTACGTGTGGTAGTTCAAATATTGATAATATATCATCTCCTTTTAAAAATGCTTCTACTTGCTCGTGAATTTTTTCGGAAACCCTTTTTTTTCTTTCCCTTGAATTATCGGTGTCTTTATTATAGTTATTTGCAATTTCCCTTTCTATATAATCGATGTCTTTAAATAATTGTTCGCTTACACCTTCGTCAATGGTTTTAATTGGATTCAAATCTGCAAATTTCCCTATATATTCTCCGGTAAAGTCAATACAAATAACTTTAGTGTTTTCATCTCGCAAATATTGCCTTATCAAGTTTCTTGAAAAAACAGATTTACCAGTACCAGTTACTCCAACTACTGCCATATGATGCGATATTGCAATATCTTTGTTTATTACAACAGGATAATTAGTATTGGGAATTTCTCCAATTTTATACTCGTTTTCTTCAATTATTGGCTCTGCAATTGGTGAAGCTATATAAATAGGTGTATTAATTTCGGGAACCCAACCAAATTGTTCAAATTGAAATTTATCGCTATTCCAGGTTCCAAGCTGTAATGCTTCGCCTAAAATAAGTCCTGTTTGATTTTTGTTTTCAAGTTGTTCGATTTTGGTAATTCCTTCTACAATTTGATAAAGCACTTTTTGTCCTTGGATCGAAACTTCCAATAATTGCCCCTCGCTTATCTTTATTTTAGAATTATATATAAATCGTATTTTAAAAATAGTACTGTTTTCCGTAACAATTCCAACAAATCTTTTTAAATAATTATTTTCTGGAATATTATCTATGCGATAAACAACGTCTGATTTGTGATTTTCAAAAATGTTTTTGTCAAATATTTTTTCAATTTCATTGTTCACCAAGACCTTTACCCATTGTTGTTGGTTTAAAAGATATGTATCTAAAAGCAAGCCTTTTCTAATTGTTTTATCTATCGAGTATTTGAACTCTACGAAGTCAAAAATTCTAGTATTTACAATTCTCTCTGAAGAATCAAATAAACGAACCAAAAAAGTGTTTTTTGATTGTACGCCAAATATTTGTCCTAATGCTAACTTGTTACTCTTGTCTTTTCCAATTGCGAATAAATCTTCTATAGTTTTTGCTAAAGACGGAATATTCAAGATTATAAAAATAGCCCAAAATAAAAGCAATCCGTTAAATTGGTCATTTCCTGTTCCAAATTGTTTGTAGACACCCCAAATAAAAAAGCTTGAAAAAAGTGTTTCTGGTTTTCCAATTTCTCTATTTAACCTTGAAATCAATCGGATTACTTTATTTTCCAACCCGAGACGTTTCTGCCTTAACCAAAGTAGAAAATAACTACTTGTTGTTAGATATATAATAATTGAAAGAAAAAACCAAAAAATGAAGTCTCTATTACTCTCATCAACTATCAATAAAGATATTCCTGCGGTAATTGAATTAATAAAAATATTTGAATCTTTGGAAAAATGTGGTTGATCGATTAATGAAAGCAAAATTAGAAGCAATAGACCCGAAGTAAACCAAAAATGGTTTAGAAGAAAGTCGAAATTATTAGTCAGTACATAACCTAAAATAATTAAGATTACGAACGAAATTCCTAAAAATGATAGTCTGTAAATTTTACTCATAGATAGTTCCCATAACTACAGACAACAATGAAATACATCTAATCAATGCCCATAATATATCAGCAATATAATAGTTTTTAATATCAATTATAAGAATTTTAACTACATATATAATATGTACGTCTGTATAAATCACTAAAATAGTTTAATTCTAAAAACATAATCATTATTTTTAATATTCAAATCACAAGATAATGTGCTTCCACACCTCCCAAACCCAAAAAGTAATAAAGCTTGAAAACCATTATAAAGTGGCACTTACAGATGAAAATTTAAGAGAAAAATACGATAATCCAAGATACCACCTAAATGGTTTTGCACACCCAGACATGCTTATCATTCCACAAGAAGAACCTTCTGTTATAACACCAGGTCTATGGGGGATTATTCCAAACAATAAAAAAGCATCACAAATATCCGATTATTACAAAGAAGCGGTTCGTTATGGGGGTGGTTTAAATGCACAATCCGAAAGGCTATTCAACCATTTCATATACAAACATTCAGCATTCACAAAACGATGCATAATCCCAGTAACAGGTTTTTTCGAACCACACGAATACAAAAGTAAAAAGTATCCCTTCCACATTAAAAGAACAGACGATGAGGTTTTATCTTTAGCAGGTCTTTACACCATAATCGATAAGGTACTAACCTTTACAATTTTAACCAAATCAGCTTCCCCTCTATTCGCTAAAATTCACAACAAGAAAAACAGACAACCAATTTTATTAAACCAAGATATCGAGCAAGATTGGTTAAAAGATGACTTATCAGAAAATGACATCAAAGAATTAATCAATCTTCAATATCCAGAAAACGAATTAAGCACTTATACAATAAGCAGAGAATTGTTTAGTCCAAAAGTAAATAGTGATATTCCCACAATCATTGATGAAGTTAAATATGAAGGTGTAGCCATATAAAAAACAAATCCCTGCGCAGGCAGGAAATCGAAGATTCAGCGCAGCTAATTATACCAATTCAGCGTAGATAATCTCATCAAAAAACATCATAAAATAACAACAATTTCATCAGTTGATTAACATGCAGTTCTGGCATTATAATTCAGGAAGGCAGGTAATAAGGAGTTCGTCAGTCGTTCCATTTTGTTCCATAAAACATATCTGCAAGCCAATTCGGTATATGTTCGGTATACCGTTTTTTAAAAACTAACTCCTACCCCTCTATTAAATCGAGCATTTATAAGGCTTGCATATACCATAAATAGCACCACTGCGGCGGAACGTCCTCGTTGGCACTATTTATTTGTTTTATTGCACACATTCTCTCCTTCCTCACCCGTAGCTACTTTTTTACCCCAAACCCCAAATAAGTTTGCGCTATCGCGCAGATATAATGTTTGGGGTAAAACCGCTACTTCATATGATGCGAGCCTGCGGGTCGCTTCGGGCAAAACCCACATAACTGTTAGCTTTAGTGGAACATTCAGCTTATAAAATGAAAGCTTATAAATTTTTACATGTAGTTAAATAAAGCATGTGGGTATACGGGTGTCACATTTTTTGAACATCTCCAGCTTGCAAATAAGATAACCCTAAATCCCTGCGCAGGCAGGGACCTCATTCTTGTACAATCAAATCCTTCAACAAAAGAACAAACTAATAAACTCAAGGGTTATCATATTTCGCAAGATAAGCAAGAGCACCTCCGTCAGTCGGCCATTCCAACCACCCTCAATAGTTTTTTAAATCACGGATTGGCCAACTGTTAAGTTCCAATAAAATCTGCCTCAACCACCTATAACCTCAAACCTCATACAATTTAGTAATAGCCAACCCGTAATTGAAAACTATTCCCAAAAACCTTCCATGGCCTCCTTCAATCGGTGCACTTGCCAAAACTTGAACATTCAGGAAACCTCAACAAAATTTCATCCGACTAGAAAGAAAAATCAAAAAATGCGCCACCCTTGCGGTAAACCGTTGCTGTGGTACGCACTTTTGCCGAAAAGGCAACGTGCTATTACCACACCACCCTCGCTCCTCTCGCAGCCGGCTCGCGCAACTAGATTACCTGCTAATAAAGCATTGTTACAAAACAAGAAAATTCACATATAGAACCTTTCAAAGAAACTTATTCCGGTTTTTTAACAAATAATCAGATGCCAAGTCATCAATATCTTTTTTTGTGAAACATTTATTTTCCATGACCCATTTATCAATTTCATTCTTATCAAAATATAAACGCTTTCCTCTTTTTGAATGTGGTATTTCTCGGGTACAGGTTAATTTATAAATACAAGAAACTGATAAGTCTAAATAAGTTGCAACAGATTTTGTATTCATAACTATTGATCCTGAAAAGCAACCGTCAAGATCCCCTCTTTTATTGTAAATATTTTTCAATAGGTTTTCTATACGTTCTAACCTCTCATTAATAAGCTCAAAAGGATTTTCCATAGGTCTAAGTATTTAAATTAATATAAAAACAAAAAACAATGCAAAGATAGTAGCCTCCCTACAGCCAACGCCATTACCCTATAAAGTTCATGCCTGCCTGCCGGCTAGGCAGGCCCTACGGGTTTTGAATAAAACTTTTTTAAGTAAATAATTTTGTTTCGATTCAAGATTTTCCAGTAAAAAACTTTTATCCAAAAAACTTGACAGGGTATCCACGGCTCCAAGTTATCGGCTTTCTTTTTTCTTTTTCTTTTCTTTTGAAAAATTAATGAAGGGAGGTAGTTATGGTCTAAATAGGAAGCATCAGCTTCTAAATAAATCATGGTCAGCAAATATTTATGAACAAAGAAAAGCTTTCTGATTATTTAAAATGAAAGCATAAAAAAAGACCCTTAATTAAAAGAGTCTTTAGTATGAAGATACATTCTTGAAGTTACTCGCGAACTTCGTTCATCAAATAAAAACACGGATTATTTTTTAAAATATCTAAAAATAAAATTAAGGAGTTTAGATACAATATAACTCACAGATGCACCAATACTAGCCATAATAACTGTAAACAGAATATCATCAAAACTAATATTAAAAATGACTGAAAATAAGGTACCTCCTAAAAAGCCAGCCTTTGCATTTAAATCCATCACTTCCATCCTACTCTTTTTTATCCGATTCACCATCAGTAACCACTGCCTGACTAACAGCTGTAACCACAGTGCCAGCAACAGTTAAATAAGTTGCAATGGTAATGACTAATGCAGGCATAGCTACTGGAGCTGCAATAATAGCACCTCCTGCTGTTGCTAATGCAATGCCAATATTTCGCAAAGTTTTGAAAAACTTCGGAGTTGGTTTTTTATATCGTTCTACTAAATTCATAATGATATAGTTTTGTTAAACACCTCTACATTCCCTCTCCTTTGGGGAGGGTTAGGGAGGGGCATTTTATTATTAATGAAATGTCTTCTTTGCGTTCAAGAGCTTGATAACAAAGTGAAAGTAATTTTTGCATAGCTAATCTCGAAGACCAACCTTTTCCAATCCCAGACAACTGACTCACAGGAGCCAAACAACCCTCTAATTCCTTTAAAGCATCATTCGCAGGATGAATTAATATCAATTGGCGCTGAGGTACACCAATAACTTGTAAATGGTTCTTAAACTTCCCTGAAGTACGAGGCTTAATTTCATATACTCCTTCCGGAATACAAGAAACTTGTCGCTTATTATTTAGCCAGGGCAGTTCAATCATAAAACAAATAAAATGCCCATTAACAAAGAGGGCACTATTCGTACCCTCTTTAAAATACTGTCTATGGAGCAATAAATCCATATTACACCGTATCAACTAGTGCCACAGAAAGCGCGTTAAACGCACCGTTTTTCAACGGATACATTTCGCCATTCACTTCCTGATAAAACGCAACCCCAACCACTTCTAAAATAGGAAGTACGGAGTTGGCAGTAAGTGCGGCATTCAATGCGATTGCAGCTGTATCAGGAGCCGTATAAGGTAAAATAGCAGTGCTATCCATTTCAAATACAAAAGCCTCGTTTACAAAGTCCACCTCTGCAGCCCCCATAACAATGCTAAAATGCGTAGTCCCAGTAGGAGCCGCAATTCGCACTGTCGGACTAAAAGGCGCCAATGTAACATCCGCACTTCCCGTAACACGATCAAGAGCTACATTATACGGAGAAAACAACGTAGAAGCCAATTTTCCGTTGAGGTTAAATTCAAAGCCTAAAAGACGATTCAATTCCCCATCCTGAACAGTACGCTCTCCTCTCAGATTTACAGCGTCCGTCTTAATAATAGCTACCAGATCTTTTGTCAATCTACTAACCACCCGTTTGTCTTTGGCGTTAAGCAACAACACACGAATCGCATTCCGAATTAGCTTGCCGGCTTTGCCAGCACGCCCAAATTCAGAACCATTTTCACGTGTACGTTGAAACGCAGGATCATTTGCAATACGGTTGCCATCAATACCACCCTTGGTACGTGCTAAATGTCCGTCGCTTGTTTTGTAAAAGGAAATATCATCCAGAGTTCCCTTTAATTTTATAATACCAGTTTGTCTTGCCATGGTTTCAAAGTTTTTTAGTTTTATCAAAACTCCGTATCTTTAATAAGCAATCCCAAAAGCACTGCCGACCCATTCCGAAAAGTGCCTTTTTTGCCAATTTAAACCTATGGATGATAGCAGGATCATGTATAGATAAAGCATGGATAAAGTATGAGCAACATCAAAAGACTATGTATTTACCCAAAAGATATTATGCGCATAACGGGCAGAAGTGAGCGCTATGGTCGTAAGCTTTTAAACGACATTAAAGCGCACTTTGGTAAAGAGTCCTATCAATTTATTACAGCAGAAGAATTCGCGGAATATAGTGGCATTAAAAAAGAGGTAGTTATGCGCTATCTAGAGTAATTCTTAAATGTACCCTTTCGGGTATATTACACCTCAACTACACTTTAATTACACCCAATAAGGTATAATGTCAATAAAAATTAGTAAATTGCACCCATAAAGGTATAATTATGAAGTCATGGGACCGCACTAATGCAATAGCAACCTTCGTACGTAACAGACGAAAGGAGGCTAACTACACACAAATAGATCTAGCCGATTTGACAGGAATAGGCTTGCGTTTCCTGCGCGAACTCGAACAAGGCAAACCAAATGTGATGACAGATAAAGTAAATCAGTTATTACAATTCTTTGGTCATACATTAACCCCGACACCTATAAACAATGAGACAAGGAGCAATCTGGATAAATAACCAGCAAGCAGGCATTTTAAAAGAAACCGATGATGGTTACTTCTTTTCTTACGATGCTGCTTATTTGAATACCGATAACGCATGGCCCATAGCACTATCATTACCATTGCAGGTAGAAGTATATCAATCGGAATACCTATTCCCCTTTTTTGACGGACTAATTCCTGAAGGCTGGTTGCTTGAAATTGCACATAAAAACTGGAAACTCAATCCTAGAGATCGTATGGGGCTCTTATTAACCACTTGTCGTGACTGTATCGGCAACATAAGCATACGCGAGATATGATTTGTTTAGCATGCCATAAAGCCATTAACAATGGCACTACTATGTATCATGACGCTTGCCTTAAAGAATTTTGGCAAGACAACGAGCCGGTTTTGCAATTGGAATACGGCATGTCGGAAATAGACAAGCTGGCCAAGGAAAACGTAGCACAACGGTTAATCGTTACTGGTGTACAGCCAAAGCTATCTTTAGGCTATAATAATGAAGCGATTAATGATAAGCGCCTAACCATTGTTGGTGCTTTAAATGGACGGTTTATTTTAAAGCCTCCATTTGCCCTGCATCCTGAAATGCCACAAATAGAAGCTTTATCCATGCATCTTGCCAAAGCCTGCGGTGTAGATACCGTGCCTTTTTTATTAATCCCTCTGAAAGATGGCGAACTCGCTTACCTAACACGACGAATAGATCGCAAAGCAGATGGCAGTAAGCTGGCTATGGAAGACGCTTGTCAATTTACAGAACGATTGACAGAACATAAATATAGAGGATCTTATGAGCAAATTGCCAAGGGCATAAAGACCTACGGTTATAATCCCTTAATTGATATTATACGCTTTTATGAACAGGTAATAGTTTCGTTTCTAATAGGGAACAATGATATGCATTTAAAAAACTTCTCTTTGATTGCCGAGGCACCAGGGAACTATAGTTTAACACCTGTATATGATATGATAGCGGCACAACTACTTGTTGATGATCCCGAAGAACTAGCACTCAATATCAATGGAAAAAAGAATCGTATAAGTCGTTCAGATTTTGATGGAGCCATAGAAGGAAGTGGTATTCCTAAAAAGGCCATCCAAAATATCTGGAAGCGTATAGAAACCGGAATGACAGAATGGGAGCAACTAATTAATAACAGTTTCTTAAGCAATGATAAAAAAGAAGAATTCAAAGAATTAATCGCTAAAAAAGCAAAACAGATAAATCTAAAATTTTAGAGACTATTAATAGTATTTCATCAAATTTATATAGGTTTGAATCCTTGTTTTTTGTATTTTAGTAGAAAGGTTTGAAAGTCATTTAAAACCAAACACGTTCATTCAAAGTGTCTGCTATTCGGTTACCATTTGTAAAAGCAAATCTGTAAACCTCAACAATATCAAGCGTTTGCCGATTGGGTCTAAATCCTGTCGAGGTCACTTTTTAGAATACCAATTCTAAGCAAAACCACGCAAATCGTACTGATTGCGTGGTTTTTTCGTTTAAATAAAACAATGATTTGCCCACAAACATAATTACATCTAGACAGTTAAAGCATGAACCTATTTATAATACTTCCAAAAACCTGCTCCCTACTAATTATAAAAACACTAACTAAAACTATAAAATAATATAGAGCCACTAACCCCAATAAATTGAACTAGGAAGTACCCTCAAATTATATTGAGATGCCATAACTTCACCATAAGCTCCAC
>Ga0209075_1004260_pt1 | contig 11543 bp, 10 predicted proteins | sample Stecom2011_FD_187523 | JGI IMG/M metagenome (GOLD analysis project Ga0209075, IMG submission 187523) | Agricultural soil microbial communities from Utah to study Nitrogen management - Steer compost 2011 (SPAdes) (version 2) | ecosystem: Environmental > Terrestrial > Soil > Agricultural land...
AGGAGGTTTGCCCTGGCCTCCGTCGCATCGACGGCGGGAATCGGCCGGCCGAGCCACTCCTCGGTCAAAGCCCACCGATATTGGCTCGACTTCCAGGTCCCGACCGGTCGCGCCCGCACCATGAACCCCTCCATGCCGAGGACGAGGAGGAGACGCGTCCCCACCGGAACACTGTTCACCCATTTGCCTGATCCGATCTCGATCTTCCGGGCCAGATCGGGGACGGCCGCGATGATCTCGCTCGTCGACAGTGTCCGTCCGCTCAGGACCTGGCCGACCTCGCCGGTGAGGCGTTCGACGAATGGGGCGACCTCGTGTTCGGGCATCGAAGCCGTGAGTGACATCTCGAATCGGGCGCGTTCCTTGACGGCGATCTCCCGGGTGGCGCCGGCGTGGAACCAGACGGCGTCTTCGATGTCGAACAGGAAGAGGGTGCGCCGGATGGAGTGCATCCGGATCAGGCTCCGGTCCTCGTACAGCGCCGACTCCAGGTTCTCGATGTCGAGACCGGGCACACGCGCCCGGGACGAGATGTAGGGCGTCGCCGGGTCGGTGGAGTGCAGCGCGGCCACCGAACGGACCACTTCTTCGGGCGTGGACGCGGTGCGGCCGTGGTGGTGGCGCTCCACCACGCGCATCCTCCGCTCCCGGTCGGTGATCGTCACCGGCACCGGGCCAGCCTAAAGACGGCCGGCGACGGTTTCGCCTGGTTCAGACGGCCGGCTCGCGGCCCTGGGTGACACCCCAGAGCACGTCCTTGATGCTGAGGACGCCGAGGAGCCGATCGTTGTCGTCCTTGACGATGAGGTGGCGGTAGCCCGCGGCCAGCATCCAGTCGGCGGCGTAGCGGACGTCGACGTCGGGCAGGAGCGAGTCGGGGTCCGGGGTCATCACCTCGGCCACGGTCGCGGTCTCGGGGTCGCCCTCGTCGGCGATGATGCCGAGGATGTCCCTCTCGGTGACGATCCCCACCAGCTCACCGTCGTCGAGCACCGCCAGCGAGCCCGTTTCGTTGGCCACCATCATCCTGGCGGCCTCGAACAGGGTGGTGTCCGGATCGCAGCTTGCGATCTGTGCGTTGATGAGCTCGTTGACCTGCATGAAAACCTCCTTGTAGACCCAATCTTGGCCGGGGCGTCCTGGATCTCGTATGGCCGAACGACCCTAATTCCCGGTCCCGTGCGAAGGGGCGGGTGGGGCGCCATCTACATAGAAGAACAACGACTCGGGGTAGCACCACCACCAGTCCTCACCCGGCTCGTACGAGCGCACCACCGGGTGGCCCGTGGTTTCGTGATGGGCGGTGGCGTGCTTGCCCGGCGAGGCGTTGCAGCAACCGACGTGGCCACACGTCATGCAGATACGCAGGTGGACCCACCATCCCCCGGACTGCTCACACTCGTAGCAACCCTGGGAGGAAGGCTCGACCTCTCTGATCTCATCGAGATGTGCGCACTCCGCCACGACGGGCGGCACGATAACGCCCCCGGAGCGATCGATGGGCCTTCATACTGGAGACGTGACACGATCGCTCCTCCTCATCCCGAGCCCCGTGCTCGGACCGAGTTGCTGGGAGCCGGTGGCGACACTCGCCCGGCAACAGGGAAGGGAGGTCGCCATCGCAGATCTGAGGCCTGCTCTGGAGACAGATGGACCGCTCTGGCCCGAGATGGTCCGACTCGCCCGGGCCGCCGGACGCTCGCTTCCCTCGCCGGTCGACGTGGCTGCCCACTCGGGCGCGGGGGCGCTGTTGCCCGGGGTCGGCGCCGCCATGGGCGGATCCGTCGGCCGCCTGGTCTTCGTAGACGCCGTCCTCCCGCCCCCGGGTGGTGCCCACCGCTATCCCGATCACGTCCGGGAACGCGCCCTGGAGATGGCGGCAGGCAACGACCTCCTCCCGTCGTGGCTCGACTGGTGGCCGGCCGAGACGGTGCGCCGGATGATCCCCGATGTCTCGATCGAAGCGAGGCTCAGGGAGGACATCCCGAGGATCCCCGTGCGCTGGTGGGAGGAGGACGTACCCGTGCCCATCGCCTGGGCCGAGCACGAACACCTCTACATCCGTCTCAGCGCGGCCTACGACCAGGAACTCGAGAGGGCTCGTGAACTGGGCTGGCGGACGCTCGAGGTCGATTCGACCCACATGGGAATAGTCATCGAGCCGGAGATCGTGCTCGAGACGATGACCGCCTAGAAGAACATCAGGACGAGGGCCACCAGCCACAGGAAGCCCTCGACGTTCATGGCGCCGATGACCCGCCTGGCGGCCGCCGTGGCCTCGGGACGATGACCACCGGAGAGAGCCGCACGCAGCGTTCGCCGCGCCGGCCGGGTCACGAGGAACGACATCACCACCAGTCCGACGGCCACGGCGGCGCCGACCCAGACGGTCAGATCCACATCGCCGAAGCCGCGGCGGTATACGAGGAGGCCACCGGTGACGAACACCCCCGCCGCGCCGACACCGTCGAGGCGCACCGACCGCCTGATCCGCTGTGCCAGCCCGTGCTCGGGGCCCTCCATCGCACGGATGGCGTCACGCATGTCGGAGGGCAACCCCAGCCTGTTGGCGAACCAGACGGCGGCGAAGGTCACATGGAGCACGAGGAGCACCAGGACGAGCACGTCCCCCGACGATGGCATGGGCGGATCATCGCAGGTCGGCGACGACCCCGTCGCCCATCCGGGCCGGCTTCGCCCCGCGTGAGGAATTCGCCGGGATCTTCCCGTACGCTGTCGGGCGAGATGTCAACACCGCGCCGGTCGGATCCTGCCCTCGGGGGCATCCTCGCCACAGATCAGTACCAGCTCACGATGGCCCAGCTCTACTGGAAGGAGGGTTGGAGCGAGCGAACCGCCCAGTTCGACTACTTCTTCCGCAGCTACCCCGACTACGGCGATCACCAGGCCGGCTACTGCATCGCCGCCGGTCTCGGTTGGCTGCTCGAGTGGATGGAAGGAGCGCGGTTCACCCGCGACGACCTCGAGATCCTGGCCGCGCAGCGAACGGTCACCGGTGAGCCCCGATTCGACCCCGAGTTCATCACCTGGCTGGAGAAATACGGCGACTTCACGAGCCTGGAGATCCGGGCCATCCCCGAGGGACGGGTCGTCCATCCCAACGCACCCATCGCCTCGGTCGTCGGCCCACTGGCCCTCGCCCAGATCCTGGAGACCCATCTCCTCAATCGCCTCAACTACCCGACCCTGATCGCCACCAAGGCCTCACGGGCGAAAGAGGCGGCCCGCGGCGGCGCGGTCCTCGAGTTCGGCCTCCGGCGCGGCCCGGAGCAGGGAGCTCATGCCGGCGGATACGGAGCTCTCATCGGCGGTGCCGACTTCACCTCCAACACCGCCCTCTCCACCGTGATGGGACTCGACCCGAAGGGGACCCACGCCCACTCGATGGTCCAGGCATACATGGCGCTGGGCAAGGGCGAACTGGAGGCCTTCCGGAGGTTCGCCGAGCTCTTCCCGGACGAATGCGTCCTCCTCGTCGACACCGTCGACGTGCTCACGTCGGGGGTCCCCAACGCGATCACGGTGTTCCGCGAGCTGAAGGAGAAGGGATATCAGCCCGGCGGGATCCGCCTCGACTCCGGCGACCTCGCCTATCTGGCGATCCAATCGGCCGTGATGCTGAATGACGCGGGCTTCCCCGAGGTACCCATCGTGCTCTCCTCGGACCTGGACGAGCTGGTCATCTGGCAGATCCTCTCCCAAATCGACTCCGAAGCACCCCGCTACGGGGTCGACCCCCAGAAGCTGGCCGCCCGACTGGTCTACGGGGTGGGAACGCGGCTGATCACATCGGAGGGCGACGGCGCCCTCGGTGGCGTCTACAAGCTCGTCGCCCTGGCCGACGACGACGGAGAGATGGTCCCGGCCATCAAGGTGTCCGAGGACGTCGCCAAAGTGCCGATCCCGGGCGTGAAGCGCGTCTTCAGGGTCTACGACCGACGCGGTCTCGCCACCGCCGACCTGGTCGCCCTCGCCGACGAGGACCCGGCGTCGATGCCCCAGCTCCAGCTGCATCACCCCCACCTCGGCCTGCAGCGCGTGCTGGCGGCGTCGGAGGTGTCGGAGATCGAGGAGCTGATGGTGACGGTCTTCTCGGGAGGACGGAGACTCGACGGATCACCGGACCTCGAGGAGCTGCGGAGGCGGCGCGATGCCGATCTGCAGCGTCTCGACACGGGGGTCCGCCGGCTGGTCAACCCGCACGTCTATCACGTGTCGGTTACCCGGGCCATGCACGAGATGCAGAAGGGCCTCCTCGACGAGGCACTGGACGGCGCCGATATCTAGACGACTTCGACGCCGGCTTCGGTCATCTCGACCACGGCGCGGGCGCCATCACCGGGAGCCAGGTTCACCGGCCGGCAGCAATCGGCCAACACGGTGGTCTCGAACCCTTCCGCGACCGCGTCCAGGGCCGACGCCTTGACGCAGTAGTCGAGCGCGAGCCCGACCACCACCACCTTCTCGATCCCGTCTTCACGGAGACGGTCTGCCAGGCCCGTGGGCGTGATCTCACCCGTCACGGGGTCGCTCACGTTGAAGGCGGAGTAGCCGTCCTCGCCGCCGGTGCCCTTCTTGACGAACACGGCGTCCTCGTGCACCACCAACTCGGGGTGGAACTCGGCGCCCTTGGTCCCGCCCACGCAGTGGACGGGCCAGATGCCCCCGTCTTTCTCGAAGTGCGGCGTGGTGTCGGGATGCCAGTCCTGGGTGTAGACGAGGGTCGCCCCGGAGTGCCGGGCCTCGGCTAACTGGGCGTTGATGAACCAGATCGCCTCCTCGCCACCGGTCACGTAGAGACTCCCCTCCGGATCGGCGAAGTCGTTCTGCACGTCGACGACGAGGAGAGCTGTCTTGCTGTCGTAAGCCATCCCCGACGAGGCTACCCGAGGTCCTCGAACGTGTTGCACCGGGCGGGATCGCCGCCCTCCCAGCCCCTGGTGAACCACTCGACGCGCTGATCGGAGGACCCGTGGGTCCAGGTCTCCGGCGACACCTGCCCCTGGACACGCTCCTGGATGCGATCGTCACCGACCGTCGCCGCCGCGTCGAGGGCCTCCCTGATCTCACCCGCCTCGAACACGCCGGCGTCGCGGATCGAGTTCGCCCAGACCCCGGCGAAGCAGTCGGCCTGCAACTCGAGACGGACCGACAGGGCGTTCGCCTCTGCCTGCGACCCGGCAGCCTGTTGGGCTCGCTGCACCTCTTCCATGATCCCGAGGCGCTTCTGGACGTGGTGACCCACCTCGTGTGCGATCACGTAGGCCTCGGCCACGTCCCCGCCGGTGGCGCCGAATCGTCGCACCAGCTCGTCGAAGAAGGTCTCGTCGATGTAGATGGTCTCGTCGGGTGGGCAGTAGTGGGGGCCGACCGCCGACGAAGCCCCGCCACAAGCCGATTGGGTGGTCCCACGGAACAGCACCAGCGTCGGCTCGACGTACTGCTGGCCCCAGGCCGTGAAGATGGCGTTCCAGGTGTCGTCGGTGGAGCCGAGGACCGTGGACACGAACACCTCGTAGTCGTCCTCACCGGCGAACTCGTCGGGTTGCGGGCCCGACTGTGGCGGCGCCTGGGCCGGCTGCAGCTGATTGAGGATGTCCTCGAGACCGCCTCCCCCGCCGCCGAGGAGATTCATGAGCAGCACGATTATCAGACCGATGCCGCCCAATCCTCCGATGGCCGCGCCACCGGACATGCCGCGTCGGTCTTCGACTCTTCCACGGCTGCGTAGCCGGTCCCATCTGGCCAAGGTCCTTACCTCCCGATAACCATCCCAAGCTACCCGCTCAGGACCTACCCCAAGCCTGACATTCGGCCCTATCGCTCCGCCGGGTCCTCGTGAAGACTGGTGATATGAGCACTTTGGAGCCACGCACCGGCCTGGAGCGTGCCCGGGGACGTCGCCTGGACCTGATGCTCGCCATGCAGGGCCTGGAGAAGGCCGTCGCCTCGGCGGCCCCGGACCAGGAGACCTGGCTCGCCGATGTGAGATCGACGTCCTCCGACGTCATGGCCGCCCTTCGCGCCCACATCGACGAAGTGGAGGGCGAAGACGGTCTCCTCGCCGAGATCAGATTCGACGCTCCCCGTCTCACCCACATGGTCGAAGACCTGGAGCGGGAGCACCAGGATCTCCTGGCCGCCTGTGACCGGCTGGAAGAGGCGTTGTACGCCGACTCACCCGACATCCGCCGGGGGAGGAGAAGGGCACTGCGTCTGCTCGGCCAGCTCTCCCTGCACCGACAGGCCGGCGCCGACCTCGTCTACGAGGCCTACAACGTCGACATCGGCGGGCCGGGCTGAGCGAAGAACCAGGCTGCGTCCCGGAACACGTCGGGCTCGAGGGGCCTGGGATGGCTGCATGCCTCGATGATCCCGACGTCGGTCAGCTCCGTCCCCCGCACCGCCACCATGACTCCGGACTTGCCCGCCAGGGTGAGCTCGGCCGCGTGCAGCCCGAGGCGGGTGGCGAGGACCCGGTCGAATGCGGTGGGCGTCCCACCCCGCTGGAGATGCCCCAGGGTGACGACACGGGCCTCGTAACCGGTCCGACTCTCCAGTTCCCGTGCGACCACCTCCCCGGCGCCGCCGAGACGCTCGAAACCGAACGAGTCGACCCCCGTGGTGACGTAGCCATGCTCGGTGGGGATGCCCTCGGCCACGACCACCAGCGAGTAGGTGCGGCCGGCGTCGTGCCGGGCCGTGATCCGGCTGGCGATCTCGTCCAGGTCGTACGGGACCTCGGGCACGAGGATCGCCTCCGCTCCCCCGGCGATCCCGGAATAGGCGGCGATCCAGCCCGCGGTGCGGCCCATCGTCTCCACAACCATGATCCGGTCGTGGGACTCGGCGGTCGTGGTGAGACGATCGATTGCGTCGGTCACCACTTGAACCGCCGTGTGGAACCCGAAGGTGACGTCGGTCCCGCCGATGTCATTGTCGATGGTCTTGGGGATGCCGACGACCCGGATCCCCTCCTCCTCGAGCCGAGCAGCCGTGCGGAGGCTTCCGTCGCCGCCGATGACGACCAGCGCGTCGATGCCACGCGATTCGATGGTGGGCCGGATCGACTCGTAGCCCTGACCGTGGACGTAGGGGTCGAGCCTGGAGCTGCCCAGGATGGTCCCGCCCCGGCCGAGGATCCCGCGGACACTGTCACGGGTGAGCGGACGGGTCATCCCCTCCATCAGTCCCTTCCAGCCCTTCTCCACGCCGACCACCTCCCAGCCCTCGGTGACGAGACGGGCCACCACGCCGCGAATGGCGGCGTTGGTCCCGGGGCAGTCTCCCCCTGCTGTCACCAGTCCGACGGTCGGCATCTCAACTCTCCATGTTCGAGCGCACCCTTCCAGGGTATGCGCGCGCCGTGCCCACAGGCCGACGCAAGGGGCAGACGGAGGTCGATCCATATGCTGATCCCATGAGCGGCGCCGATCCCGAGCCCACCGGAATGCCCTGGCACCGCCGCGTCGTCGAGGAGGTCATCCGGGAACTGGCCACCGACCCCGAAGCGGGGCTCACCCGGGACGAGGCGCGGAGCCGGCTCGCCGACCACGGGCCGAACCTCATCACGACGCCCCGGCGATGGGTGCGGCTCCAGATGCTCGCCAGGCAGTTCGCCGACGTCCTCATCTGGCTTCTCGTGGCTGCTGCCCTCATCAGCGGGTTCCTCCTCGACTCCTGGCTGGATGCCGCCGCAATCGGGGCGATCGTCCTCCTCAACGCCGCCATCGGCTACTGGCAGGAGTCGCGGGCCCGCACCGCACTGGACCGGCTCTCCGACCTTCAGGCGCCGACCGCGAAGGTGTTGAGGGAAGGGGAGACGCTGGAGATCCCCACCTCCGACATCGTCCCGGGCGACATCGCCATCTTGGAGCCCGGTGACCGTGTGCCCGCCGACGGCCGTGTGATCGGAGCCATCCGCCTGCTCGTCGACGAGTCGAGCCTGACCGGCGAGTCCGCTGCAATCTCCAAGTCGCCCGAGCCCGTCGCCGGTACGACCTCGCTGGGTGACCGCAGCTCCATGGTTCACGCCGGCACCCTCGTCGTCGGCGGTCGCGGGCGGTGCGTCGTCACCGCCACCGGCCGGGAGACCGAGATGGGCCGCATCGCCGAGCTTGCTTCTGGCGAGGCGCCCCTGACGCCGCTCGAGGTTGCCGTGCGTCGCATCGGCCGGCGCATCGCGGTCCTGGCCGGGGGCACGGCCGGCTTGGTCTTCACCATCGGGCTGCTCCGGGGCTTCGACCCGGAGCCCATGCTCCTGGTCGCCATCGCCCTGGCGGTGGCGGCGATACCGGAGGGCCTGCCGGCAGTGATAACCGTCAGCCTGGCCGGTGGCCTGCAGAGGATGGCGAGACGATCGGCGGTGGTGAGACGCCTGGCCGCGGTAGAGGCCCTCGGCGCGGTCGACGTCATCTGCACCGACAAGACCGGCACCCTCACGGTCCCCCGTCTCGAGGTCGCCGACGTGCTCTTCGCCGACGGGCGGAGGGGTTTGGACCTCCTCGCGTCGGAGGACGAGGCGGCACGGCTGCTCGCCCTCACCGCAGCTCTCTGCAACGACGCCTACCGCTCCGGTGAGGGCTGGGCCGGTGACCCCGTGGAGGCGGCCTTGCTCGAGGCCGTTGCCGACTCCGGGCAGGATCCGTCGCAACTGAGGTCCTTACATCCCCGGCTCGACGAGGCGGGCTTCGACGGAAAGCGGAAGCGGATGTCGACGGTCCACGAGGTCGACGGCCGTCTCCTCCTCCTGGTGAAGGGCGCTCCCGAGGTCCTCGTCTCCCTGGCCGCATCGGTCTACGACGGTGACCGGCCGGTCGACCTGGACGACGCCGCCCGGGAGTGGGTGCTGGCGTCGGCACATGGCCTGGCCTCCGAGGGCCTTCGCACACTCGGCTTCGCCGTTCGCGAGCTGGGCAGCCGACCCACCGACCCGGCTTCGGCCGAGCACGACCTGGTGTTTCTCGGGATCGTGGCGATGAGAGAGCAGATCCGCCCCGAGGTGCCGGAGGCGGTGGCGGCCGCGGCCCGCGCCGGCGTCAGGACCGTGATGGTCACCGGCGATCACGCCACCACCGCCGCCGCCGTGGCCGACTCCGTGGGCATCACCGACGGGGAGGTGATGACCGGCGACCGTCTGGCGCGCACACCTGTCGAGGAACTGACGGAGGAGATCGACCGCTACCGGGTGTTCGCCAGGGTCGACCCCGTGGACAAGGTCAAGATCGTCGACGCCTGGAAGGGTGCGGGTGCCCTCGTGGCGATGACCGGTGACGGCGTCAACGACGCACCTGCCTTGCGAAGGGCCGACATCGGCGTGGCGATGGGCTCCGGGACCGACGTCGCCAGGGAGTCGGCGGCGATGGTGCTCACCGACGACAACTACGCCAGCATCGTGGCGGCGATCGCCGAGGGACGGAGGCTGTTCGCCAACCTCCGAAACGTCGTCCACTACCTGCTGTCGGCCAATGCGTCGGAGGTGCTGTACGTGGTGGCGGGCTTCGCCCTGTTCGGGCATCTCGGTGAGCCCCTCCTCCCCGTCCAACTGCTGTGGATCAACCTGGTGTCGGACTCCCTTCCGGCGGTGGCCCTGGGAGCCGACAGGCCGGCGAGCAACCCGCTCGAGGTCCCCCCGGGGACCGGCCGTGACGTCCTGTCCGGGAAGAACATGATCAGGCTCGCGATCCAGGGCGCGATCCTCGCCGCGGGAGCGATGGCGGCATTCCTCGGGGGGACGTTCGTGTTCGACCTCGGGCCGGCGGGGGCCCAGACCATGGTCTTCAGCACGCTGGTGCTCTCCCAGTTGCTGCACGCCCTCAACGTGCGCCACGACCCCTCGGGGTCCTCACCACCGGGTCGGTGGCTGATCGCAGCCCTGGCCGCTTCGGCGGCCATCCACCTCCTCGTGGTGTACACCCCCCTCGGGGCGAGCGTGTTCCGGACGGTGCCGCTCGCACCCATCCCGCTGGCCTGGACGATCGGGTCGTCGGTGGCGACGATGATCGCGGTACGAGCGGTCGAATCTGTGCAGCGTCGCTGAAGATCGGGCGCGATACTGCCCCGGATGCAGCACGCCGCCGGGCCCACCACCGACACCCCGACCCAGGATCCTTCGGCGCGGCGGCTGACGGGCATCCTCTTCACCGGCGTGGCGCTGTCATCCACCGCGTACATCGCAATGGCAACACTCTCCTCGATCGCCGTCGACGAGATCACGGGCTCTGCCTCGCTCGCCGGCGTCCCCGGGGCCATCGCCGTGATCGGCACCGCCGTGGGCACCAGCCTCCTCAGCGTCGGGGTGGCCAGACGGGGGCGACGCCCCGGTCTGATCACCGGCTACGTCCTGGCTTCACTGGGCGCCGTCGCCGGCGGTCTGGCGGTGGTCACCATGTCGGCGCTGCTGCTCTTCCTGGCAATGGCCTTCATCGGACTCGGTAATGCCGCCAGCCACCTCGCCCGGTACACCGCGGCAGACATGTTCCCGGTGTCGAAGCGGGCGACCGCGCTGGCGTGGGTCGTGTGGGGCTCTACGATCGGGTCGGTGGCGGGCCCGACACTGCTCGGGCCGGCGGGCCGCATCGCCGAGTCGATGGGCCGCACCGAGTTGCTCGGCGGCTACGCCATCGGCGCGGCGGGAATGGGCCTCGCCGCGCTGTTGTGCTTCATCGCCCTCCGTCCCGACCCGGCACGGGTGGCGCTGGAGCGACCCACCGAGCGGAAGATCGTCTTCTCCGAGGTCACCACGGCGTTTCGCCTGCCATCGGTCCGCGCGGGCCTGTCCGCCATGGTCGCCGGGCAGGTGGTGATGGTGATGATCATGACCGCCACCCCCCTCCATGTGCACCACCACGGCTCCGACCTCGGTTCGGTCGGCGTCGTGATGAGTGCTCACACTCTCGGCATGTTCGCTCTCGCACCGCTCGTCGGCTGGATGGCGGACAGGATCGGCGGGATGCGGGTGGCGTTGCTGGGAATGGCCGTCCTGGCCGTCTCCGCCGTGGGTGCCGCCTACGGCCCGAACGAGTCGGTGGGCGGCCTGGTCGTCATCCTCTGGCTCCTGGGGATCGGCTGGAACATGACCTTCGTGTCCGGCAGCTCGATGCTGGTCACCGGTCTCGACCCGAGCATCCGGCCCCGGGTCCAGGGAACCGCCGACTCGCTGACCTGGCTCTCCTCCGCCGGTTCCGCGCTCTCGGCGGGATTCCTCTACCAGGCGGCCGACTACCGGACGCTGGGGCTCATCGGCCTCGCCCTGCTCGCCGTGCCCCTGGTGGTCCTGGTGCGCCACCGTCCGGCGCCCGCGGTCTGACTCATCTCGTCTCCCGGAGACCCAGCTCGCCCACGCGGCGGACCCAGCGTGCCACGTCCCTCGGGGTGATGATCCCGACGATCCGGCCGTCCTCGACGACCAGGACCCTGCTCTCCGCGTCCTCACGCAACTGGGCGAGGACCTCGGTCATCGGCGCATTCGGCGCAACGGTGGCCAGGTCGGCGATGTCGGTCATCGCCGACCACACCTGCCG
>Ga0209075_1004261_pt1 | contig 11540 bp, 10 predicted proteins | sample Stecom2011_FD_187523 | JGI IMG/M metagenome (GOLD analysis project Ga0209075, IMG submission 187523) | Agricultural soil microbial communities from Utah to study Nitrogen management - Steer compost 2011 (SPAdes) (version 2) | ecosystem: Environmental > Terrestrial > Soil > Agricultural land...
TTTTGCGGCATGATCGCAATCGTTACAATCTTTAATTTTTCCATTGAACGGATTTCCTAATAATTCTTGGGTCTTATAATCAATTATTATAGTTTCATATTCGCTTTTTTGCCAATTGTACTGCTGGCTTTCAAATGGAGTGATTTTTTCAAATTCAACAATAGCTTCATCAATCTTACCCTGATAAAACAGATAAATACCACGACTTTCATAAATATCTGCTAATTTATATGGATAAATTCCTATAAAAATATCCTGCCAAGCGGAACGTTGATTGCTTAAAAGTAACTGTTCCATTGCATTGCTCTGTTTTTGATCTTTGAAAAAACCTTTAATTGGATAGGTTAATTCTGACATTAAAGCGTTTTCTTCAGCTTTATACAACGAACTGATGTATTTTTTTGTAAAGGTTTGTAAATAATTGACCCTGTTATTGGATTTCCAATAATTCACATTGGCTTCGTCATAAAACAACCAATTCACATCTTCAATCAGTTTTCCTTCCGCTTTTAAATCAATCTGATTAACACTTAAAAGATTGTTCAACAAACGTAAACTTCGAACCTGACCTTTTTGCTCTTGATTTTTGGATAAAGTATGAGCTTGTTTCAATAAATTGTCGGCTTTAGAATAATCGCCCACCAACGCATTAAAATATGCTGCAGTTGCTTTCCAAATATACGGATTATGCACTTTTGAACCGTTCGCTACTTCGTTAATCCATTTTAATTCGGCTGCATTTACCTTGTCTTTCAGTTCTTTATTTACCTTTTTAGCATCGATATCCAATTGTTCATACGCAGTATATATGTTGATGCTTTGTTCATTGATATTTACCCAACGTGACAGTAAAAAGTCCAAATGCGGTGAGTTTGGATTGAGCTTATACAAGTCTTGCAAAGCAGTAAATTCATTGGTATAATATCCTTGTAAGGCATACATTGTTTCTTTTACAGATTGATTTGGTGCCTGGCTCAAAGATGCTTTAAAACCAGCTTCATCTAAAGGTTTATAGTCAAAAAGTGCAGACGGCATCATAGGTTTACACTGATTAAAAACCTGCGCAAAAGTAGCATTTGCTTTCTCATAATTCTTTACACTTTTGTATGCGCCACCCACGTAACTCAATCCACGGTAATACAAATTATTTTTGGGTTGCTTGCGCTCGGTATCATTAAAAAAAGGAATGACCGAACTACGATCGTTGGAGTAAAATTTTGCTCGAAGTACCTGAAACCAAAGGCGATTTTTGTAAAATGTATCTTTATTAGAAGCCTTTTTAAAAACCTGTTCGATTTTCTGTACAAGCTCCTGCTCGGTGTTTAATGCAATTCTGTTGTTGTAATCCCAATAATGATAAAGCTGATTGGAATACGTTTCTAAACCGCGCGACAACATCATAAATTCTAATAAGTTTTTTGTTTTGACATCGTTTTTATTTAAAACATATTTATCAGCAACAAGCGTATTAAAAGCCGCTGTTTTATCTTTTTCAGAAGCTAATTCAGATAGAACAGTATTCAATTCATTATTATACAAATAATATTCAACAGACTCTTTATCATAATGTTCCAAATATGCTGTCCAATCGTCAATACTTTCTTCTTTAAATAAATCGGTTGTTGATTGCACATTATTTCCATTATAAAAAGTGGTATAATCATCATAAAAGAACGGTTCGTATTCTTTATTATTAACCGTTATTTCCGGAGAAAAAATAGAAGTGTATCCCGAACCCCACCAACCATCGGCACATCCATAAGCATAGATTCCGTAACCAAAAATAAAGGTAAGACTACCAGCGACTAACAGTTTTAAGAAATTCTTTTTCATATTCGGTTAAATTTTTTTCGTTTAAATCGTAAAATATAATTTCCTTGGGCTTGTTTTTGACGTTTTTTTTAAGGTCAACAATCATTTCTTTTAATTGTTCTGCTGATGGTTCTTCTATTTTAATAATATCATTTTTAGCCAAATAACGTCCCTTATAAATAAAATCTTCGACCACCCGAAACTGATGTTTTGATTTTTTTTCGAAAGGATGATTTTGTACATCTTTCAAACGCATTCCGCCGATTAAATTGACGACGTTGTTTTCACGAATCTGTACGCCCCAGCTAAAGACAGGTAAAGCAATATCCAAAGGCAACGAATAATTTCGCAACGATTTTATGTAGCGTTGTGCAATCGTTCGTTCGTAAATAGAATTATTTTCTCCAGCACTGATAACACCCATATTGTAATACATCAAAACACCTTTTGATACATCGGGAATCCCTGTTTTTTCAGGATATTTTACCTGATGAAGTCTAATTGTTCCCGACAAATGAGGATGCCATTTTTTAAAATCAGCAATAAATTGAAAATAATTATCTTTTGACTTCAAGCTCCAGTCACAATCAAACTGAATTTCGTTAATGACAAATCCATTTTTATCGTTGATTTGTTGGATGTATTTAGCTATTTTTTGAGCTAAATCTTGCGTGTCTGTTTCTTGAAGAAAAACTTCATTTTTGATATAAATGACTGGAACAATTTCGATACCTTCTATCTTTTCGTTAAAAACTATTGAAGTTACCGGAATGGGTTCATTGTTTTTAAGTGCCACATCAAAATAACGAATGTACAATTTTTTTACATCCAAAGCATTTAAGTAACCCTTCTCTATATCGGTTAGCTGAAAAGCCGTTCGCCAATAGTAAAAAGACACAGGAATGGGTTCGGTTTTTGTACACGAAAAAAAGATTAAAACCGATAAAACTGCGAACAACTTTTTCATATTCAAAAATACAGAAAGTTATTGATTTTTTTATGGCTGATTTTGGGGATTTTACACAAAAAACCAACCCCCTTTGGAAAAACTCCAAAGGGGGTTGATTCAACTAAACCTTAAAAGATTACTTTATAATCTTCATTTCATCAATTAAATGTGTAGCACCAGCATATTTATCGATGATGAACAATACATATCTAATATCTACGTTGATGGTTCGTTGCAATTCAGGGTCAAAAATCACGTCGCCTGCCATCGCTTCAATATTTCCGTCGAAAGCTAAACCAATTAATTCCCCTTTACCGTTTAAAACCGGTGAACCTGAGTTACCTCCTGTAATATCGTGATCGGTCAAGAAGTTTACATGCAGCGTTCCGTCTTTATCTGCATACTGTCCGTAATCTTTGGCGTTGTACAAATCAATCAAACGTTGCGGATTATCAAACTCTTCATCGCCTGCTTTGTGTTTTGCAATCGTTCCTTTCAAAGTGGTGTACCAGTTTTCGGTAGCATCGTTTGGACGGTCGGTACGTCGTGGTAAATCTCTAACGGTTCCGTAAGTCAAACGCAACGTTGAATTTGCATCGGGATAATATTTCGTTTTCGGATTTGCTTTTCTCAAACCGTCCACTAATTTACGGAAAGCAGTATCGTATTTCTCTTTTAACGGAGCGATATTTTCTGGCTGCTCACGATATTTCGTTAATAAATCCGATGAAATTTTAAACAATTCATCGTTTTCAATTAGTTCTTTTTCAGGGTTATTCAAATATTTCAGCATTAAATCTTTAGAAGAAAAGATGCTTCCTGCAAAAGCTTTGTTTACCAAACTTGTATAGTCATAATTATTTTGCTCGCCCAATTGTTTTACATAAGGCGCAATTTCATAACCGGTTGATTTCGTAGCATATAACCACAATTGAGCTGCCAGCATTTCCGATTCTAAGGGTGCGTAAAAACCTTCGTAAGTATTGTTGATAGCTTCTTCCAATCTTGGACGCATCTCAGCACGTTTTGCTTCATTTTCATTGGCATATTGAATCAAAGCACTTCCAAAACTGTATGGAATTGCTGCTAAATCAGACGTACGCAAAATAGTCATCAAATAATTATCGTGGCGTGCTTTTTCATTCGTAGCGGCATAATAAGCATTAATATCGGCAATCACATTTCCGTAAGTTGCTTTGTTTTTCTTTTTGTTTGCCCATTTGTTGAACTTGGCTTCATTTTTACGTTTTTCTTCAGCTGTTTGATGTTGTTTTAAAGCATCAATCATTCCCTGACGGTTTTTCCAATAGTTCGCAACACCCGCATATTTACTTGCATACGCCAAACGAACTTCGTCTTTCTGATCCATATATTTTTTCATCACATCCATTCCCAAACGCGAACCTTCTACCCAAGCCGGATAAGCAAATTCAACATTTTGCTCAATTCCTTCGGCCGGCATCCAACGGTTTGTTCTTCCCGGATATCCTAAAATCATTGAAAAATCTCCATCTTTGAAACCTTGAATGTTAACAGGCAAAGAGTGCTTCGGTTTTAAAGGAACATTGTCTGCTGAATATTCTGCCGGTTGATTATTTGCATCAGCATACACACGGAACAATGCAAAATCTCCGGTGTGACGCGGCCATTCCCAGTTGTCTGTATCGCCACCAAATTTCCCAATACTGTTTGGAGGCGTACCTACCAAGCGCACATCGGTATAATCCTGATAAACAAAATAATAATATTCATTTCCCTGAAAAAACGGACGAACGGAAACAGTGTATTTCCCGTCTTCATTATTTTCTTTGTCAATCTTAGCAATCTCTTGATTGATGGCTTTTTCACGTTCGGCTTCACTCATTCCATCGTTCACCACGTTTAAAATACGTTTAGTAACGTCGTCCATACGCACAAAGAAGCGAACCGATAAACTTTTTGGTTTGCGCTCTTCTGTTTTGTTTTGTGCCCAAAATCCATCGGTCAGAATATCGTCTTCCGGAGTAGATAATTCGGCAATTTTATCGTAACCACAATGGTGATTGGTTAATACCAAACCTTGATCGGAGATGATTTCTGCCGTACAACCGTTATTAAATTGTACAATAGCATCTTTCAAAGAGTGATTATTGATACTGTATATTTCATCTGGAGTCAATTGCAATCCCATTTTCTCCATATCGCGATGGTTTAAACGCTCTATAAACATTAAAAACCACATTCCTTCGTTTGCAAACATTCCTAACGGCGTAGCAAGCAAAAACAAGGAAAGAAATAAGCTTAATTTTTTCATTATTTGTAATTATTTTACTTGATGCGAAGTTAATTAATTTTTCATCAAATATTTGTAAATGTAACGCAACAAATATATTTTTTTATTACATTTGAAAAAATTAAATTTAACTGATATGGGATTATTTTCATTTATTAAAGACAAGGGCGCAAGAATCTTTGGTAAAAAAGAGCAAGAAGCGCAAGTCGAAGAGAAAAAAACGTTGAAAGCACAAGCATTGCTTGACTACGCGAAACAATTGGGGCTTTCCTACAACAGCATCAAAATTTCGGTGACCGATGACGATGTAAAAATTGAAGGAGAAGTGGCAGCACAGGAAGATGCTGAAAAAATTGTGTTGGCAATTGGAAATGTAGAAGGGGTTGATCAAGTGGATAATTTAATGTCTGTTGCAACTCCTACACCACAAGCACAGTTTTACACTGTTGTAAGTGGCGATACTTTATCAAGAATTTCTAAACAATTTTATGGCGACGCCAATAAATACAACACCATTTTTGAAGCCAACAAGCCAATGCTAACACATCCGGATAAAATTTATCCAGGTCAGGTTTTAAGAATACCTAATTTATAACGAACTCATCTTGACTTTTTTCACTTCAATTAAAAAAGTCAAGACAAGTTCAACTGAAAAATCCTCTTTAAAAATTTAAAGAGGATTTTGCTTTTTAGTTCTTTTAAATACAGATTTAGAACTATTTACTTTAATCTATAAATTTCAATAGTTTTAGTTTCACCGGTTTTGATATCCTTTAAAGTAATTAAAGCCTTTGTTTTATCACTTTTATTATTTGATCTGACTATTTCACAAAAATCCATTTTCTGATAATCCAACTGATCAAACTTTAAGATTTCATCTCCTACATTTATTTTTCCTTCTAAAGTTTTGTCCCAAACAATTCCCACAATTATTTTTTCATCTTTTACCACCGGATGGATTGCCCATAAACTTTCATTTGAATCGATTTCGGAATGATCGTTAAAAGGTTCCATATAAAATCTTTTATTTTTATAATCTAAAGTTACTTTTCCATAATTAAGAATTTCTGACCCCATTAAGGAAGTACTTCCGTTGGTTGTTTTGGTTGTTACATTGTTTAACTTCAATTTATTCAATTCTAACGTAGAAATCGTAACGGCGTAGTTAATCGCCTCATCAGCCTCTCCAAGCAAACCAACTGAAAAAGAACCTTTACTTTCTGCCAGAGTTTCAAACACCTCAATTTTTTCTGAAACTATATGTTTATAAGCAGATGTTGACATCGTGTAAAGTCCATCGGCTCCCGTATCAAACAAAATTTTCTCGTTGACAAATGATTTTCCTTTTTTAAGCTTGATCCAAATAAACGGATTACTTTGAATGCCGGTCAATTCCATCTCATTTGAATTTTTCTTTTTTAAATTTAATGATTTAGGATTGTCAGAAAGTATCATCGTTTTTTCGTTAGAATTAAACTGTACCACTGAATTTCGCAGCAAATTACTTCCTATAAAACCATCTATTTCAAAACATTCAAAAAATATTTTTGAGTCTTTCGAAACAATAGCAGGAATATCTTTAAAGCTTACTTCGTTAAGTTTTATTTCGGGCATTGAAACAACATTTAATTGACTTTCTAATCCCGATTGATCAACGATTTTCATTTGCCCTAATGATATTGGATTCAATTCATTATGTAGTTTTTCAGAAATAACCGTAACCGCACCCGTATCTAAAATAAACTTTCTTTTTTTACTGTTGATCACTACATCAACGATGATTTTCCCTTTAACTTCTTCATAAGGAATGGTTGTTAAGTACTTTTCTTGTACTACATATCCTTGATTTGCATTGATAACATTTTGACCATACAAAAATGAAGTATTCAACAACAAACAAAAAAGAGTTGCTAAAAAAAAGGAATATGTTGCTGTTTTATTCATAGTTAAAAAATTTAGTGAATATAAAAAAAGAAACTGATTTCTAATTCAACATCTGCCACAATTTATCTTTTAACTCTGTTAAGCCTTGTTGTGCAACCGATGAAATAAACATATAAGAAATACCTTCAAAATCTTGATCTAACTGTTCTTTCATTTCTGCTTTCAATTCGTCGTCCAGCATATCGGATTTCGATATGGCTATTAATCGTTCTTTATCCAACAATTCAGGATTGTATCGGCGTAGTTCGTCCAGTAAAATGTCGTATTCTTTTTTAATATCGTCGGCATCGGCAGGAATTAAAAACAATAAAGTGGAATTTCTTTCTATGTGTCGTAAGAAATAATGCCCCAACCCTTTTCCTTCGGCAGCGCCTTCAATAATTCCTGGAATATCAGCAATTACAAACGATTTAAAATCGCGGTATTCCACGATTCCTAAATTAGGTTTCAAAGTAGTAAACGGATAATCGCCAATTTTTGGTTTTGCAGAAGTCAGTACCGAGAGTAAGGTCGATTTTCCTGCATTGGGGAAACCTACCAGACCAACATCCGCTAAAACTTTGAGTTCCATAATAATATCGAGTTCTTCGCCGGGCAATCCTGGTTGTGCATATCGTGGCGTTTGATTGGTTGACGATCTAAAATGCCAGTTCCCCAAACCTCCTTTACCGCCCTTCGCAAGTTTTTTTTCCTCGCCGTGTTCGGTAATTTCCATAATAAATTCCCCGGTTTCCTTGTCTTTTATTACTGTACCCAGAGGCACATCAATATAACGGTCTTGTCCGTCGCTGCCTGTACTTCTTGAACTTCCGCCATCGCCACCGTGACCTGCTTTGATATGACGTTCAAAACGCAAATGGTGCAACGTCCACAAACTTTCGTTTCCACGAACAATGATATGACCACCACGACCGCCATCGCCACCGTCGGGACCTCCTTTTTCGATAAATTTTTCTCTGTGCAAATGCGAAGAACCTTTACCGCCCTTACCCGATGCTACGTATATTTTTACGTAATCTACAAAATTCCCCTCGGTCATAATCTTTCATTTTTGTCGTTTGGACTGGTTTATAAAAACAAAATCTTACCCTATTATTTGTAAGATAAGACATTGCAAAAATACTGTTTTTTTAAAATTCTATAAGGTATCGATCACTTTGCTTAAGCGTTGTGTGATTTCTTCAATCGATCCTATACCGTTTACTGCATAATATTTTTCCTGATTTTTATAAAAATCAATCAATGGAGCTGTTTTTTCGTTGTACTCCACATATCTTGTACGGATTTTGGCTTCATCTTGATCGTCTGCTCTTCCCGAAGTTTTTCCACGTTCCAGAATACGAGCCACCAATACATTATCGTCTGCTTCCAGAGCAACCGTTGCCGTAATTTCCAATCCGATAGATTTCATAAACGCATCTAACGCTTCTGCTTGTGCAATTGTTCGAGGAAAGCCATCGAATAAAAAGCCGGATTTATCCATATTTTGCTGTACCTCAGATTTGAGCATATCAATCGTGATTTCATCTGGAACCAACTGTCCTTGATGAATGTATTCCTGTGCTTTTTTTCCTAATTCCGTTTCATTTTTAATATTGAACCGAAAAATATCGCCGGTTGATATATGTGTTAAATTATATTTTTCTTTAAGAAACTCTGCTTGAGTTCCTTTGCCTGCTCCGGGTTTTCCGAATAAAACAATTGCAATCATATTTTTTGATAAACAGCCTTTAATTAATTAATCTACTACAAAAAACAAGTTGTTTTTTGTTTAAATCTTTACTTTATTTTTTTTCGTATAACGAAATATGGTGCAAATATAACGAATCCTACGCAGTTAATTTTCCAAATTTGTATTTTTGTTGTTTTAAAGTACCTGAAATAAGATTATGGAAGCAACAGAATATTTCTTATTGAATAAACTCGATTTAAGTTTAATACACCGAAAAACTGCCGGAGAACTCATCCGAAACAGCCGTATGCAACCCGATGCTTTAATCCGAGTGATTAACGCTGCAAACGCGAAACAAAAAACAAGATTGCTGTGTTTTTGCGATACGTTTTCTAGGATTTACCCAGAATATTTTTCAACACAATTGCACGTTTTTGTTGAATGGACTACAAATGAAACGCACGAAACCAACAAACGTAGCCTTACAAATATTTTCCTGACCTTTCTTAAAAGCAAAGAATACTCGTTTACAATTGATCAGGAAAATCAGATTATAGAAGTCTGCTTTTCGTGGTTGATCGATGACTCTTTAGTGGCTACCAAATCCAACTGTATTTCTTGTTTGGCACTGTTGGCAAAAAACCATCATTGGATCAAAGAAGCACTTTTACCTTTGATTGAACAAATGTATCCCCAAATGCCTGTTTCCTTTCAAAGCCGGGCAAGAGAAATTTTGAAGAAAATAAAATAAAAACAGCAACAATCTAATACCTTACATTACCTCCTTTTTTGTAACTTTAGCTTATGGAATTTCCCGAGCGACACATCGATCAACAAAACAATAATGTGTTTTCAAGTTATTGGAAACCAGATTCTTTTAATTTATTACCTCATTTTCTTCCAAAGAAAATTTCTCTTAAAGAAAGTAATCAATGGGTAAATTATTATTTTCAAGCGGATGAATTAGGCGATCAGGTTGCCAGTTATTATTTATCCAAGAAAGGTTTTAAAGAAGGATTGCAACAACTGCTCTCTGATTTTCGGCAGTTTCCGAACAATAAAGAGTTATTAACTAATGAAACCGTTACTTTGTTTCGGCAGTTTAATGAAATTCCGTCTTGGGTTGATTTTGAGTCTATTCGTCACGGAACCGATTATTGCAACCGCTGCGGAACGGCGGCACTTTCTGTATTGCGAAATTATTGTTTAATGGGTGGTTATGAGTCTTCCGCTATCAATAAACCACTGATTTTCACGGGTGCTTTAAAAAAAGGAGCGGTAAAACGGCTTTCGGAAACAGTAGATTTCTGGATGCTCGTTACGGAAAGAAACGGATTGCAACCGCAACATAAAGGCATAACAAGTATTTTGACTACCCGTATGATTCATTCCTTTTCACGAATAATGATTGAAAGACAACCGGACTGGAAACCAGAGTTGTGGGGTCGTCCTTTAAATACTTGGGATATGGTGGCAACCAATTTGGGGTTTTCTATTGTTTTTATGGACGGTTTGGCAAAACTAAAGCTTTCGCCTACCACTCCAGAACTAAAAGGAACGTTACATCTTTGGAAATACATTGGTTACTTACTCGGAATCCCCGAAAAATTACTCCCCGACACTCCCAAAGATGCTTCCTATAAACTTTATTTATGGAGTAAAACCCAAAAAGGTATCGATCAAAATTCTAAAGATTTAGCCTATTCTTTGTACGAAGAACCTTTGAAGGTATCTTTCACTAAAAATAAATTGATGAAATGGTTTGTTCAAAAAACAAATTCCGGTTATAACGAAGTTTTATTAGGAAGCCAAAGCAGAAAGGCTTTAGGTCTCCCCTATTCTAAGGCGAAATACTGGATTTTGTTTCTGAATAAAATCAATCGGTATTTTGATAAAAAAGCGAAGAGCAACCTAAAATCCTATCATAAGATCGTGAATAAAGGCAGAAAAGACCAAATAAAAGTATGGGAATTATATAAAAAAGCTTGACTCCAAAAAAACGCACCGGTATAAACTTGATTTTAGTTCAAAAAACACCGGTGAGTGAAGAGAATCGTAGCTTTAGCTAAAAATACTTTAGTACTCGCTGATTCAGTCTATAGCTTATTTAAAGGTATAGTTCAATCCTACTAAAAACGAGCGATTCAAATTTGCTGAATAATTATAATAGTTATAAGAATTAACATAAATCGGCTCTACAATGCCCTGACGCATACGCGCTTCAATACTTAACTGTTCTGTAATTTTATACCCCAAACCAAGATTGATCGTCAAGTCGAGATCACTGTTGTTTGAATACATAAATGTAGTACTTCCATAGTCTGGATAATTGTAATAAGATGCTCTGTCTGGTTCAGAAATTTTTATATCAATCCCCGGTCCGGCATAAAGACTAAATTTATTTAAATTAAATTTATTAATCAGGTTTAATGACAGATAGTTCAACCGTGCATCTTCTTCATAAACATTAATATTGTTGTAATCAGTTGTTACCACCCGCAGATTGTTTACACCTTGCTGTAAAAACATCGCTTCAAACTGCATATTATATGTTTTTGTGAAGTTTAAACTACCGAACGCCCCTGCGTAAAAACTATTTCTATAATCTGCATCAAGTCCAGAAATTATGGAAGCAGAATAACCCGCTTTTATTCCGGCATCAAAACTTACTTGTGCCTGCATTTGTGAAAAAACACCCAATGCCACTAATACTAAAATTTTTCTCATATCTTGTTTATAAAATAAATTATTTCAAACATCGAATATAATATCTTTTTCTTATTTTTAAAATATTTGATTAAAAAAACTTCTTAACCTGAGTTCGATTATAAAATTGAGATTCATATTTTAATAAATGAATAAGATACAGGCGTTTTTTAAGAAGAAATAGC
>Ga0209075_1004262_pt1 | contig 11538 bp, 9 predicted proteins | sample Stecom2011_FD_187523 | JGI IMG/M metagenome (GOLD analysis project Ga0209075, IMG submission 187523) | Agricultural soil microbial communities from Utah to study Nitrogen management - Steer compost 2011 (SPAdes) (version 2) | ecosystem: Environmental > Terrestrial > Soil > Agricultural land...
GTTGGCTTGCGTCGCTACAAAGAGAAGGGTAAGGGCTTTTACTTCTCACCTAAGCTGATTGAATGGCTGGGCCCGAAACGTGAAGGTGATATTGCTGACGATCCTTACATTCATTATGCCGCTAGCGTACAAGCCCTCTTTGAAAAACTATCACTGGAGATGATGGATTATTATCTCGGTGACATTATCAAAGAAACCGGTCGCATTGCTTTCGCCGGTGGTAGTGCGCTTAACGTGAAGCTCAACCAAAAGATCATTGCTCGCGATGAAGTGAAAGAGCTGTTTGTTCAACCTGCAGCCGGTGATGCTGGTACTGCAGTGGGTGCAGCTGCTTACATTTCACAACAGCGTGGCGTACCGGTAGAGAAGATGGAACACGTCTATCTCGGCCCTGAGTACAGCAACGAAGAAGTGATTGCCGCTTGTGCCAAGCACGCAGGCAAGCCGCAGTGGCAGAAAATCGATAACGTACCTGAGCATATCGCTAAGATTATGGTCGATGGTAACCCCGTAGCCTGGTTCCAGGGCCGCATGGAGTTTGGCCCACGTGCTTTAGGTGGTCGCTCGATTATTGGCTGCCCAAGTATTCCAAATGTAGCTGATCGAATTAACGCACAAATTAAATTCCGCGAACGCTGGCGTCCATTCTGCCCATCGATGCTCGATACCGTTGCAGAAAAAATGCTTAAAGTGGACCACCCATCACCTTTTATGACCTTCACTTTTGAAGTCAGTGATGAGTGGAAAGAACGTGTGCCGGAAGTTGTGCATGAAGATGGCACTTCGCGCGCACAAGTATTAGAGCGTCAATACAATCCGCGTTGGTACGACTTGATGCTGGAGCTGGAAAAACTCACCGGTAATGGCGTCTCGCTGAATACGTCTCTTAACCGCCGCGGCGAAGCGATGGTGTGTTCGCCCAAAGATGCTTTGGATATGTTTTATGGCTCGGATCTGCAGTATCTGATTATGGAAGATATTTTGGTGGTCAAAGAAGGTTTGGCTGATGACAGCAACTAAGACTGCGAATCCTACTGCAGAACAATGGGTTCTGCAGTTCAGCCATGGCTATGACGGGCCTTTTATGGATTGTTCTCGTCAATACGCAGCTTTGTTTAAAGACACCGATTATAAAGTTTGCACAGTGTATTTGACTGGTGAACCTAATGATGAAGTGGCGCAAGGTAGTGCTTCTGATGAAGTGATTTTCTTAAATTACAGCAGTAAACAAGTCCGTGGTCTTAAGCTTGCGGCAATTAAAGATTTTAAAAAGATCGTTGCCAGTCGTAACTTTACCTTATGCATCGCTCACCGTTTTAAACCGATTTATATCGCTTTATTTGGCTCTAAACTGCCAGTGATTGGTGTGCACCATGCTTTCAGCGATTATAAACGTCGCTCCAGGCAATGGTTAGCCAATCTCTTTCACGACCGTTTACGCTTGCTTGGTGTGTCCAATGCTGTGCGCGATGATATGCGCGCTTGCTTACCTAAGTTTAAATCAGAGCATATTCAAACCTTGTACAACCGCATTGATGTCGAAGCAGTACAAGGAGAACAAGTGAGCCGAGAAGACGCCCGTCAGTTTCTTGATTTGCCTGTGGATGCTTGGATTGTCGGTAATGTTGGGCGCTTACATCCCGATAAAGACCAAATCACTCTAATTAAAGGCTTTGCCAAGGCGTTGCCAGAACTACCAGCAGGCAGTTTATTAGCCATTATGGGCAGCGGTCGTTTAGAACAGCAGCTGAAGCAGCTGGCTGTTGACCTTGGCGTTGCAGATAGCGTGCGCTTTTTAGGCCAAGTCCCCAATGGTCGCCGGTACTTTAAGGCGTTTGATTTGTTTGCACTGACTTCGGATCACGAGCCTTTTGGTATGGTATTGCTTGAAGCGATGGCTGCTGGTGTGCCGGTGATTGCAACCGATTGTGGCGGGGCGAAGGAGGTTGTGAGTGATCCTGAATACTTATTTGGATTAGGTGATACCTCTCACTTTAGCGATCTGTTAATACGTTTTGCTAAAAGTAAAACAGTAACTGATGAGAAAAATAAATTACACAGCACACAAAAATTCCAAGCATTTTCTGATACAGCTGCGCGTGAGAAATTTGACGATATAAGGGAGTTATGGGAAGTACATGGATAGTAAGCAAGAAAACTTAATTAAAGATTTAAATATATTAGTACTGCCTTTGGCTGCTTTAGGAGACTTGACAGTTTATTTAAGGTTAGCATGGTTATTTTCTAATGCAGGAGCGAGAGTAACTCTAGTAAGTGATCTATTATATACAGCTAAGACTTGCTTTCCTTGGCTTAACATAGAAAAAGAATCATGTAAGGTGGATTACAGAAAGAATTGTAGTGAGTATGATCTAGTTATTGCTTGCTATGAGAAGTATTTTGATTCGACAGCTTTGGACTATAAGAATATTGCTTTTGTTACTGCTAAAAAGATATCTAAGAAAGCAAATATAGATGGTAGATCCGTTGAAGTTAAAGGAATGATTTATAATGGTGCAACTCGTCCATTTTGTTTGAATAGTGATGCAGGAATCACTATGGTTCAATGGGTTGATCGATATGTTTTCGATGTTTATGGAATAAAGCCAGCGGTGCAACCTGCGCCTGTACTGACAGATAAAATAAAAAACAATAATAAAATTTTAATATTTCCTACAACCCCACAAAAGAAAAAAAACTATTGGTTAAATGGATTCAAAGTTATTGCTCATCAATTAAAACGTAAAGGTTGGGATGTGAGCTTTGTTTGTATGCCAGTGGAAGAAAAGGAGCTAAGAGATAAAATTAAATCCTTTCCTGTTGTAAGCTTTCCATCAGTGGAACTGCTTTTAAAAGCAGTCTATGAGTCATCCGTTGTTATTAGTAATGATTCAGGTGGCGGACACATAGCCTCTTTGTGTGGGGTGAAAACATTTACCTTTACTCGACGAGACAAGTCTTTCACTTGGAGACCTGGGTTTTCAGGTGAAAATCAAGTGATTAGTCCGTTGATTAGATTTAAAGTTTTTGGAAGGTATATATGGCGGCCTTTTTTGCCACTTTACATTGTGTTTAATAAAATTGGTAGATATGAGTAAAATATTATGAATGGTTCATTGCTTTTCCCCCGTATGAGTATCTTTTTACTTCCAGTTATATTGTTTTTTTATTATTTTGGTAATTTTTTCTGGTTTTTTGATGATACAAGTTTAAATGCAAATATAAGAGCTTTGGTTATTTTTCTGGCAATTGTGGGGGGGGTTAGTTATTCACCAGTTTTTTTTAATGGAAGTTTTTTTTCAAAGATAAAAAGCAATAAATTATTTTTAATAGTTTTTCTTTTTTTATCATACGCTTCAATTAATTCATTTTTAATATTAGAAGATATGAAGATGGCAAGAAGAAGCCTTTTGGTATTTTCTTTTGTTTTTATTATTGGGTTTAGTTTTTTTGAAAAATGTACATGGGAGCTCTTTTTGCGCGCTTTGGCTATCTCTAGCTTTGGCTTTGCTCTGTTTTCTTTAATAAATATGTATCGAATTGACGCTCTACCAACAGGTTACCGAATGGGAGGGATTTCTGTATCTGGTGTTGAGGGTGTCGCTGATTTTGGTAATACTATTATTGCTGCAATGCATTATGCAATGGGCTTTACTGCTGCTTTATACTTGTTTTTTACTGAAACAAATAAATATAAGCTGGTTTTCTGGGTTATGACCCTGGGGACTTTGTCATTATATATCATTCTTACCTTCTCAAGAGCAGGTTGGCTTGCGTGTTTGATACCTTTAGTAATAATGACGCTTTTTCTTTATGATAATAAAAAGAAAGTACGCTGGTTTGTGCTCTTTTCATTTCTGTTCTGTGTATTATCTTTTTTCGTTACGGTTTATTTGAATTATGAAGTAGGGCAGCGAGGCCTGACACATCGTGATGAAATATGGCTGACAGTGATATCTAGAATGCCTGGAAGCTGGCTTTTTGGTCATGGCGCAGGGGCTAATATAGAGCCGATACTCGTTGCAGGAACGACATATGTTAATAACTCACATAATGTATACCTTGAAGTGCTTTATAAACTCGGCTTGGTAGGTGTTTTATTCTTTGTGGGGGTTTTAATTTTTTCGATATATATTCTTTATAAAAATAGAGAACATTACAAATATGGCTCAATTGCGGTGTATTGGTTGTCAGTGTTGTGTTCCAGTGCTGTTGTTATGACAGTTGAACTAAACGAATTGATACATACGCCTAATATGCTTTGGCACTGGTTCTGGATGCCTGTTGCGTTTGCTATACTTGTTGATCGAGAGAAGTATGAATAGTAATATTTCTGACTTTAAATTTAAGTACTTAGATAAAAGTGTTTTTGTGGTTGCCTCAGGGCCCTCTGCAAATGACTTTCCATTCGATAAGTATAAAGATGCTTTGTATATAGGAATGAATGGATCGATATATAAACTGGCAGAGAAAAAAATAAAACCTGTTTTGTATTTGTGTGATGACCCAGGCTTTCCTAACAGTAGGATGGATGCAATAAAACTTGCTGTTGAGCAATCTGAGGCTGTTGCTTTTAGTCAAGATGTTATAGATGTGATCTTACGCTCGGATGCAAATCTTCTAAATGGTAAAAATATTTACTTAATGAAAAAAGTAAACCGTATGGGCTCTACCAAGGAACTTTCAGATAAGAAATTTGCTTGGAATATAAGAAATGATTCAGATTTTGTATCAAATTTTTCTTTTTTTAGCGCAAAAAAATGCTCTATAGGATTTAGTTTTAATCTTGAGAAAGGGTATTTTGTAGCTCGAACTATTCCTTATGTTGCTCTTCAGTTTGCGCACTATATGGGCTTTAGCAAAGCTTATCTTATCGGTGTGGATCTAAATCAAGAGCAAGGCCGTTTCTATGAGCAGGGTGAGAATGCTTTGCAGAGCAGTTTGAATGAGCACTATGCAAGAAATATTTTGCCGAGTTTTAAGCTGATAGCGGATAGAGTTATTAAGAGAGGTGTTTTTGAAATATATAATTTATCTGCTGAAAGTAGACTTCCTGCTGATGTTATTCCTAAGATAAATTATCAGGAGTTGGGGAGTATTTATTCCCTTGAATAGATTTATATTATAATAATTAACAATTAATGTAAGGCAAGTCTGCATGATTAAGTCAAATTTCAGATCTGATATAAATAGTTTGCGGGCTCTTGCAGTAGTTACTGTCGTTCTCTTTCATTTTAATGTTACTGGTTTCTCTGGTGGTTTTGTCGGTGTAGATGTTTTTTTTGTTATCTCAGGCTTCTTGATGACAGGAATTGTTGCAAGAGGACTTTCGAAAAATGAATTTAGCTTTATTAGTTTTTATCTTGCTAGAGCTAGAAGAATTATACCAGCGTTATTGTTTATTACTTTGGTTTTGTTGTTAGTTGGCTGGTTTTACTTGTCCCCAGACGACTACGTGAGACTATCAAGAGAAGTGGATAGAGCATTATTGTTTTTATCTAATAATTACTTTTACAAAAAATCTGGTTATTTTGATCCGGACTCTCATGAACGGCTACTCTTACATACATGGTCTTTGTCAGTAGAGTGGCAGTTTTATATTTTATATCCAGTTGTTTTGTTTTTTGTCTCTAGAATAAATAAAAAATTAGTTCCTATATCTGTTGTTTTCATACTTATTATTTCTTTCTGTTTTTCTGTTTTTAAAAGTAATATTGATTCAAGTTATGCGTTTTATATGCTTCCTTCACGTGCTTGGGAAATGCTGTTAGGCGGTGTAGCTTACTATGCCTCTGTTTCTAAAAAATATAAGCCAAGTAACGTATGGTGTCAGTATCTTGGTTTGTTTTTTATTGTATTATCTGTTTTTATATACAGCCCTGCTACTGTATGGCCAGGCATTGCAGCATTACTTCCGACAGTTGGCACAGCTCTTGTTATTTATGCAAATAAAGAATCTTTTTTGACGAATAATATTGTTTCTCAAAAGTTGGGAGATTGGTCTTATTCTATCTATCTTTGGCACTGGCCCTTCGTCGTGTTCTTGTTGCTTTTTGATATAGAGCAGAGTCCTTTAATTACTGTTTTTTTAATTTCGCTATCTGTCTTGTTTGGTGCTTTATCTTATTATTTTGTAGAATCTAAAAGTAAGAACCTGCTAGCTTATAATAACCGGCTTGTCGTTTTCATCTTAATTTTTGTTCCTGTAGCATTAGCTTTGCTTGCAGCTAAATTGATAAGAGACAGTGATGGATATATTGCGAGAGTTCCTGAGAATGCATACGCTGTGTTTGATCAAGCTAATAACAAATATCACATACTGCAAAACTGTCACAAAAAAAGAAGCTCTGATGATTGTATCTATGGCGATGGAAAAATAGGAGCTATTGTGATTGGCGATAGTCATGCTATGTCTATCGTTAGTAGTGTGACTGGTGTTTTTTCAGGAAATAGTGTTTTGGATTGGTCAAACAGTGGTTGCCCCACTATTAATGGTGTCCAAGTGAAAGATGTGGAGCCATCGAAATGTAATGATTTTTTATCATCAAGACTTAATAAGTTGTCTAACTATTCAGGTTTGCCAATTTTAGTTGCTAATAGATTTTCATCTCATTTTTCAGGGGCTAATGAAGATAAACAAAGCTCTCGTCTGCCAAGGTTGTATTTAAATACAGCTTTTAATGAGTTTTCTGATGTTTATGTTGATGAGATATACCAAGGTTATACTGAGACACTGTGTTTTTTAGCAAAAAATAATCCAGTGTATATTTTAAAACCAACACCTGAGCTTAAACTAAATGTTCCAGAGGTAATGGGCCGCTCTTTGCTAATTGGTCAAGAGAAAAGAGTGTCTGTCAGCCTAGCTGAGTATAAAGAAAGAAATGAAATTGCTCTGCGTCTTTTGGATGATGTCGCAAGTAAGTGTAATGTTACACTGCTCGATCCTATCCCTTATTTGTGTGATGCTGAGCGCTGCTATGGTGATGTTGATGGATTGCCAATATTCTTTGATGATGATCATTTGAATATGCGCGGAGCAGATCTGCTCAAACCTCTATTTGAACAGAGGTTATTAATTAAATAATCTCTGTTTTTTGCTTGGTTTTGACACTTTGTGCGGTGATGGTTAAAGTTTTTTTTCTCTTAAAATAGGCTTTAACCACTGTTCATCCTTTTCATCTCTAATCATATGGACCAGATTCCTCTTCCGCTGCCACTGACTTAATGGCCTGCGGAAAATTTTCATATCCGAAATATCAATTAAGCCAAGTTCGTTGTCTGGCGTTAGGACGACATTGCCTAGATGGATGGAGCGAAAGTACACGCCTAGGTCCTGAATGTGGTCGACAAACTTTAAAAACCGTTCGCGTAAATCGTTAGGGTACTCGGTTTCTCCGCTGTGCAAATCACGCAAGGTGGTGCCAGGTAGTGGGTGGTAATGGACAGCATCACGCTCAATACTTGGAATGCGGTACACCTGAATGATTTGAGGGCAAGGAATGCCCAGTTTTTCGAGCTTTTTCGCGTTATCAGCAAAGCGCTGGGCATAGGGCCAAATTGCTGCCGAAGTAATTAAACGCTTACGGCGGAAAAGCTTTAAAAAGGTGCCGTCTTGCAAAATCATGACTTTATCGCCAAAGCCGTCTTGCTCAATCACTTTGCAGTTTTCGCGTAGCGCTAAATAGTCTGGGTGGTTAAGTTTGAGCATGCCGTGACCTTAAATAATTGAGCTTGTGATGTTACCTGAAACCGTATTATTGAGCATCTTTGAGTTGGCGTAACACGAAATTTAGCTCACTTTTCCAATCGCTTTGCGCAATGTTGAATTGTTGGCTAATCTTTGTATTGTCTAAAACTGAATAAGCAGGCCGTTGTGCTGGTGTTGGGTAATCGCAGGTCTTGATAGGGTTGAGCTTCGGTGTTTTGGCAATCAATCCTAAGGTTGTCGCTTGAGTGAAGATTTCGCACGCAAAGTCGTGCCAGCTACAGGTGGACGAGCCACTAAAATGGTAGGTGCCCCACGGGCAGTCACCGCTACTTTGATATTGCCGGGCAACTTGCCATAGCGCTTGTGCAATGCTGCGTGCAGAAGTGGGGCCGCCGACTTGGTCGCTGACAATGCTTAATACGTCGTGCTGTTGGCCTAGGCGTAGCATGGTTTTGACAAAATTATTGCCATGCAGGCCAAACACCCAGCTGGTGCGCAAAATAATGTATTTGCTGCAGATGGCAGTAATAGCCTTCTCTCCTTGCCATTTACTGTCACCATAGACGCTATTGGGCGCTGGTGTTTCGTGCTCGGTATAAGGTTGGTTGTGTTTGCCATCGAACACGTAATCGGTGGAGATATGCAACAGCAGGCAATCAATACTTTGTGCTGCTCTGGCAAGATTATGCGCGCCTAGTTGATTCACGGCGTAGGCACGATCTTGATCACTTTCGGCTTTATCTACAGCGGTATAGGCAGCGGCGTTAAAAATCAGTTGGGGTTGTAGTTGTTGTACGGTGTCCAGCACCTGCTGCTCATCGCTGATATCCAGCACCTTGGAGCCAAAACCAGATATCTGCCAGCTGGCTGGAGCAGAGTGCATCAGTTCTTGCCCGACTTGGCCGTGGGCTCCGGTAATCAATACGCGCATAACAACCCTTGTTAATAAGTGATTCAGCCAAAGCAATGCTTATGGCTAATAAAAATATCTATAAGTTTAGCAGGCCACTGCACAGGCCGGTTAGATTCACGCGTCTTAGCCGAAGAGGACAACCTGCCTGTGCTAGAATCTCTTCTTTATTGTGCGGCTGGAGCCACTGGGATTATGTTGAGCTATTTTCGTTTGTACCGTGAGCGTGGCTGGCATCCGATCAGTGCTGACGAATACCGCGCTGCGTGGTTGCGTTGGGGCGGTAGTGTGGCAACACATCCGGATGTGGTCCAGCGCTTATCGGATTTGGCAGGCATCTCCCTAGATTATTTAGGCTGTTCGAAAGAGGGTGAGTTACAAGCGGCCATACCGACTTGGGGGCGGCACATCGCGCTGGCAAAAGATGTGCTCAAACAACAGAAGAAACGTGGTGTGTTTGATTTAGGCAATGCCGAGATTATTTTGCCGCAAGCACCAGAGACTGTGATTGCACTGCGTCATAAAGCGCAATATGTCTCTGAGTTACATGCGCAGCGCATTTCTACGTTGAAAGAGCAAAAGCAAGGTTTAGCCTTGGCGCGCGAACCAGAGCAGTACAGTAAAAAATTTCGTTATAACCAGCGCCGTGAACAGCGCTTATTGGAAGAGCAGGGCGGAGTCATTCTGCCCATTGTTAGTTTGTCATCCGTAGAACAAGCACAGATTTATACGCGGTTATTTGAAAAACGCTGGGGTTTTGCCGTGCCGGGCAAAGAATATCTGACTGAAGTATTTAGCTTGATGGCTGAATTTATGACAGGCAGTTTTATTGCAATCAATGATGTGCCAGTGGCCTTTCAAGTGTTGTACCGAGTTGAGGCACCACAATGGATCAGCCTTGAATACATCAATGGCGGTGTCGATACCGATTACAATGCGCTCAGCCCCGGCAGTGTATTGAGTTTTGTGAATACGCAAAATGAGTGGCAGCATGCGCGTGATTTGAGTAAACCGCTGCGTTATTCCTTTGGTCGTGCCGATCGTGAATATAAAGACCGTTGGTGCAATCGCGTTGCGGTCTATGAGGTGTCCTAATGTCGGTACGCAAACAGCAGCTACTTAAACAACACCGTCGTAATAAGCGTATTGCCATGCTGGTGATCGTACTTGGGCTTGTGCTGCTAGGCTTTACCGCGCCCCTTTGGCTCTTGCCGCTGGCAGTGCTGCTGCTGTGGATCGTGCATGAGGCCTGGTTTGCCGATCATTTATTTTATGCACCGCAGGATGATTACCAATACCGCTTTCCCGAAACGATTGAGCCACGTGATCTGCTGATCGTTGACGGCCAACTGAAGCTTGATCACAACACAGAGTCGGACCTAGAACAGTCCACCTTGATCGCCAAAGTGCAGATCAATAGTTCGTGGTTGGGACGTTGGTTTGATCCCAGTGTTTACATCGGTAATGACCAGCAAACCTTTGAGCGCGCTGCGCAAGGTATTCGTTATCTTAATTTAACCGGACAAGCAGAAGCTTTATTGGCTGAAGGCCTGAGCGTACGAGGGCGTTTTTGTACGCTTGCAAGCACAGTGCAGCTGTATGTATTTAATCAGTCGTGCCCAGTGGCTGAGAATATAATGATTCTCGCACCGCACGCTGATGATGCCGAGCTGGCGGCTTTTGGACTTTACAGCCGCGCAGACAATGTCAGTATTGTGACCTTAACCCAAGGCGAAATTGAAGCTGAGCATTATCAGCGCTTGGGTTTGTCTGCACAGCACGCCGCGCAGCTGAAAGGGCGTTTGCGCAGTTGGGACAGCATGGCTATTCCATTGTGGGGTGGTGTGCCGCAAGCCAACTGTGTGCAATTGGGCTATTACTGCATGCAGTTACCCAGCATGGCGCAGCAGCCTGACGTACCTTTTGCTTCTAAGCAGTCAGGTGAAGCAGATATTCGTCGTGCGCGTCAGCATAACCCTCTGCAACTGCCTGCGGATGAGAGCGGTTTACCAACCTGGTCGAATTTAGTCGCTGATCTGGCGGCCTGTTTGCAGCACTATAAGCCTAGCGTAGTGGTGATGCCACACCCTGAAATCGATCCGCATGCGGATCATATAGCGACTACTCAGGCGTTTTTTCAAGCGTTAGAACAGAGCGATTGGCGACCGCAGCGTTTATTTTTGTATGCCAATCATCTGCACGATAACGATCGCTGGCCGATGGGCAATGCGAATACCGGTGTAGCGCTGCCGCCAGCCATGGTTGAGTTACCTGCCGATGAGATTTTTAGCTATGTGCTGAACGATGCACAGCAGATGGACAAAGCCATGGCGCTACTGATGCAGCATGACTTACAGCCAGCGCCACTCTTTAAAAAGCGGGTGCGTCGAATGATTCAGCAGGTGTTAACCGGACGCCGGTGGCCGAAGACTGGCGAGAACGAGTTTTTACGCAAAGCGGTGCGTAAACATGAGTTGTTTTGGGTGCGAGAGCTCTAAGCGAATGACTTTATCTTGGGCCTTGCGACTAGGCTGCTAAGGGACAAGCAGCGCTTAGACTTTACTCAGGACTTGTTGCAAGAGTTGCCCATCAAAACCCAGCTGATCCAGCCAATACACTTGATGCACCAGCACAATCAGCCAAAAAACACCTTGATAGGAGGTTTTTTTGGTTTTGTGGCGCAGCAGTTGTTGGGCTAGTAAGGCTCCAGGCCAGCCGCCGAGTAACTCAACTGTATGCAGCTGCTTTTCTGGAATACGCCAGGCACCGGTTTGCGCGTTGTGCTTATCGCGTGAGTATTGCCAGATGCTCAATAAACTCATGGAAAAGTAGACTAAGAGCGGCCAAAACACTGCATTGTTTGCAAAAGCCTGCCACGCACCGATTGCTGGAGCAGCACAGAGGATAACCATTAGCGACA
>Ga0209075_1004263_pt1 | contig 11537 bp, 8 predicted proteins | sample Stecom2011_FD_187523 | JGI IMG/M metagenome (GOLD analysis project Ga0209075, IMG submission 187523) | Agricultural soil microbial communities from Utah to study Nitrogen management - Steer compost 2011 (SPAdes) (version 2) | ecosystem: Environmental > Terrestrial > Soil > Agricultural land...
ACCATTTTGGACCCTCAACACAAACAGCACCAAAAATGTTTAAGTATTTTTCTATTTGTTTATCTATTATTCTAGGCTTGTATCCTCTTGGTTTTAATTTCATTATATCATCACCTCTGTAATAATTGTATTATATCCGGGTTATTTTGTCAATCTTGTCCGGGTTATTTTGTCAATCTTGTCCGGGTTATTTTGTCAATTTAATCCGGGGTATTTTGTCACGGTTTTCATTTATTTCTATTCAAGTCATTTTCGTTTATAATATAAAGAAAAATGCCACACCGAAGTGTAGCATTATTTAATTCCACGATGTCGTGTTGCGAGCGAAATGCTACGGTTCCCGTAAGCCTGTTGTGAAGCAATTACACTCATTTTCGTAAGCGTGTTGTGAACCGATTACACTCATTTTCATAAGCGTGTTGTGAAGTAATTACAACATCTATCATCAACAACATGATCTTATGTTAATATGATTACTAAGCCCTCATAATTATTTTAACACAATTTTATTATACCTACATTGTTTATTCATTTTTCTTTTTCAAACCATTTAAAAGGCTATTCGAATTTTTAACTTTTTGAATTAAAAGGCTACTCGAGCTTAGAGTTTCGATTTAATAATAAAAATCTTTTTTTAATTTAAAAGGGTGCTCGAGATGCATAAAATACATTTTAATTGAAATCAATTGTTTCGTAAGTTTTAGAATACTTAAATACTAGAACAACATTTATAACAAATATTATGATTAAAGAAACTACTTCATATGCATGTAAATATATTAGACTATTGTTCGATCCATTTAATAGTTTTTTTATCAAGCCTGAAAATAAAACAATAATAATATTTATGGTTGTTAATGTTATAGGTATTAATAAAAGATTGTTTGACGGAAATGATCTTCTTCTTGCATATAAAAATCTTTTCACAAGTATAATTGTATAAAATATTAAAATAGCAACCGAAATCCAAGTTGATATTGTCTGAAACAACATTAAAGCCATTGAATTGTTATGAAATAATAATAAGAATATTTGGCTTGCTATATAGACAACTGATGAAATTAAAACATAAATATTGGTAAGTGATATTATTCTTTTTACTTCTTTAAAGGAATAATCTTTTAATCTCATTAAACTTCCTTTTAAAGAATAAGTTAATATAACTAAGAATACCATATTATAAACACTTTTAGTGATTCCAATATATTGTCCAAATGTTATAAACAATTTTATTTGTGTGTAGTTATCTATTAATACGAAATAACTAGTAATCAAGTTAGTAATTCCATAAAGGAGTGCAGGAACAAATACAATACTTATATAGAGTATTATATTTGTTGATGCTATAAAAATTTCTCCATCAGATATTCTAATGTTTTCTTTATAGTGATTATATTCATATATAGAATATAAAAAGTATTGAACAGATAAATTTAAAAACGATGTTAAAAACATTAAAACAAGTACTAAACTTGGTACACCTTGACCTGGAATTATTATATTTAATAAAAAAGAAATTACGTATAAAGTAACTGAACCTATTAATATGTATGCAATTATTTTAAGTACAGAACTAAAATAATTCTCTTTTTCTAAGAAAGGTTCATTTAAATATATTTTATAGTTCTTAAGCAAATAAATTACTCCAATAAATATTAAAAATAAAAACGTATTAATAAATAAATTTGGTGATATTATAACTAATGCTTTTGTTCTAAACAACAAAACAACAGATAGTATATAACCTAATAAAATAATTGGTACTAAAATTTTAAATGAATTATTATAATGTTCATTTAAGTTTCTGTTAACTCTTTCATCCTCTATATCTTCGTTAGGTTTAGCAATACTAGTTATAATTAATCCGATAATTAGTATAATCTCTGGTAAAGCATCGATTAATATTAAACTTGAATTTAATATTAATTTTAATACGAAAAATATAGCTGCAATTACTATTGCATAATAAGAAAATTTTCTTTTAACTTGTCCTAAAGCATTTATGCTTCTTTCATCTCTCATTGTTATCCTCCCAAAATAGATCATTCAGTGTAGTATTTAACGCCTTACATATATTAATGCAAAGCGCAAGACTTGGATTATATTCTCCTTGTTCTATTAAAATAATAGTTTGTCTAGAAACACCAACAATTTTTGCTAAAGTTTCTTGAGAATAACCATATTCCGCTCTTTTTGCTTTTATTTTATAATTAGTCAAATCTATCACCTCTAGAAATATTATATATTATATCTTACAAAATGTAAAGTATATATTACATTTGTTGATTTACCTAATATAAGTATTAATAAAATAATTACTTGTGTTATCCTATTCCTTTGTGTAAAAAGAAAGGAATTGATAATAATGAACACAAGAATATCTTTAAAGAAAAAGATTATAAAAGAATTTAAGAAAGGAAAAACCACTAACGATTTAATTAAAAAATACAACTTGCCTAAATCTACAATTAATGACTGGCTTAGAAATGTTAGATTAAAAATTGAAGATGATACAATAAGAACACTTTCAAATAAGTATTCAAAACTACATTCTGAATATGAAAAAGTATCATTAGAATTAGAAATATATCAAAAATTAAATTGTTTACCATCAATGGATCGTATTACTAAACTTAATGCCATAGAAGAACACCAAGATATCTTTCCATTAAAAACTATGTGTAGAATATTAAATGTTGATAGTTCTACCGCTTTAAATCATATTAAACGAAGAGTTAAGACTACGACTTATGAAATTAATGATGAAATGTTAAAACCATTAATATTAGACATTTTTAATAAAAGTAAACAGCGTTTCGGATCAACGAAAATTGCTCCTGTTTTAAAACGAGAAGGTTATACCGCTTCTATCGCTAAAGTAAAAACATTAATGAATGAATTGGGTATTAAACCAGTTAATGCTAGAAGAAAAAAGTTTGTACCTGTTGAAAACAAAAATAAGTTTTTAAAAAATAGACTTAAATCGGAATTTACTAGAGAAAATCCAAATGAAGTCTGGGTAAGTGATATAACTGAAATATATGTATTAGATACGACATTTTATTTATGCGTTATTATTGATTTGTTTTCTAGGAAAGTAATTTCTTATAGAGTAGATTATAAAACTAATGCTAACTTAGTTTCAAATGCATTAAAAGATGCCTTTAAAAGTAGAAATGAGCCAAAAGATTTAATGTTTCATTCTGATAGAGGTTCAGAATATACTTCTATTAAATTTTCAAATCTATTAAAAATATTAGGTATTGAAGCTTCATTTTCTAATACTGCAAATCCATACGATAATGCAGTTGTTGAATCATTTTTTTCTTATATTAAGAAAAGTGAAATTTATAGAAACCAATATACGACTACTTTGGAATTAAAAGAATCGATAGATGAATACATTGATTTTTATAATGATTATAGGCCTCATGCTGCATTAAAAGGCAAAACGCCAAATGAATTTGAAAATGATTATTTTAATAATAACCGTTAGACCGAAATCTTAATACATTCAATTTAATAACATAACTGCTTTATTAAAGCATTAAAAAAAGACTTTCACCTTCGGCCAAATGAGCCTAGAGGGTTCGAAAGTCTTTGTTATTGCAAATGGCGTCCGAAGAGGGATTCGAACCCCCGACCGATAGCTTAGAAGGCTATTGCTCTATCCAGCTGAGCTATTCGGACACTTTAAGTCAGCAATGAATATTATAACTCATTCATTGCTGAATGTAAAGCCTTTTATGACTCAAATTGTGAATTATATAATTGTGCATAAAATCCATTTTTTTCAATCAATTGTTCATGGTTTCCTTGTTCAACAATATTACCATCTTTTACAACAAATATGATGTCTGCATTTTTAATAGTAGATAATCTATGTGCAATAACAAAGGCTGTTCTACCCTTCATTAAGCGGTCCATTGCTTTTTGGATCAATATTTCTGTTCTTGTATCCACTGAAGAGGTTGCCTCATCTAAAATTAACATCGGTTTGTCTGCTAACATCGCGCGTGATATGGTAATTAATTGTCTTTGCCCTTGACTAATATTTTCACCATCTTCTGATAATCTAAAGTTATAATTGTCGGATAATGAGTGAATAAAGTGATCTGTTTGAGCTGCTTTTGCTGCTGCCTCAACTGCTTCAAATGTTGCATCTTCAGAACCATATTTTATATTTTCTAATACCGTACCATCAAAGATCCATGAATCTTGTAAAACCATACCAAAGTAACTTCTTACTTCTTCGCGTTTCATATCTTTAATGTTGACCCCATCAATTAAAATAGATCCTTGATCTATTTCATAAAAACGCATGAGTAAATTGACTAATGTTGTTTTACCAGCACCAGTTGGTCCTACAATAGCAACCATTTGTCCGGGTTTAATTTCTGCAGATAGTCCTTGAATGACAGGTGTATCTTCTAGATATCTAAAATGTACATCTTTAAATTCAACATGACCTTTAACTTTTTCAAGCATTTTGGGTTTATCAGATTCATCTGGTTCAGATTCTGCATCCATCATAAAGAATATACGTTCTGCGGATGCTGCTGTTTGCTGAAGAACTGATGCTGTTTGACCAATTGATTGAATTGGCATGGATACTTGTCTTGAATACATAATAAATGTCATAATAAATCCAACTTCAAATAACGGGTCATTCATCAGTAAATAACCACCAATCATCGCGATTGCTATAAATGAAAGGTTAGTAAAGAAAAATTGAATTGGAATCATAATGGATGAGATAAATTGTGATTTCCAAGATGTCTCGTAAATTCGTTCATTAATTTCATCAAACTCAAGCTTTGCTTGTGGTTGATGATTAAAGACTTTTACTACTTGATGGCCATGATATATCTCTTCAATATGACCGTTCATATCACCCGTATTTTGTGCGGCTTGTCTAAAGTAACGTTGTGATAACTTAACAAACTTAGATGCCACATAAAGTGAAATAATAACTGCAACCGTTGTAATAATTGCTAAATCCCAACGCATAATAAACATGATTGTTAAAATACTTGTTACTAAAGTAAAGGATCTAAATATTTCAGAAATACTTTGTGTTAAGGTTTGATTAATAATATCCACATCATTCGTTACCCTTGATAATACATCACCAATTTTGTGTTTATCAAAAAATTTAAGTGGTAGCGTATTAATCTTATCTGCTAAATCAGCACGCATATTATATGTGAGGCGTTGGGTAACACCAATGAGTAAATAACCTTGTGTTAATCCAAAAGCAAACGATAATGATGCTGTAATAATTAATCCAATTAATACTTCGTAAAAAGTAAGATTAAATCCAAATAAGTCGACGACCCCTTGGCTGTCTATACCTGACCATATCAGTTCAATTGAGGTTAATAGTTTACCCGATAAAATTGGTGTAAAAACAGTGATTAATGCAGTTATGACTGCAAATAATGCTGCACCTGCAACAATCCACTTATCTTTACCTAAATAATTGATTAAACGTTTTAAAGTCCCCCAAAAGTCATTGGCCTTAACGTTATGTTGTGCTCCGCGCCTTCTATTCATCGTAAAAGCTCCTCCTGACTTAATTGAGATTCTGCTATTTCTTTATAGACTTGTGATGTTTTCATAAGTTCTTCGTGCGTACCAATGCCTGCAATAAGACCTTTGTCTAATACAACGATTTTATCGGCATTTTTAATACTATTAATACGTTGTGCTACCAAGATGATGGTTGCATCTACATGTTGTCTTAAAGCAGTTCTTAATTTTAAATCTGTTTGGTAATCAAGCGCTGAAAAAGAATCATCAAATATATAGATTTTAGGTTCTTTAGCTAATGCTCTAGCAATTGATAATCTTTGACGTTGTCCACCACTGACATTGGTTCCACCTTGTGTAATTGGTGCATCATAAGCCTTATCAAGTTCTTCGATAAAGTTTGTTGCTTGTGCAATTTCTGCTGATTTTTTAACAATGTCCATATCTATGGTTTCTTGCCCAAATGCGATATTGGATGCAATTGTACCTTTAAATAAATTACCTTTTTGTGGTACATATCCAATATATTTTAAGTAATCATCTTGCCTAAATTCTCTAATATCGACACCATCTAATAAGACACGTCCTTCTGTTGGATCATAAAATCTAGGTATTAAATTAATTAAGGTTGATTTACCACTACCGGTTGATCCAATAAAAGCAGTGACTTCACCCGGATTAGCAACCAATGAAATGTTACTTAAAACCGCTTCATCTGCATCAGGATATTTAAATGTTACATTATCAAACTCGATACGTCCCACGACATTTTCTACAGGTAATGGATTTTTAGGATCTTCAATAATGATATCTGCATCAATGACATCCATAATACGTCTTGCAGATACTGCAGCACGTGGAATCATTGTTAAAATCATTGTAATAAACATAAAGTTCATGAGTGCTTGAGATGCATATTGAACGATTGCAGATATATCACCCGGTTCAAATGCTGAACCCACACTAATAATACCTTGCGATACAGCAACATAATATAACATGGCGGTTGTCAGTTGCATAATTAAGCCTAATACTGGCCAAATTGAGTTAAAAATACGTTGAACAAACACGTTTCTATGCATTGTTTCTTCTGCAACTGCTTTTGTTTTATTGGCTTGAACAATTTGGGTATTATATGCTCTAACGACTCTTAGGCCACTTAAGTTTTCACGTGTCACTAAGTTCAGTTTATCAATTAATCTTTGGATAAATTTAAACTTCGGCATGACAATAACTAATAAAATTGTTAAAAAGATTAATATAACAACAACAGATATTGCCAAGAATACCGTTAAATTAGGACTCAATGCATAAGCCATCACAACCCCACCAATCGCCATAATGGGTGCCATAATGACACTACGCATCAGTTGTGCCAACATCATTTGTAACGACTGTATATCGTTGGTTGTTCTAGTAATTAAAGATGATGTTGTAAAATGGTTCATCTCTTTTAATGAAAATTTTTGAACACGACTATATAATGCATTTCTTAAATCTCTACCGTAAGCACTAGAAACTCTAGATTCTAAATAGCCTGAACATAAAACAGCAACAATTCCAATGACTGTTGCGCCTAACATAAGTAGTCCATGCATCCATAAACTATCGTATTTTTGTGCATTTGTTAATGTTGTAGAAATAACATCATTAATTAAGCGTCCTAAAAGCATTGGTAATGCTAGCGTCATCACCGCTCTTAATGCCACTAATGCAAATATTAATATGACCCAACCAACATATGGTTTTAAAAATCTAAAAGATTTTATCATAAGTTATGCTTCCACCTTCTTGTTTATCTTAAAAAACATTATACCAAATTACACCTATGAATAGATGTATAAGGCTTTATAATTATAAAAATGTGAAATATTTTAAGATCGTTTTAATTTCTTTTAATTTATGTCCTGTAACTTTCTTGCTTAAGTCTAAGTAATAGTTATATTTATGCTCAAAAAAAGATTTTGCTTCAGGCTTATTTTTAAGGATAGGACCTACATAAATATCTTGTTGTGTTAATGTCATTTTGCCTATTACAACCTTTAAAAAGACATAATAAAAACCATCATGGATAACATATTCATCGATGATTTTAAAACCTAATTGCATCAATCCTTCTCTTAAAACTTCTACCTTATCGTTTGCACCTAATATATAGGTTTTACCTTCTAAATGTAAAACATTTTTTAGAATATCTAAAATCAGGTGTGGTCCCATGCCAGTAATGACAGCAATGTCATAATCCAGTGGCACATTTTTAAAGCCGTCTGATAAATAAAACCTAACAGGATAACCTGTTAGATTTTGTTTTGCATGATTTAAAGGACCTTCATTTAAATCAGATGCCACAGCATGTTGTATGTAATTGTTGTCTAATGCATATTTAAGTACGAGACCATGATCACTGCCAATATCAATGGCTATATCATAACCTTGTAGTAAACTCGCTATAAATTGAATTCGATTCATTTTCTTGAAATATAAAACTCTTTTAATTTATTTTGACGTTGTGGACTTCTTAATTTTCTTAAAGCTTTGGCTTCAATTTGGCGAATACGTTCACGTGTTACGCCAAATTCACGACCTACTTCTTCAAGTGTATGTGTTTTACCATCAAGTAGCCCATAACGAAGTCTTAAAACCTTTTCTTCACGATCAGTTAATGTCTCTAGTACTTCATCTAAAGTCTTTTTAACCATTTCTTGCATCATATAATCATGTGGATTTAATGCATTTGGATCACTAATGAAATCACCTAATGTTGAATCTTCTTCCTCACCTACTGGTGCTTCTAAAGAAATTGGCTCTTTTGCAATTCTTTGGATGTTTTGTACCTTTTCAGGTGTAATATCCATCTTTTCTGCAATTTCCTCAATCGTTGCATCACGACCTAATTCTTGAACAAGTTGACGCTGTATACGAATCATTTTGTTAATGGTTTCAACCATATGGACTGGAATACGGATGGTTCTTGCTTGATCAGCGACAGCTCTAGTAATTGCTTGACGAATCCACCATGTAGCATAGGTTGAAAACTTAAAGCCTTTTTCATAATCAAATTTGTCAACCGCACGCATCAGTCCCATATTACCTTCTTGAATTAAATCAAGGAATAAGAGCCCACGTTGTGTATATTTTTTTGCAATACTTACAACTAAACGGTAGTTGGCTTCAACTAATTTTTCTTTACCGTAATGACCTTTTCTAATGGTATCTTCTAATACTTGGATATCTTCATCAGATAAATCTATTTCACCATTGCGGGCCGCTTCTAACTGCTCTAAAGCGACACGGCCTTCATGGACCATAATGGCATATTTTCTTTCTTCATCTATTTTAAGTAATGGAATTTGACCGATTTCTTTTAAATACATACGAACTGGGTCATCTACTTTAATGGTTGAAGGAATTGTTTCAACATTAAGTAATTCTTCTTCCTCAACTTCTTCAACTTCAAGACTTGATAATGAAAACTCATCTGGTTCATCCTCATCATCCTTTACGCCCATATCTTCATCATCAAATAGTTCTTCATCTTCTTCTAATTCATCATCATCTAATAACACATCAATTTCTAAACTTGCTAATTCTTTTTCTAGATCGAAATATTCTGGTGAGTTTAATTTAACGTACTTTGTTAAATCAGATTGAACGAGTGCTTTATCTTTACCAGCTTTTTTTACGAGTTTTTTAATGATATCTTTTTGACTCATATTTTCTTTACCTGCTTTCTTAATTGGTCTACTAAGCTTAAATACTTATTTTGTTCTTCCGTATTTTTAGCTTGTTGAGATTTCATGATATATGTATCAATATCTAATTGAATTTGATACTCTTTAAATTTTAATATAATATCTTCTAAAGATGTTTCATTTATAATTGTTAACCTTTTTTTATATTTTGATAATTGACAAAAGGCATCAACAAGATCAACATGCTTTGTATAAGCTTTTTTAAACAATTCTAAGTCCATATCTTCATTTGGGTGTGCCAAATAATAATTCATGATCTCTTTATATAGTTCACGTTTTTCTGGTTGGGTTACTTCTGTGATTTTGATTTTGCTACTAATGATATCAAAATACTTCCGACTTATCAACAATTCGATCAACAATTCATCAAATGCACGTTCAGAGCGTTTAATAACATCTTTGGAAACCACCGGTCTTTTAACCGGTAAACTTGATTTTTTATCGTGAATGAGTAGCTGTATACCTAATTCGTTATAGCTTCGTCTTTCATATAAATCAATAATCGTTGGATCCGCACCACTTAATAGTGTTGACATCGCTTGTTTATAAGCAGTAATATCATCAGACTTTTTAAAGTCTTTACCCTTTTGAAAATGTGTGTAACCAAATTGATAAGGGTCTAATCTTTGTTCCATCAACTTTTGATAGGCGCTCACACCTTTTTTTAAAACAAAATCATCAGGGTCAAAGCCACTTTGTAAATTAAGGACAGAAACATCTAGTCCATTTCTTTTTAATACTGGAATCACTTTAAGTGTTGCATCAATACCAGCATTATCACCATCATAGCCTAAGACTACATGTTTGGTGATACGTCTTAATAGTGCTGCTTGTTCATTGGTTACTGCAGTACCCATGGTAGCAACCACTGCTTCATAACCAGCTTTATAAGAAGCTAAGACATCAAAGTATCCTTCATGTAAAATCACATGTTTTTGTTTGACAGCAGGACGTATACTATCTGAGTAATGATAGAGTAAATGTCCTTTTTTAAAAATAGGTGTTTCAGTAGAGTTGATATATTTAGCTTTTTCACGTGGGTTTAAAGTTCTAGCTGAAAAGCCAACGATATATCCTTCATTGTTTTTAATTGGAAACGTAATTCGGTTTCTAAAAACATCATAGTAATGGCCTTGTTCATTTTGTTTGACTAAACCAAGTGACATCATGTCACTGACACTATATTTTTTAGAACGCAACATTTTATATAAACCATCAATTTGATCAGGTGCATAACCGATTTCAAAATGGTTAATTAAATTATCATCTAACTTTCGTTTCAGTAAGTAGTTGTAAGCTTTTTGACCTGACTCAGAATTTTTTAATGCAAATTGATAAAAACTCGATGCATCTTTCATTAACTGATATAGTGTTTCATTTGGATCTTTTACTTTATGAGTTGTCTGACCAAATGGTATACCTAGCTTTTCTGCGAGTTCTTTAGCGGCATCAAATGCACTAATGTTTTTAATTTGCGATAAAAATGTAATGGGTGCTCCACCTTTTTTACAGCCAAAACAATAGGCAAGATTTTTTTCTGGTGTTACAGAAAAAGATGCTGTTTTTTCATCATGAAAAGGACATAGTCCCATGTAGTTTTTACCTTTTTTCTCTAAATCTACATATTCGGAGACTAATGCAACAATATCTGTTTGCTCATTAATTTTGTCATAGATATTTTCTTGCATACCTTTTCATCCTTTCATTTTTAAAATTTCATTGCATTTTTTATAAATGCTTCAATATCCTTTATTTGAATTCTTTCTTGAGCCATAGAATCACGGTGGCGAATTGTTATAGTATCATCATCCATTGTTTGATGATCAACGGTAATACAAAATGGTGTACCAATCGCATCCTGTCTTCGATATCTTTTACCAATATTTTGTGTTTGATCATACACAACATCTAAGTTTTCACTGAGCATTTCATGAATTTCTAAAGCTTTTTGACTATGCTCTTTACGTACAAGTGGTAAAACTGCTGCTTTATATGGTGCCAGAGCTGGGTGTAGTCTTAAAACTTCACGTTCATCACCAGATTCAAGTGTTTCTTTTTCTAAACCATTTAATAAAAAAACCAATAACAAACGTTCAACACCAACTGATGGTTCTACAACATATGGGATGTAGCGTTCATTAGTTTCAGGATCTAGGTAACTTAAATCTTCTTTACTTAAGTTTTGATGACTCTTTAAGTCAAAGTCAGTACGACTTGCAATACCCCATAATTCATCAAAGCCCCATGGATATT
>Ga0209075_1004264_pt1 | contig 11535 bp, 8 predicted proteins | sample Stecom2011_FD_187523 | JGI IMG/M metagenome (GOLD analysis project Ga0209075, IMG submission 187523) | Agricultural soil microbial communities from Utah to study Nitrogen management - Steer compost 2011 (SPAdes) (version 2) | ecosystem: Environmental > Terrestrial > Soil > Agricultural land...
AAATCGTTTGAAAGAACGGTTGTTGTATCGAATTTTAAGACTGCAAAAAGGGCGCTCATACTTTACAATGCCGATGATAAAGTAAGCGAAGAACAAATTCGAGAATTTTCTAAATATGTCTCTTCTCAAAACATCAAAACAACAGTTTTAGGGTATCAATCAAAAAAGAGCAATCAAGTTGATAAAACCGTAAAGGAAGGACATTTGTATTTCGATAAAAGTGTTGTGAATTGGCTGGGTGTCTCTAAAAGTAGTGTAATTAAAGAGTTAGTAGATGTGGAGTTTGACCTTTTGTTTGATTTTAATAAAGGGGATGCTTTTCCACTCAGATACATCAGCAGTTTATCAAAGGCAAAGTTTAAAATTAGTTGGGCTATTGCTTATCAAAAAAAGGTTTGTGACCTAACATTTGAAATAAAAGAAAATAATATCAAAAACTTAATTGAGCAAATAAAACACTATTTGCCAATGATTAATTAAAAAAAAACAAAATAAATGAAAGCACTAAAAGGAACTGGAGTGGCGATGGTAACTCCTTTTTTGAAGAATGGAGATGTTGATTACAAAGGTTTGGCGCGTTTGGTAAAACACCTTAGTGATGGAATGGTAGAGTATTTGGTGGTAATGGGAACCACTGCAGAATCAGCTACTTTAAGTGCTAGTGAGCAATTAGAAGTACTTGAATTTGTGCAAAAAAACAATAAAAAATCACTGCCTATTGTTTTGGGAATGGGTGGCAACAACACTGCTGCGCTTTTAGAAAAATTGAAAAATTCTGATTTGAGTAAGGTTGATGCTTTATTATCTGCAAGCCCACATTATAACAAGCCTAGCCAGGAAGGTATTTATCAGCATTATAAAGCTTTGGCCGAGGCTACAGATAAGCCAATTATTTTGTACAATGTGCCAGGTAGAACAGCATCGAACATAACTGCTGCAACTACTTTGCGGCTTGCCAATGACTTCTCAAACATTATCGGCATCAAAGAAGCATCTGCTGATATGGATCAAGTAATGGAAATTATTGAGAAAAAACCAGAAAGCTTTTTAGTGATCTCTGGAGAAGATGGGTTGACTTTTCCCATAATTACATGCGGTGGTGATGGTGTGATTTCTGTTGTTGCCAATGCGTATCCACAAAAGTTTTCTGACATGGTACGCGCAACTGTAAAAGGCGATTTGGAAAAAGGAAGAAAGCTTCATTACCAACTTAAATCTTTCACCGACTTATTGTTTGCCGAAGGAAATCCGGCTGGGGTTAAAGCTGCCTTGGCACATTTAGAAATATGTGAAAACAATTTGAGACTTCCATTATGGAAAGTAAGCGATCAGTTGAATGCTGAAATCAAATTAAAAATTGAAAGTATTGGTAATTAAGATAAGTTGCTTTTATTAGATAAAAGCAAGTTTCAAGGTTAAATTAACTAATTGTTAATAAGTCAAGCACTGAAAGATATTACTTTAATTAGTTGATATATAGCTTCGTTTCTTGAACGAGCACATCCTGGTCAAATCTTTTTAAGCTCGACTAAACGGAATGCAATGGAGTGCAAGTCGGGCTTAAACTAAAACGAAATGGTCTGTATATCTTTTCGGAAAATAAGGAATTGTAGTGGTGATGTTAAATCATCAGTTCACCAATTCCTTGTCGAAGAATTTCGATTTCACCTTTTGACAAGTCGACAACTGTCGATGCTTCATTGTTTCCGTAACCACCGTCAACTACCAAGTCCACTTGGTTTTGGTATTTTTCAAATATCAATTCAGGATCTGTGGTATACTCAATCACTTCATCTTCATCGTGAATAGAAGTAGAGATGATTGGACGATCCAATTGGATGACTATTTTTCTACAAATCTCATTGTCTGGAACCCTAATCCCCAGTGTTCGTTTTTTATTCCTAAATAGTTTAGGAATGCTGTTGTTAGCTTCTAAAATAAAGGTAAAAGGACCGGGTAAATGGAATTTTAGAATTTTAAAAATAGAGGAGTTAAACTGCTTGGTATATTCAGAGATATGACTCAAATCATAAAATACGAATGAGAAGTTTGCATCTTTTACTTTTATGTTTTTGATGCGCGCTACCCTTTCAATTCCCGCTCGGCTTTCAATATCGCAACCCAAAGCATAAACCGTATCGGTGGGATAAATAACTACCCCACCGTCACGAAAGCATTCAGTAACCAACTTCAAATCTCTTGGGTTGGTATCTTTTTCATACAGTCTAATTAATTCTGCCATTTTTTAAATAAGTTTTAGCTTACTTGTTTTTGGCATGATCAGCTAAAAACTTTTCAAGACCAATATCTGTAAGCGGATGATTAATAAGTGCAGTAATAGCACTTAAAGGACCAGTCATTACATCGGCACCAATTTTAGCACAATCTATAATGTGCATTGGATGGCGAATTGAAGCAGCTAGAATTTCCGTTTCAAAAGTATAGTTGTCAAAAATGGTTCTAATTTCATAAATGAGGTTGATACCATCTGTAGAAACATCATCCAATCTGCCTAGGAAAGGAGAAATATAAGTTGCTCCTGCTTTAGCTGCCAATAAGGCTTGTCCTGCACTAAAAATAAGTGTACAGTTGGTGCGAATACCCATAGAGGAGAAATACTTAATGGCTTTTATGCCATCTTTTATCATTGGCACTTTTACCACAATCTGATCGTGCAAAGCAGCCAATGCTTTTCCTTCCTTTACTATATTGTCGAAATCAGTTGCAATAACTTCTGCACTAACATCTCCATCGACAATCTCGCAAATGTCTATATAATGTTGATTTACGGCTTTTTGTCCTTTAATTCCCTCCTTTGCCATGAGCGAAGGGTTGGTGGTAACGCCATCTAAAATTCCAAGAGCTTGCGCCTCTTTTATTTGATCTAAATTGGCAGTGTCAATAAAAAATTTCATGCTTTGTCTTTTATGTTTGATACAAAGTTAATCTTCCATTTTTAGTTTACAATGCTTCATCAACGTTTTAGTGAATCTTTTAATTTATATTGGATTCCATGCAGTATAAGTACTACTTCAATAGTTGATAAGATAAGCATTTTTTGTGAGGTTCGCGTATTTGCTCACAAATTGATGCATATGGTTTGCTAAATAGTATGTTTAACTAGCATTAATTTATACTCGCTTGTGTTTCATTATAAATTCTATAAGGAAGGCAAATGAAATCACCAAAGCTGGGGCAATAAGGTTGTACCACAAATATCCGATGTTGATAATTTCCATGCGGTTGAGGGTATACAACACAATAATACATACTTGGGAGATTAAGGCTGCAATAAAAATAGCATTTCCCCTAATGTATTTGAAAAAGAAAGCCACCAAGAAAATTCCCAATATTGTTCCGTAAAAAAGTGACCCTAAAATGTTTACAGCTTGAATTAAATTTTCAAACAAACTCGCCATGGCTGCAAAAGCGATGGCAAATAAACCAAAAAGTAAGGTGAACAACTTTGAACTTTGCAAGTAGTGCTTTTCACTTCCATCTTTTTTAAGGTTCCGCTTGTAAACATCAACAGTAGTAGTAGATGCCAAAGCGTTCAGCTCTGCAGAAGTAGAAGACATGGCAGCGGAAAAGATTACCGCCAGCAGCAAGCCGACAATTCCAATTGGCAAATAGTTGATAACAAAAGTGATAAATATGTAGTCATCATCTTCTGTTTCAGCTTTTGGAATGGCACGTTTTATTAATTCTTTACTTTCCTGACTTAAAGCTACTTCCTTTCCGTGCAGTTGGTTGATTTCTTTTTTTATCTCAGCTGTTTGCGCTTGTTTGTACTCTTGAATTAAGGTTTGCTTTTGTTCAAATAGCCTCGATTGTTCTGCTTCTAAGGCATTATATTCCTCTGCATATTCCGATTGTTTAATTTGATCTACATTCGCTTGATTAAAATGGAGTGGAGGCATTACAAATTGATAAAATAAAAACACCAATACACCGACAAAAAGAATGAAAAATTGCATTGGAATTTTTAGCAAGCCGTTAAACATCAATCCCAAGCGGCTTTCTTTTATAGAGCTGCCACTTAAATAACGCTGTACTTGAGATTGATCGGTGCCGAAATAGCTCAACTGCAGGAATAGTCCGCCGATAATCCCCGACCAAATGTTGTAACGACTTCCTGGGTCGAAATTCCAATCGATAACTTGCATTTTATCCATGGCACCAGCCAAGCCAATACCATCGTTAAAGTTGATGTTGTCGGTGAGGTAGGCTATTAAAAATCCACAAGCGATAAACATGCCTAGGAAAATTACTGCCATCTGTTGTTTGTGGGTTTGGCTTACTGCTTTAGTACCACCAGAAACGGTGTAAATAATTACCAAAGCACCAATGAATAAAATGGTGAAATTTAAGGACCAACCGATAATTTGAGATAGAATAATTGCGGGAGCATAAATGGTAATTCCCGCTGCTAAACCGCGTTGTAAAAGAAATAAAGAGGCGGTGAGTAAGCGCGTTTTGTTGTCAAACCTAGATTCTAAGAACTCATAAGCCGTATAAACCTTTAGCCTGTAGTAGAGGGGGATAAATACTGTTGAAATGATAATCATTGCTAAAGGCAATCCAAAGTAGAATTGAACAAAACCCATCCCCTCCATATAAGCTTGCCCAGGAGTTGAGAGAAAGGTAATTGCAGAAGCTTGAGTTGCCATAACTGAAAGACCAATTGTCCACCAGTTGGATTGTTTACCACCGAGCAAATAACCTTCTATGTTTTTACTGCCCCGACTTTTCCATACGCCATAAGCCACAATAAAGAACAAGGTGCCCAGCATCACCGTCCAATCTATCCATCCAAATTCTTTCATCCTTGAAACGTATTTGTAATCCAAATGAAAAATAAAATCAAAATCAACTCAACTACAAGTATAAAGATGTACAAGCCACTCCACTTTTTAAAAAATGGTGGTCCATCATCTAACTTTTCCTTCTTTTCATTTTCCATAAGAAATCATATTTGTCAATAACCTAAAAGCACCTGGAACACCAGCTGGGAGCTGACGAAAAAATGAGATTCCTGTGTAAATAAATTTTCCCTTACCGTAATTAGCTACCAAAATACTTCCTTGGTGGTTTTCTTCTCCCGGATCATTCCATGCGATTACTGTTTCGTATCTGCTATCCCATTTTCCGGCAAAGTACAAGCCTCTTTCCTGAACCCAATCTTCAAAATCATCAGCTGTGATTTTATTGGGACTGTTAAATAAGGGATGGTCTTTTTGTAAAATCGTTGGTTCGGCCTCTTCCTTTGTCACTCTTTTGTTAGAAAGTTCAAAAGGATATGGACCAATTTTATCTGCAATTAGTCCGCGGTCGGTATTGTATTGCACAATAACAGTTCCTCCATTTTTTACAAACTCATTTAAGATAACATTCCCATTGATCATCGCATCGTTAATGTTGTATGCTCGAATACCGACAATAATTGTTTTAAAGCTACTCAAATCCTTATGGGGCAACTGATTTGCTTCAAAGCTTTCTACTTCGAAGCCCACTGCTGTGAGGTTTTTTGCAATCTCATCGCCGCTTCCAATAACATAGCCCACCTTGTTGACATTTGACTTTAAGTCCATCTTAACCACTTCGGCTTTGGCCATGGGGAAAAAGGTTTGTGGTTGAATGTGAGGGTAATCAATACGGTATATGCTTCTGCCTCTTGTTTGGTTGATAAGTACTTCTAAGGCTCCTTTGCTGCTTTCAACAGTTGGAATTACCGTAAAAGCAATGGATTGTTGTTCTCCTTTTCGATCGAATGAAAAATTTGCTTTCTCAGGCTTACTCTTCCATCCTTTAGGGAGTGATAACTGTATGCTGCCTGTTTCATTTGCTTTGTGAGCTTCTAGAATAACGTTCACAGCAATCTGTTCGTCATTTTTAGCCAAGTACACTTGCTGCGATAAATTGGCAGTAACCTTAGGCGTTACAATTACATCTCTGTGCAATTCTCCATCTACCCTGGTTGCCCATTTGTAGTCGAGGTCTTCGGTAAAAAGAATTTTTGTTTTTGAAGGCGGAAAGGACAAGCTGTAATTAAAGGTTTTAATCGCTGGATTTTCTGCTCTACCAATTAACTCCTGATCGTCTACTTTAAAAACGCCAAAATAGTCATCCCAAAGCCAGTAAGGTTGTGAAATTTTATCTGGAGCAACAAAACTAAAAGGGAGTTTGATTTCTTCGTTGTTTTTTAAGCTTCCTTTTGGAGGAGTTGAGTCAGATGGACTTACCTCTTCCAATTGGTAGGCTACATCACTTCTAACAATTATGGTAAATGTTCCCTCTATTTTTTCTTTTGGAACATAACTAAAATTATCTGCTAAGGCTTCAGTATATATTCCTGCAGCAGCTTTGATGATATTTTTTAAGTCTTCTAATTTATTTTTCACATAGAAGTTAGTTTTTAAAGGCAACATAAGCTCGTACAGCTTTACCAATTCAACAACAACAGCAGATGGTTTTTCTGCATTGTATTTTGTTAAAATACGGTTGATTTGCTTTTCTATTTTCGCCCCACCTTCAATGCGGCTCCAGCTGGTATTAACTCCCTCAAACAAATCGTTTTCAGCTACATCTCCCAGGGTGTGTTTCATGTATTCTATTTTAGAACCCCTTGATCTTTCCGTTCCAAAACCTTGGCTTTTATGTTGTGAACGCCCATCAGCTGCAATTTCTGAATAGGAAAGTCCTAATAACTCATTATACTTGCCAATATCTGTTTCCAAAATACTCCCAGAGGAAATGGCTTCATCTCTCAATTTTGTATTCCACCAGTAAACATCCCATAAGATGCGTTTGGCTTGCCAAGTTTCAACATATTTAAGTTGTTCAGGGAAAGCATTTTTATCTGCGGCCAACCTAAAAGCTTCTTCAGCTAGCATTGAAGATGCAGTATGGTGACCGTGGCCACCTCTTTCGTCGGGAGGGAAGCGGGTGACAATAACATCTGGTCTGAACTTGCGAATGGCCCAAACAACATCGGCCAATATTTTTTCTTTATCCCAAATTTCAAGAGTTTCTTCGGCCGTTTTAGAATAACCAAAATCTACTGCTCTGCTAAAAAGCTGTTCTCCACCATCCATCTTTCTGGCTTCTAACAATTCTTGTGTACGCAGTACGCCCATCGCTGCGCCTATTTCTGTGCCAATTAAGTTTTGACCGCCATCACCGCGTGTAAGCGATAAATATGCTGTGCGTATGAGTTTTTCATTTTCCAAGTAGGAAATTAGCCTGGTGTTTTCATCATCGGGATGGGCAGCAATATACAGAGCGTTGCCCACCACATTTAGCTTTTTAAGCTCTTGTAAAATATCTGCTGAGTTGTTGATTGGGCGTTGAGCAAAAGCTGAAGCTGTAATAACAGCAATAAAAAGAAATAGGAATAAATTTTTCATAAAAAAATAATATCGACAAAAATAAGGCAATTGAATTGCATCAAAAGGGGAAACTAGATAATTAACGCTTATTAAGTAGCATTTGACTTTTTGGTATTTGTTCTTTTTTTAATACTTATTACTTTTCCCAATCGCTTTTAATAATACAATAATAGGCACTGTCTAAAAAGCCTCCATCAAAGTAATAGCTTTCTCTAAGGTGAGCTTCTTTTTTAAAATTATTGGCAAGCAACAATTGTATTGAACTTTCATTATTGGGATCTACATCTGCTTTAATGCTGTGTAAACCTAGAGTTTCAAATCCATAATTAACAACTGCTTCCATGGCTTCACTCATCAGTCCTTTGTGTTGAAATTTTTCATCCAAACCAAAACCTATTTCAGCTCTGAAATGCCGGTAGCTAATTGTCCAAAAACCAATATAACCAATTAGCTCATCTTCGCCCTTTAAGGCAATCTTCCAACTTAAGCCTTCAGCCGAATTGAAATCTTGAATAATGTCCCGTATTCGATCGCGGGCTGCAGATTTTTTTTTCAGAGGGTGTAAACCAAGGTACATCATAAAATCTTCGTCGGAACGCAGATTAAAGAAGTTGTCTACATCTTTAGGTGAGAAGGTTTTTAAGGTTAACCTTTCGGTATTGATGATTGGAAAATCATCTGGAAAATCGATAGATGGGCTCATTAAATTGGAAAATTTGAACGGTTAATATCTGGGTTGATTTCAGTTGCTTTGTCAAAAGACTGTTTGGCTTTTTGCAATTGTCCATTGTGGTAATAACTCAAGCCAAGTTCTATATAAGTTTTGGCTTCGCGATTATTTATTTGCAATGCTTTTTCAAGCACTTCAATTGATTCTACATATTTTTCTTGAAGACCGTATACAGTACCTAGGTTTGTCAGCAACTCATAAGAGTTAGGGTCGAATTTTAAACCTTCTTTTAACTGGTTTTCGGCTTCGGGGAAATTCCCAATATCTTGGCCAAATATGCGACCGATTTTTAAATATATGCTTGCTGTATGTGTGCCGTACTTTAACAAGTCACCATATGTCTGCAACTTATAATTACTGCCTTTGGTGTTGTCTAATATATAAAAAATATTTTGCCAAACATTATCATTCATTGGATTAATGTCTAATATTCTTTGATAATAGGGTAGGGCATCTCCTGCATTGTTTGTTTTTTCCCATTGAGCATTGCCCATTAATAAAAGCGCATCAGCATATTCCGGATAAATTGTTAAAGCTTGAAAAAGGTAATAAAGACTCTGTTGCAGAAGTTCTTCCTTTAATGCTTCATTTTGTTCTTTCTGTGCCTCTTCTAATAAGAGCCCACCTGCCATTACATTGCTTTTTGCTCCATTTACCGAAAGCTGCGCATCATGAGTAGCCAAAGTTAAATTGTCTTTCCAAACCTGATTTCTGCTAATTGTTTTAAAGCTGTACAACAACAAGACAATACTGCTTAAACCAATAAAAATAGCCTTGGTAGTTTGTTTGTTATTGCTGAATTGTTGAATGCCATAAAGCAGAAAATATGCCAAAATTAAACTAAAGCCTAGTGAAGCGATGTATACAAATCGCTCATTCATAAAGGTGCCAACAGGAAAAAATAGGTTAGATACTATGCTCAAGTTAATTGCAAAAAATGCAATGCCAAAGCCAAGGATGTTTCGTTTTACAAACCCCCAAATTGCAAGAACAAACAGGATGAGGTAAATAAAAATACTCAACAATACCATGGAATTTCTCCAATTGACAATGGGGATATTTTTTGGATAATAATCGAAGGTAAGTGGATGTGGATAAATGAGCAATTGCAAGTATTTTCCCAAAGTATAAACGATGGTGGCGTATTTTTCAGCGGCAGTAGAGTCTAAAAAAGGATCATTCATTAGGTTGTCAGCTACTGATTTGAGGGTACCACCAACTATTGAATAACGAATTCCCAGCCAAACAAAGGCAACCAATATTAAACTGCCAAAGGCTGGAAGCGCAGCTTTTAATTGGTCTCGCTTAAAAAAGTAAATGGCAAGTGGAAATACTGCCAACCAAGTAATGGCATTTTCTTTGGAAAGCAAGGCGAGGAAAAATAGAACAGACATGATGAGCAGGTCTTTTCCTTTTTTTGATTTTAAATAGCGCAGCAAAACATAAAGCGCAGCCAACACTCCAGTAAATGCCATTATTTCATCTCTACCTTTTACATTGGCAACTACTTCTGTGTGGATGGGGTGAAAGAACCATAAAAGACTTGCAAAGAGGGGAAGGGCAAGCCAACTTCCTTCGCTATATTTTTTTGGAAGTAGTTTTTGTAAGGTAAAAAACAAAACAAACCCATTGAGTGCATACCACAAAATGCTAAACAAATGGCTGAAGAAAGCTGAGCGACCAAAGATTCCGTATTCAATACTAAAAAGTACAAACGATAAGGGCCGGTATCGACCACCAGAGACCAAATCTTTTTTTGTTCCGTAGAAACCGACAAAAGATTCGTTGCTTAAGTGGTCCCAAACTCCGGAAATGCCCTTTTTTGTGAAATTATTTTCGGTGATTGCTATGGCATCATCTAAAGTATAATCATGTCCTAAAGTGTTGCCATAAAGGATGAAAGCAGCTACTAAAAAAAGTATTGCGGCTTGTTTTTTGGTCAAACTATCAACGAATTGCTTCATGCCTCTAAATTATAAAATGCAAATGAATATTCTAAGGGTAATTTGATTCTTGTTATTTTGAATAAGATTTGAGTTTGGGTGGAAACAAGATTATAATACATCATATCATTTATGATAAGTATAAAGACTTAGTATAAAGAACAGTAAAAATCAATAATTTCGCATTGTTATGGAAAAGAAAAGCTATCAAGGAAACTTGCGAAAAATGGATACGGTCTATACCGACCCTGTTGGATATAATTTGAGGTTGCCTGATTTGGAAAAGAAGAGGGATGGAGAAGCTGACATTCCCGAGGAGAATGTTGCAATGAATGAATTAGTTGGCAATAAAGTTACGCTCCAATATGAGGGTAGAATCAATTGTGTTCGCTGTGGTAGAGAAACCAAAAAGTCTTTTTCTCAAGGTTTTTGTTTTCCATGTTTTAGAGATGCACCTGAAAACTCTCCTTGTATTATTCGCCCTGAATTGTGTGAAGCACATTTGGGTAAAGGGCGAGATCCTGAATGGGAAGAGCGCAACCACAACCAACCGCATGTGGTCTATGTGGCCATTTCTTCAGGAATAAAAATTGGCGTTACCCGCAGCACACAAATCCCTTACCGTTGGATTGATCAAGGGGCGTGGAAATCTGTGGTTTTGGCAGAAACGCCCAACCGTTATCAAGCTGGAATTATTGAGGTTGAGCTCAAGCAGTTTGCTTCAGATAAAACTGCTTGGCAGCGCATGCTGAAAAATGAATTGGCCGATGAGGTGATGATTTTAGAAGCCAAAACAAAACTACAAGAGCAAATGGACAACCGCTTTAATGTTTTTGATAGCAGCGATGATCAGGTGTATGAATTCAATTACCCAGTTATTGAATACCCTGAAAAAGTAAAAAGCCACAACCTAGATAAAGTACCAACTTTGGAAGGAAAACTAATGGGAATTAAAGGGCAGTACCTTATTTTTGAAGGCGGGATTGTAATAAATATTCGAAAGTATGGCGGCTATTATGTTAGTTTGAAGGTTGGGTGATAATACCTCGACAAATTTGAACCATTGGTTAAGTTAAGCCCATATCCTTTACACTTTCAATTCGCCTAAAGTCGTAATCAAATGATCCAGCATGGCATCGTTAATGTCCAAATGTGTAACCATGCGGATTTGTTGAGGACCCATTGCTGAAACCAATATGCCTTTACTTTTAAGTTTTTCTATAAAGTTATTTTTTTCTATACCATCGCGAAGGTCAAAAATTACAATGTTGCTTTTCACTTCATTGGTGCGTTCTACAAAACTACAAGAAGAAAGTACAGTAGCAATAATTTTTGCTTTCTCATGGTCTTCTTCCAAGCGCTCAATGTGGTGGTCGAGTGCGTAAATTCCGGCTGCTGCTAAATATCCTGCTTGTCGCATGCCACCACCCAATATTTTTCGAATCCTTATCGCTTGTTTGATAAACGATTGCGA
>Ga0209075_1004265_pt1 | contig 11535 bp, 13 predicted proteins | sample Stecom2011_FD_187523 | JGI IMG/M metagenome (GOLD analysis project Ga0209075, IMG submission 187523) | Agricultural soil microbial communities from Utah to study Nitrogen management - Steer compost 2011 (SPAdes) (version 2) | ecosystem: Environmental > Terrestrial > Soil > Agricultural land...
GACTAACTAGTAGGGTTGAGGCTGTATTTGCAGCAGACTTACTCCAAACAACGGGCGCTGGTCGGGAACGGCTTGCCGGGAGTGTCGAAAACATGGATGTTTTCGTCAAGCGTACAGGGACGTATTCACAGCGCCTCCCGGCAAGCCGTTCCTGATCAGCGCAGCCACCAGAGTATAGGCAACGGCTGATTTACCGCTGGAATTCCGGTAGAATCCCGCGTCTGTTTTACGCATCATTTTCCAACATTGAGTATTGGTCTTATGGAAGTTAATCCCATTGTGACGAAGATTAAAGAGCTTCGTGAGCGTACTGAGACGCTCAGGGGGTATCTTTGACTACGATCAGCGTAGTGAGCGGCTGGTCGAAGTAGAACGTGAATTGGAAATGCCCACGGTGTGGGATGATCCTGAGCGCGCCCAGGCGTTGGGCAAGGAGCGTTCTGATCTTGATTTGATTGTTAGCACCATCGATAACCTCACATCCGGCCTTTCTGATGCAGAAGGCCTGCTGGAAATGGCTGTTGAGGAAGATGATGCCGACACGGTCGATGAGATTGTGTCGGATCTTGAAGCTCTGGAAGCCGAGCTTGAGAAGCTTGAATTCCGCCGGATGTTTTCCGGTGAGATGGACCCAAACAACGCCTATCTGGAAATTCAGGCAGGGTCGGGCGGAACTGAGGCTCAGGACTGGGCTAATATGCTTCTGCGCATGTACCTGCGCTGGGCTGAGAGCCGGGGGTTCAAGACAGAAATTGTGGAGCTTCAGGAAGGTGAAGTAGCGGGCGTGAAGAGTGCCACGGTTCATATTCAAGGTGAGTATGCCTTTGGTTGGGCCCGAACAGAAACCGGTGTTCACCGCCTGGTTCGCAAGTCGCCTTTTGACTCTGGTAACCGTCGCCATACATCGTTTTCATCGGTGGTTGTTACCCCCGAAGTGGATGACAGTTTCGAGATTGAGATCAACCCGGCAGATCTGCGGGTAGATGTTTACCGTGCCTCTGGCGCAGGTGGTCAGCACGTTAACCGCACAGAATCTGCGGTACGTTTGACCCACAACCCGACCGGTATTGTTGTTGCCTGTCAGGCCGGCCGAAGCCAGCATCAGAACAAAGATCAGGCGATGAAACAGCTCAAAGCCAAGCTGTATGAGCATGAGATGCAGGCGCGTAACGCTGAGAAACAGAAAGCTGAAGATGCCAAATCCGATATTGGATGGGGCAGCCAGATTCGTTCCTACGTGCTGGACGACGGCCGCATCAAGGATTTGCGTACCAAAATTGAAACCAGCAACACCCAGTCGGTGTTGGATGGTGATATTGATAAGTTCATTGAAGCCAGCCTGAAGATGGCGCTGTAATCAGCGCCATTGCCAAGCCAACTCCGGACACCCCTGATTTTCTAGTGAGCCAACATGACTGAACACGCCAAGAATGCACCCCAAGAGGACAACAAGCTGATTGCTGAGCGTCGCGCCAAGTTGGCCGAACTGCGTGAAAGTGGCAATCCGTTCCCTAACGACTTCCGTCGTGATGCCACCGCTGCTGAGTTGCAGGCTAAATACGGTGATCATGGCAAGGAAGAGCTTGAGTCACTGGATATCAAGGTTGCGATTGCAGGCCGCATGATGCTGGACCGCAAGGCATTCAAGGTGGTTCAGGACATGACTGGTCGTATCCAGATCTACGCCACCAAGGATGTGCAGAAAGACACCAAGCATTGGGACCTGGGGGATATTGTCGGTGTGCGGGGAACCTTGTGTAAATCAGGTAAAGGCGATCTCTATGTGGCTATGGATGAGTATGTATTGCTCACCAAGTCTCTGCGTCCGCTGCCCGAGAAACATAAAGGGCTGACCGATACTGAATCACGCTACCGCCACCGTTATGTGGATTTGATGGTTAACGAAGACAGTCGCCGGGTGTTCCTGGCGCGCTCGAAAATCATCACTTCCATGCGCCAGTTTTTCGCAGATCGGGATTTCATTGAAGTTGAAACGCCCATGCTGCAGGTGATTCCCGGTGGGGCAACTGCGCGCCCGTTCGTTACCCATCACAACGCACTGGGTATGGATATGTATCTGCGCATTGCGCCGGAGCTGTACCTTAAACGCCTGGTTGTAGGCGGATTTGAGCGGGTATTCGAGATCAACCGAAACTTTCGGAACGAAGGGCTTTCTACCCGCCATAACCCCGAATTTACCATGGTCGAGTTCTATCAGGCGTATGCGGATTACAACGATCTGATGGATCTTACCGAGGACATGCTACGCTCGATCGCGCAGAATGTTTTGGGTACCACCACTGTCGTGAATACACGCATGTTGGCCGACGGCACCGAAGAGTGTATCGAATACGATTTTGGTAAGTCCTTTGAGCGTCTGACCGTAGTTGATGCAATCCTGCGTTATGCACCGGATGTCACTGCCGAGCAGTTGGCGGATGAGACGTCTGCTCGTCAGGTGGCAAAAGATCTGGGCATCCATGTGAAATCCGGCTGGGGCCTGGGCAGGATTCAGATCGAAATTTTTGAAGCAACGGCAGAGCACCGCCTGATGCAACCAACGTTCATTACCGAGTACCCGAAGGAAGTGTCACCGCTGGCCCGCAGCAAAGATAGCAATCCGTTTGTGACCGAGCGCTTCGAGTTCTTTGTGGGTGGTCGTGAAATTGCCAATGGTTTCTCCGAGCTTAACGATGCGGAAGACCAGGCTGAGCGCTTCAGGGCGCAGGTTGCCGAGAAAGATGCCGGCGACGACGAAGCCATGTTCTACGATGAAGATTACGTGATGGCACTGGAGTACGGCCTGCCGCCAACAGCGGGCGAGGGCATTGGCATTGACCGCCTGGCCATGCTGCTGACCAACTCGCCGTCCATTCGCGACGTAATCCTGTTCCCGGCCATGCGCCCTGAGCACAAGGCCGAGAACTCGAAAGACGAGGAGTAATCATGCACCCGGTTGAGGCACTGGCAAACACTCTCAGGCCCGACCGGGGCTGGAAAGAACATCTCTCAGGTGAATTCTGCCAGCCCTACATGAAGGCGCTGGCAGAATTTCTCGCCGAAGAAGAAAGTGCCGGAAAGGTCCTCTTCCCGGACAGCAAACACTGTTTTAATGCCCTTAACAGCACGCCTCTGGGTAATGTGCGTGTTGTGATTCTTGGGCAAGACCCCTACCACGGCCCCGGCCAGGCGCACGGCCTGTGCTTTTCTGTAAGGCCAGACGTTCCGCCGCCGCCCTCACTTGTTAACATTTTTAAGGAAATCGAGAGTGATTTGGGCATTGTTCCGCCTGATCACGGCTGTCTGCAGCCATGGGCAGAACAGGGCGTATTGCTGCTGAACAGCGTGCTCACAGTCGTGCAAGGCCAGGCAGGCGCCCATCAAGGCAAAGGTTGGGAGACGTTTACTGATCGTGTGATCGAAACGGTGAATCGTAAAGGCGATGGGGTCGTGTTTTTGCTCTGGGGTAACTATGCCAGAAAGAAAGGGCGGCACATTGATCGTAGTCGGCATTTGGTGCTTGAAGGGCCGCACCCGTCACCACTCAGTTCGTATCGTGGATTCTTTGGTTGCAAGCATTTCTCCCGGGCCAATGAATGGCTCCGGGGGCAAGGACATGCGCCAGTATGTTGGGCGCTACCTTCGAAAACAGATCTGGATGCCGATTATTGAAGCAGCGCCATTGCGGCTTCCATTTGAGCATTAAGATCTTCTTCTTCGTTCATATCAATGTTCGGGTCAAGGCCGAGGCGGTCAAATGCTGAAATGGCAGTCCAGTCCATCTGTGCCCAAGGGTGCTCTGTCCCTGAAATCAGCTGCAAGTTAGCGATCATAACCAGATCGGCGTAGTCGGCTGAGGGGACCTCCCTCTTGAATTTGGCGAATTCCAGAGGAACGTTCAACAGGTCCTTGGGGAAGTCCCACTTTTTCAGGATGGCAGTGCCGATTCTGGGGTGCAGTTCTTCAATAACGCTGTCGAGCATGGCGCCGCTGATTTGTATGTCTTCATCTTCCACGTAACGCAAGATAGGTAACACGCCAATCAGGTGAACCAGGCCTGCCAACGTTGCCTGATCCGGTTTCAGTTTGGTGTAGTGCTGGGCCAGTACGTGGCAAATGCCTGCTACTTCGGTACTCGCTTGCCAGGTTGCGCGCAAGCGCTTGTCGATCATCTCTGAGGTTGCCTGGAACATTTGCTGCATCGCCAAGCCCATGGCCAGGCTGCTGGTGTAAGCCATGCCCAGACGGCTAACAGCCATGTTCAGGTTCTCTATAGCTCGATTGCCCCGGAAGAGAGGGCTGTTACACACACGGATGATGCGTGCAGACAGGGCAGTGTCGTTGCTGATGACCTTTACCAGATCTGCGATGGCGGAGTCTTCAGACTCGGCAATATCCCTTACCTGAAGTGCGGCTTCCGGTAATGTTGGGAGTAGGAGTTTGTCTTCTTCGATCGCGGTTATAAGATCCGCTTTGATGGTTTCGGCAATGTTCGACATGATTTCGTATGGATCCGCTTGTCAGTTCAGGTCGCCCATTATCCTGTGAGATGAGCAATCTGAAGGCCAGAAGTATAGTCCCTATTTATAGCAAATTCTGACAGCCTTGCCTGTCAACTTATGTATCCTTTGGTTCACTTCCCTCACGCTCGGTAACCGAGTAGGGCAGTGGCTGCTGCTCCAGCACTGCCTGTGGCAAACCTTCTGCTAACAGGACTGCGTTAGCGGCGTCATGCCGAATAACGGCAAGTAGTTCGCAAGAGCCGTCAGTGAAGCCCACCGCGTTGACGATTTCCCCTACTGACCGATCGCCCGCCATGATTGAGGCTCCCGGCACAGGTAGCGAGTTGGCATCCGCAATACGAAAGCGGAACAGGCTTTTTTTAAGTTGTCCGAGAAAGTGCATTCTGGCGATAATTTCCTGGCCGGTATAACAGCCTTTCTTGAAATGCACGCCACCCAGATGCTGCCAGTTAAGCATTTGCGGCACGTAGGCGTCGCTGGAGGCCTTGCTCAGCATGGGCACGCCTGCTGCAATCTCCGAGGCTTGCCAGTCAGAGAGGTTTTTTTCAGGAATGTCGCCCAGTTGCACATCACTTGCACTGGCTTGCCACAGTTCAAAACGAGGTAGGCCGTCTGCTGTGTTTTCTGTGCGAATCAGAAACCCACAATCCAGCGTAAGGGTATCCCCGGCAGCCTCAAGGCTGTTCAGCTCATCTCTTGCAAGGCCTGATGCTGCCTCAATGCCCAGTAGCCCGATGATCCTTCCGTCAGTGAGCGCGGTCATGGTGGTTCCACGAAACAGCATCATGTATTTTTTCAGGTGAGTCATGATTGCTTCTGCCAGCTCGGAAGGCAGGTCCATGAGCACGTCATCACCATCGCGCACCAGACGGGTCAGGCAGTATGCCCGGCCCTTGGGTGTGGCGCCTGCAGCGCGGGGTGAAGTACCGGTTTTGACGTCATCAAGGTTCTGGCTTAACTGGCCCTGCAAGAACTTGTCAGTGCCTGGACCGGAGATGCGAACCAGGACTCGGTTGGTCAGCTGGATGTGGCCCGACGTTGGGAGTGGGCGTTCGGCAGAAGCATAAACAGGCGTGGCTGAAACAGGTGTTTCTGTACCAGTCATGGAAAAACTCCGGGCAGAATGCTAATCAAAGGATTGTTGAGTGCGGCCCAGTCTGAGCCACAGTCTCAGGCGTCGAAATTGTTCTTCGGGCAGATTACCGGAAACCCGTTGGCCCGAGAGTATCACAACCGGATATGAAGTAGATCTGGAGGCGACAGCGCGCAGTTTCAAGAGCGCCATCCGGGAGTTCAGGCGGCTAGAACGGCAGGCGCTAACAGCTGCGGTTTGCCCGTTGCCGAGTCGTGCGTAAAGCGTGTTTTTTTCCAGGTACAACCCGAGAACTGCAGAAGGACCAATAAGCAGCCCGTTGAGTCGGTATTGGAAGAGGGCACCCGCAAGGGTAAGTGGCGCTAGCGCGTACAGCCAGCTTTTACCGGCAGCAGCGGCAATGAGTACGAAAGCGCTGGCTGTTAGCCATGGCGTGGCGGCCAGGCAACCAACCGCCACACTGGGTGACAGCGTCAGGTCAATCCGGCTGGACACGGGCGAGAATGATGTCAACGATACGCTGCAGATCTGCGTCATCTGGGCGGCTGCGTTGCATAAACCATTCAAACATGTCCGCGTCTTCGCAGCTCAGGAGCTTTTTGTAGCGCTCCTGGTCTTCCGCGTCCAGGCCAAGGTAGGCTTCTTCCAGGAACGGGATAAGCAGGACATCCAGTTCCAGCATGCCACGGCGGCTATGCCACCAGAGACGTTTGAAATCCGGGTTTTCTGCTTGGGTGTCTTGCATAATTGCTCTCTTGGTCGCTGCCCTTACGGCGAAGGGGTTCTGTAAGTGGTTGGTACGAGTACGGTATCACGGGCTTCGTGTAGTAGTCCCGGGTAATCCAGCGTGTAGTGCAGGCCTCGGCTCTCTTTGCGTTGCAACGCTGAGCAGATAATCAGATCGGACACGGTTACCAGGTTCCTCAATTCCAGAAGGTCGTTGGTTACCCGGTAGTTGCTGTAGAACTCGCTGATTTCTGCAGAAAGAAGATCAACCCGGTGTTTTGCCCGCTGCAGGCGTTTGCTGGTGCGCACAATGCCAACGTAGTCCCACATGAAGTGCCGCAGTTCGTCCCAGTTGTGGGAGATAACAACGTCTTCGTCGGAATCGCGTACCTGGCTTTCGTCCCATGCCGGGGCGTCCGGTGGGGGCGGAATGTCTGCCTCCCTGCGCGCAATATCGGCTGCGGCAGCTCGCCCATAGACCAGACATTCCAGCAACGAGTTACTGGCCATACGGTTGGCGCCATGAAGTCCGGTAAACCCGGCTTCACCCACCACATAAAGCTGGTTGATATCGGTTCTTGCCCGCACATCACTGACAATACCGCCACAGGTGTAATGTGCTGCTGGCACCACTGGGATTGGATCGCGTGTAATGTCGATACCAAATTCAAGGCACTTCTCGTAGATAGTCGGGAAGTGATGCCGGATGAAGTCGTCAGGCTTGTGGCTTATGTCGAGATACAGGTGGTCGGCACCCAGTCGCTTCATTTCATGGTCAATGGCGCGGGCCACTATGTCTCGGGGCGCCAGCTCTCCACGCTTGTCGAAGCGATCCATAAAGCGGGAGCCGTCAGGCAGTTTCAGTAATCCACCTTCGCCTCTCACGGCTTCGGTAATCAGGAATGACTTGGCGTGAGGATGGTACAGGCAGGTCGGGTGGAACTGGTTAAACTCCATGTTCGCGACACGACAGCCTGCACGCCAGGCCATGGCAATGCCATCCCCGGAGGCACCGTCAGGGTTGGTGGTGTATCGGTACGCCTTGGATGCGCCGCCGGTTGCGATCACCGTGAAGCGCGCCCGGAACAGTTCCACGTGGTTGTCTTCAAGGTTCAGTATGTAGGCGCCAACACAGCGGTTACCGGGTAGGGCCAGCTTGCGATTGGTAATCAGATCTACCGCAACACGTCCGGACTTCAGCTCAATGTTGGATCGGGCCTGTGCCTGGGAGGTCAAAGTTGTCGATACCGCGTACCCAGTGGCATCGGCAGCATGGATTATGCGCCTGTGGCTATGCCCGCCTTCCCGGGTGAGGTGGAGTTGGGCGTCTGTATCCCGTGTGAAATCAACCCCGGTGCCAATAAGCCAATCTATGCTTTCTTTGCTGTTATCAACCGTAAAGCGCACGGCATCTTCGTTACAAAGACCCCCGCCGGCCACGAGTGTGTCCTGCACATGGTTTTCGGTACAGTCCTGGTCGTCCAGAACGGCGGCAATGCCGCCCTGGGCCCAGAGGGTGGCGCCGCTGCTGATGTCTGCCTTGCTCACAACACACACCTTCAGGTGTTCCGGCAGATTTAAGGCAACGGTCAGGCCGGCAGCGCCGCTGCCAATAATAAGAACATCGTATTCGTGGGACTGTGGCATCGGGTCGTTGTCGCGGGCCATAATGTAGACGTGTATTGAACTAAACTTTACGCTTGCTGTCTATTTGGCCTAACGGATAACAGGCTTAGCAGGCAGGGTTGTCCTTTTCTTGAAACGGGCGCCGGATAGAGCGTATGAATCACCAGAAACTCGTATCGGCCGAAATACTGGCCATGAAACCGGAGCGTACCGGCACATCGACCATGGCCCAAAATGATCAAAAACAGGCTGAGCCGTCAGATCGCCAGACCGATTTGCAACTTGTTCGCAAAGTTCGGGGCGGGGATCGTGCAGCCTTTGACTTGTTGGTAGTTAAATACCAGTCGAGGGTGGCTTCTATCATCAGCCGTTATGTATACGACAGCCAAGAGGTCATGGACCTTACCCAAGAGGCGTTCATCAAGGCCTACCGTGCCATTGACCGTTTCCGTGGCGACAGTGCTTTTTATACCTGGCTGTATCGTATTGCGGTGAACACCGCGAAAAACCATCTTGAATCTCGTAATCGAAGGCCTCAGGGCAGCGCTGACTCAGCGGAAGCCGAGAACTTTGATGATGGACGGCGGTTGCGTGACATCGCTTCGCCCGAGCGCTTGCTTCAGCGAGAGCAGTTGCAGAAAGAGCTGAGTAACGCCATAGCCAATCTGCCAGAGGAGCTGCGATCAGCGTTCCTGTTGCGGGAGTATGACGGTCTCAGTTATGAAGACATCGCGGGGATTCTGGAGTGCCCTATCGGGACTGTGCGCTCGCGTATTTTTCGGGCCAGGGATGCTGTTGACAAGCATTTGGGGCCTATGCTCAATCATTCGGTGACGTAATTGAAGGTGCATCCTATGGATGATCGTCTCAGAGAAACGCTGTCGGCCATGATGGACGATGAAGCCGATGAACTGTCGGTTCGGCGTCTGTTGTCCCATGAAAATCAGGCCGATGTTCGCGCCCAGTGGCAGCGGTGGCAGGGTGTGCATGATCTGATGCACCGGGGGCGCTCCCCGGCTGAGGGCGTTGATGTCAGTGCTGCAGTGCGTGAAGCGCTCGATGGGCGTGCCAGGCCGCAAAATCCTGCCGCAGCGCGGCACCGAGAGCCGCAGCGATTCTGGCAGTGGCCAGCAGCCGCGGCCATGGTTGCCGCTGCTTTGCTGGTTGGTTTTGGTGCGGGCACAGGCTGGGACTCCGATGCGGTTTCTTCCGGTACGCTGGCATCTGCTCCTGCCACGGAAGCATCTGCAAATGAATCGCCCGCCAATGCCGGGCCAGTTCAGGAGGTTGCCTTGCAGGGGCTTGATGAAAAACAGTGGGAGCACATGAGTCGCTATCTGTTGGAGCACGCCCAGCACAATAGTGTAGGTGCAGGGCAGGGTTCAGTGGGCTATGCCCGCCTTGTCAGCGCAAGTGGCGGCTATTGATAGCAAGTGATGAAGGTGTCCATGAGCAAAGCCCGTTATTTTGGCCTGAGTTTAACTGATCTGACAGCGCAGAGCCTCCTCGCCCTTGTCTTGGCAGTGATGATGCCGGCGTACTCATTTGCCGGGGATAAAACGGCGGCTGACTGGCTTGAACAGTTGGGGCCCGCCCTCAATATGACTTCTTACCGCGGTGTGTTTGTGTATGCCCGGGGTGCCAACGTCCATTCCATGCAGATTGCCCACCGTTATCACAATGGCATTGTGGAGGAACGGCTGGTTTTGCAGGATGGAGGCACTGGTGAAATCGTGCGCCGGGATATGAAAGTCGTCTGTGTGCTCCCGGAACAGGGTAAGGTGCAACTGGATCAGATCATACCTTCCGGCCCTTTTGCTGAGGCCTTTACAAACCAGCTGATTCCCGTAAACCGGTGGTACACTGCCGAGCTGAAAGGTGAGGATCGAGTTGCCGGTTATGAGGTGGTAACTGTGGCGTTAACGGCTAACGATAAACACAGATACAGTCACAGCCTTTGGCTGGAAAAATCGACAGGACTTCTGGTAAAAAGCCACGTACGCACCGCAAAAGGTGAAGTGCTGGAACACTTCCAGTTCACCAGCCTGGAGATCACCGAGGATATTTCTGACAGCGAATTTGAGATCCGCTCCAAAGGGCGAGAGATCTCCCGCACCCTCAGTGGTTCAGGCTCGGAGGGAGAGGTTTCTAAAGTGCCGCGTATGCATGGGTGGCACCTGGGTTGGCGGCCAGAAGGGTTTGAACCGGCTGCTGCGCCAGGGTCCGGCAAAGGTCAGGCAGTTGCATTTTCGGATGGGTTGGCAGCATTCTCGGTCTTTGTTGAACCTGCCGGCAGGATCAGTATGCCTACAGGGGCCTCGCGTATCGGAGCAACAACCGTTTATATGCGTCAGTTGGAAAGCGGTAACAAAATGTTTTTAGTGACTGTGGTAGGTGAGTTGCCTCCCGCCTCTGCGCGTCAGGTTGCTGAGTCAGTGCGGATTGATGAGACGTTTGTGCTGGGTGTAGCAAAGCCGTGATTACCGAGACTGGCAAAGTGGTTGCTGTTTCAGGTGAACACGCCTGGGTTCAGACCATTCGCATCAGTGCCTGCCAAAGCTGTTCGGCACGCAACGGGTGTGGGCAGAAGTTACTGGCTTCAGCGACAGGCGGGCGTGCCAATCAGGTTCGGGTTGTTAATTCTGTGAATGCCTGTGTTGGCCAGGACGTTACGCTCGGTATTGAGGAAAGTGCACTCCTGGGAGCATCGATGCTGGTGTATGCGCTACCGTTACTGCTTATGGTGGTTGCCAGTGTGGTTGGGCATCAGGTGTCCGGAGGCAATGATTTTGTTTCTATGGTCGGCGCGGCCGCTGGCCTTGCATCAGGCTTTTTTATAAGCCGGAAATTACAACACCGGAAATCCGGTGGTTATGAACCCAGGCTGCTTCGGGTTAACCGTATCCCGGCCGGAGCGGTTTCACATACAGACTCGCTAACATGACTTACAGGGGACCCTGATATGCTGAGAACTACACCAGCAGTTACCTGGCTTTCCCCGGCATCACTCACTCAGAGGGTGCCGGCTTCTGTGCTGATGATGTTGCTGGCCTTTGTGCTGGTGGTCTGGAGTCAGTCAGGGGCAGCGCGGAGCTTGCCAGACTTTACCGAGCTTGTTGAAGAAAATGCAGACGCAGTCGTCAATATAAGCACCACCAGTACTCCTGCAGCGGGCGGCACACGCTTTCACGGGTTGCCTTTTGATGAGCGTCAGTTCGATCAGTTGCCCGAGTTTTTTCAGGAGTTCTTCCGTGGCCCGCAATCGCCGTTTGGTGGTGCGCCGGGTGGTTCACAGCCAAGCCGCTCTATGGGGTCCGGGTTCATTGTATCTGCTGACGGGTACGTGCTGACCAATAATCACGTGGTTGAAGGGGCTGATGAGATTATCGTCCGGCTCAACGACCGTCGTGAGTTGCCAGCAACACTGGTTGGCACAGATCCCCGCTCGGATATGGCAGTTTTAAAGATCGAGAATGGGGATGACTTGCCCGTTGTAAAAACAGGCCGGTCCAAGGATCTCAGAGTGGGGGAGTGGGTGTTTGCAATAGGCTCACCGTTTGGCTTTGA
>Ga0209075_1004266_pt1 | contig 11533 bp, 11 predicted proteins | sample Stecom2011_FD_187523 | JGI IMG/M metagenome (GOLD analysis project Ga0209075, IMG submission 187523) | Agricultural soil microbial communities from Utah to study Nitrogen management - Steer compost 2011 (SPAdes) (version 2) | ecosystem: Environmental > Terrestrial > Soil > Agricultural land...
AAAACAACTAACCCTTCAATTTTCTCCAGATCTAACTTCTATCCCTATCTTAGGCTACCCCCACGAGCCGGTTTTTAAAAATGAGTTTTTATTAACTAGTTCCTTCTTAAGTTAAATTGATTCCCCCTATTAAGACTAATGCTAGGCACTTTCGAGTGTCAATTAACGAGAGTATTATTAACTAAGTATTAATTTTTAAATTTTTAAATTATGAAAAAAGTAGTTTTAGGCGCTATGGCGCTAATGTGTGGGTCTGTAATTTTTGGACAGAATTTCAGTGATGTATTCCAATTAGGGGATGATAACGAATCGACAGTTATCCAAGTTATGGCCAATGATTCCTGGGTCGAGCAAATAGGTGACGACAACGTGTCGGGCGTTTACCAATTGGGAACGAATCTTTCTGAGGTGTACCAATATGGCGACGATAACGAATCTGGAGTTCTCCAAATTGGTCTCGACAATGAATCTTTTGTGCTCCAAGAAGGTGATGACAATACCTCAGTAGTTGTGCAATTCGGAGATGATAACGACAGTTATGTGGACCAATGGGGCGACAATAACGATAGTGAAGTAGTTCAGGCAGGTGACGATAACGTCAGTTTTGTGGAGCAGTGGGGTGACAATAATGAATCCACTGTACTTCAAGACGGAGATGATAACGAATCATGGGTATTCCAAGGCGGAGATTTTAACACTTCGATAGTTACTCAAGATGGTGACGATAATTACTCAGACACATTTCAAGATGGAATTGGCAACTTTTCAGAGGTTATTCAGGATGGAAACAACAACTATGCTGAAGTAGGCCAAATGGGTTTATTTAATTCATCTGAGATAGTTCAAGATGGAGACTTCAACTACAGCGTCGTTGAGCAAGTAGGATTTGGAAATGGATATTACGTAGAACAAACTGGACTTGGCAATATCAGCGGAGTAAATCAACTTGGACTATTTAATGGTAGTGAGGTTTATCAAGAAGGTATCCTAAACATTAGTCAGGTCGATCAAGTTGGTATTCTCAACTACAGTGTTGTGGATCAATTTGGTATCTTGAATATAAGTGAAGTAGACCAGACAGGTATCTTGAACGGAAGTGATGTGTCTCAGACTGGTTTTTGGAATACTAGTGAAGTATTGCAGGATGGTAATCTCAACACGTCTTCAGTGACACAGTTTGGAGCATTCAATAGTAGCGAAGTAACTCAAATAAACGATGGACATATGAGCACTGTTACCCAAGTTGGAATAGGAAATGGCTCTGTTGTAGTACAGTATTAAGAACTGTGAAAACAATGTTGAGCTAAATTTAGCTTAGAAGAAGTGTAGGAGTGTTCTTAGAACATTCCTACATCTCTTTTTCAATTTCGGTTTTAATGATATGATAACATTGCAGGATTAAGACAATAATTGATTTGCTTACAACCCAATAATTATGACAACACTTCAGAAAATAACTCTTTTAATCATTTTGTTCACGGGGGCTGTTTCCATGGCCCAGAACCAGAACATAGAATCCACAAATAATCCCAACAGAAATGATGTGGGATATTTAATGTCACAAATAGATTTTATGACATCAAATAAAACAGCTAAGCCTTCAGCCAGTTCTCTCCATAATATTTCCAGTAACAATGTATATATCGCTCAGATAGGAATGAATAATATGGCAAGGGTCATATCGAGTTCTGAAATTAGTGATATTAAAGTGATGCAAAATGGGGATGACAATCAGGCTTATTTTCAAGCGGCGGCATCAACCATAGAAACTTCTCTTGTGCAAAATGGAAATAATCATGGAATTTACTATTCAAATCCTTTCTATATAGATAGCCACAAATCCCAAATTACTCAACAAGGCAATGGCCAAAACATAGAGTGGTACGGGGGGAATGCTATTTCGGAAAAAATGGAAGTTTCCATGCAGGGCACAAGCCAGTCAATTATCATACGAAATTATAATTGATCAAAACATAAATACAATGCATTTGTTTATCAGAAATATCTTGATTCTATCCTTGAGTTTGCTTTCTGTAAATATTGCATTTTCACAGTTATACAATAGAGAAATAGAAGCTAAAATCGACATAGAGAACAATCATGAATTTATAAATGTGACGGCTACTGCCTACAACAAGACTTCTATAGACCAAAGCCTTTATTATGTGTTTTCTGCGATCCGGACAAAATCTGAGGATGACACGCAATCCAAGGAGGATATAACAAATTATTTTACGCTCAAGCCAAATGAGAAAATAAGCTTATATAATATAGTGGCCAATGCCGATGAAACAGATCGCATTATATTCTTGCTTTTGATCTATGATCTCAATGACGAAATTAAAGGAAAAGATCGGGTGGTTTTTAATGAAGAAACACAAGGGTCAGAAGTGCAAGGAGAAGTTACTATTAGTCGGGAACCAACTACAGTGATTACCAATTCTTCGTTCGACGTAGATGAAAGCAATAGCGATGGAGTTGTTTTAAGTGGCATTGTTTTGAACGAAACAAAAACAAAACCGGGCCAGGATTTTTATAACTATTTCTATTCTACGTATTCCTTGAACAAAATCGACGCCGAAAAAATAGTTGTCATAAAAGAATTGTTTGCCATGGGGATCACCACACAAATACAAGTATTGGTTGACGATGTTTCCGTTTTCGAATTCTTTGTTAATCCTCGCCAAGAGTTTTTGAAAGCCGCAAGCGATGTGGCTATCGCAAGAGTATCGCATTATTTAGAAAGCGCAATAAAACAAAACCTCATAAGACATTATTGATATGAAGATAATTTACACTGCATTTATTATATTTTTTATTTCAAGTATTGGATACGGTCAACAATTGGTGTATAAACCCGTCAACCCTGCATTTGGGGGCGATACTTTTAACCACCAGTGGCTGCTCGCTGCAGCAAATGCGCAAAATTCTTTTAAGGATCCAGAAGCCGAAGATCGTTTAAAACGGTCACAAATGGATCAGTTTGCAGAAAACCTGAACCGCCAAATCCTAAACCAGATTTCAAGAAGTCTATTTGATTCGCAACTAGGCGACGGACTTGAGGCCGGGATTTACAATTTTGGCACGATGACCGTAGAAATATATGAAACCGGAGATGGGATGATAATAAATATCCTAGATACATCAACTGGTGAAGAAACTCAGATTATTATTCCACATTAGACCCTAAAAATGACTTTTATTAAAAACGCTATTATAACATTAATTCTCGGACTAATTTTTTCAGGCTGTGCAGCTTATTTCAATCAACCTGTCAAGCAAAAAAATGCCAGAATTGGAGAGTTGACCCCAAGAAGCGAAATTTTAAAAGATTTGCCTCTTCCTCAGGAACCCGTGGTTGTTGGAGTTTATAATTTTAAAGATCAAACCGGACAGTACAAAGGAGTAGATGTCGGGAATACCTTCAGCACGGCCATTCCTCAAGGAGCCACGGCTATTTTGCTAAAAGCATTAGAGGATTCAAAATGGTTTACGCCCATCGAACGAGAGAATTTTGCCAATCTGCTGAACGAGCGAAATATTATTCGCACAACCCGTAGTGATTATCTGAAAAACAATCAACCCAACCAGCCCAATCTTCCTCCGTTGTTGTATGCTGGAATCTTATTGGAAGGGGGCGTGGTATCTTACGATTCCAATATTTTAACAGGAGGGATGGGAGCGCGATATTTTGGAGTAGGCGGGTCGACGCAATATCGAGAAGATCGTATTACTGTTTATTTGAGAGCAGTTTCAACATCGAATGGCAGAATTCTTAAAACAGTATACATATCAAAAACCATTCTTTCGCAAGCGGTTAATGCCAGTCTGTTTCGATATGTAAGCTTTCAACGACTTATGGAAGCAGAGACAGGGTTCACAAAGAACGAGCCGATACAATTAGCATTAAAAGACGCCATTGAAATGGCGGTGGAAGCGCTGATTATTGAAGGAATCGAAGCAAATTTATGGTCGACAAAAGAAGGAGAGGAAACCAATCAAGCTCTCTTGGAAGCCTATCGAAAAGAAAAGGAAGAGGATGAAGCAACGTTGCTTTACGACAGAAAACAAGTACCGAGAGATTATAGGAATAAACTTAGCGTTAAAGGAAGCCTACCTCTTCTAATGGGAGATTATTCCAAGAAACGATTTGGATATGGCTATGGTTTTGGCTATTCAAAAAGTATTTCTGATTACATTGATATTTCTGCGGCGGGCGAAATGTTGTCATTGGAGTTTGGAAACTCTTCATCCAATAAAATCTTTACTACTTCCTTGAATGCAGATCTCTACTTTTTACCTTATGACGTCCTGTCGCCCTATGTTTATGCGGGAGGTGGAATTATTCTGGACGCAAACAAATCTTATGAAGTGAAATCTAAACAGGATCCAACGTTCAAAGTGCAATTTGGAGTAGGGGTTTTGTATGCAATTTCTGACCAGATAGGAATTAAGTTTTTTGCTGAAAACAACTTCTCTTTTACTGATGAGTTGGACTATGTGACCCGTGGAAAATGGAATGACTTCTATTATAATTTTGGCATAGGAATCAATTATAACTTTGGCAAAAGAAAAATTAAATCATCCAATAACCACAACTAAGAAACAATTGAAAAGCCATGAAGAAATCTTTAAATATACTTATATGTTGTTTTGTTGTTATCCTATTCGCAGGCTCGTGCTCCGAAGAAGGTATTGACGATAATAGCGGCATTGGAACGCTCGAGGGAATGGTGGTTAAAGCAGAGGGCAATACTCCTCTGGAAAATGTTAAAATAACCACTTCGCCAGCATCTACAACAGTTTTTACCGATGAGGAGGGAAAGTTTATAATTGAGGAAATACCTGCAGGGACTTATTCTGTACAGGCGAGTTTAGACGAATATCAAACCGCATTCAAGCCAGCGAGAATAACGCACGGTCTGGTTTCCAATGTGGTGTTCGAACTGGAAGTGTCTACTATTAACAATCTACCGCCATCAATACCTATTCTTATCACTCCTGAAGACAACAGTGTTGTTGACAGCACTTCCGTGGAGTTTGTGTGGAGTGCGCAAGATCCGGAAGACGACGACTTGACTTATACCCTCGAATTGCGAAATGACCTGGACAATGAGATCGAAGTGTTCGAGAGCATCGAAGACACAACGTATGTGCATCCATCGTTGAGAATTGGAGCGAAATATTTCTGGCAAGTTACTGTTACCGATGGTGTTAACGAACCAGTGAAAAGTCAGATAAGTACGTTTAGGGTGACCAATCCACAAATAGGAAATCGCGTTCTTTACGTGAGAAATATCGGTGGAAATAATGTCATCATATCCATCAACGAAGAAGGAGAGGAATACATGCTCACTTCCGAAAACAAAAATAGCTATCGTCCTGTAAGAAACGTGGCTGCCGATAGAATAGCCTATTTGCAATCCACAGGAGCCCAAGTTGATATCTATACCATGAAACGCGATGGAACTGATAAGACTAAGGTTACATCAAGTATAAGGCCCAATGGGTTTAACTTGAACGAAATAACCATAGATTGGCCTCAAAATAGCAACCGTATTTATTTTGCCAATTTAAATAAATTATACCGTATCGGATCCGACGGCCAAGGATTGCATCTTGTCTATCAAACAACAGATGGTTCATTAATTTCGGAGATGTCTGTCAATGAAAACAGCAACATCATTGCTTTAAAAACAAATAACCTCGATGGATACGACGTGAAAATATTTACTATCGATTTTAATGGAAATACGTTGGCAACTCTTCTTAATGAGAAACCCGGAGCAGTTAGTGGTTTGGACATGTCAGTGTCTACAAGGAAAATAATTTACTCCTATGACGTCACAGGATCGCAGAGCTCCGATTACAGGCGATGGGATTCCAGGATTTTTTTATATGACATGAATACTTTGGAAACGATAGAATTGTCGGAAAGAAAAGATGCGGGCACCAATGACTTAGAACCTTCATTTTCTCCTAACGAAGCTTACATAATTTTCACGAATACATCAAATGACGGCATTTCCAAAAAATATATTTACACCCAGGAAATTGGTGAAATGGAAAGAGATTTAGTACAATCCGATGCCTTTATGCCAGATTGGAAGTAAACCATTTAAAGCGTGCTAAAAGCTCACCTTTTTGGTGGGCTTTTTTTTAATCCGTACTTTTGCAGTCTTAATAAAATCCAATGAGCAAAGAGATTTCCAAAAGATATGCCCTTCGCGGCGTGTCGGCCAGTAAAGACGACGTGCATAAAGCGATAAAACACGTAGATAAAGGCTTGTTCCCCAATGCCTTTTGTAAAATTGTGCCTGACTATTTAACAGGAGACAATGAGTATTGTTTAATAATGCACGCCGATGGAGCAGGTACAAAATCTTCTTTGGCATATACCTATTGGAAAGAAACAGGAGACCTTTCGGTATGGAAAGGAATTGCCCAAGATGCCCTTATAATGAATGTAGATGATTTAATTTGTGTTGGGGCGGTAGATAATATCCTGCTGTCATCGACCATCGGACGCAATAAAAATCGGATTCCTGGCCAAGTGATTTCTGCCATTATCAACGGTACAGAGGAATTGATAAGTGATTTGAAAAAATTCGGAATAAATATTTATTCCACAGGAGGAGAAACCGCTGATGTTGGCGATCTCGTCCAGACCATTATTGTGGATTCTACCGTAACGGCGCGAATGAAACGAGAAGATGTTATCGACAATAAAAACATTCAAGCAGGAGATGTTATTGTTGGTTTGGCATCTTATGGTCAAGCTACTTATGAAACAGAGTATAACGGAGGAATGGGAAGCAACGGGCTTACTTCTGCCCGACACGACGTTTTCGGAAAATATTTAGCCGAAGAATATCCAGAGAGCTACGACACTTCAGTCCCGCCAGACTTGGTGTATTCAGGCACTAAGAATTTAAAAGACGCCATAGAAGGCACGCCGCTAAACGCAGGAAAACTCGTGCTTTCACCTACAAGAACCTATGCGCCAATTATAAAAGAGGTGCTTTCAAAAGTATCGAAAGAGCATATTCACGGGATGATCCATTGCAGTGGCGGCGCGCAGACAAAGATTCTTCATTTCATAGACAGAAATCATATTATAAAAGACAATATGTTTGACATTCCACCGCTTTTCAAGCTTATCCAGACTGAAAGCAACACCGATTGGAAGGAAATGTATCAGGTCTTTAATATGGGCCACAGAATGGAACTATACGTAAATGAAGAGGTGGCTCAGGAAATCATTGATGTTTCTAAGACTTTCAATGTAGAAGCAAAAATCATTGGTCGAGTTGAGGAATCACCAACTAAAAAGCTGACTATAAAAAGTGAATATGGAATTTTTAATTACGAGTGAAAAGGTGAAAGAATGAAGCGAAGTTTTAATCTGATATGTTTTTTTATCCTGTTGCCTTATACTTATATTTTCGCCCAGATAGAATCCGATCATGGGGAACGAAAAGAAATTGGATTACACTATTTGTTGTATGAAGCCCACATGCATCTTGACAATATGCTTGATGAGAAACCAATATCACATTGGAAAAAAAAGAATGTCTTTGGTGTCGATATTAATGGTGTCTCTTATGAAAATTGGAATGCAGGAGGAACCGATGCAATTTCAGCCTTATTTAACATTCGGGTAAGAAGGACCTATAAGAAAAATGATATTCGGTGGAATAACGAATTGATTTCCCGTTACGGTATAAACGTCCAAAAGAAAAAGAAACTTGAAAAAACAGAAGATCGATTGGAAATAAATTCAACTTTTGGATTTCGGACAGATTCGATTTCAAATTGGTTTTATTCTGCAAAATTGAACTTAAAAACACAATTTTCTGATGGATATGATTACCCAGATCGCAGCGCTCCTATTTCTGGGTTTATGGCTCCAGGATATTTGTATTCTGGAATCGGTAGTGAGTTTAATAAATATGGAGATACTCTAACGGTGTACTTTTCTCCTGCCACACATAAATCTACCTGGGTTTTAAACCAGTACTTAGCCAATCGCGGTGCTTTCGGAGTTCAACCCGCTGTTGTCAATGAAGCTGGAGATATCATTAAACCAGGGCGAAATTTTAAATCGGAATTTGGAATTTTGCTCACCAATGAAGTAAATATTGAATTATATGAAAATATTGAGCTGTCTCATCGAATCAGTTTCTATACCGATTATATGAATAATTTTGGAAACATTGATATTGACTGGGATGCTCATTTCAACTTTAAGGTAAATGATTTTGTAAAGGCAAAATTAAGCACTTCGCTTAGATACGACGATGATACCAAAACATATTCCATAAACGATCAAGGAGAAAAAGAGGAGCACGGTGCTAAAGTGCAATGGATGCAGAAATTAGGTATTGGCTTGGTACTTGAAATTTAAGTTTGTTACCGGTCGTAGTTGAGTCTCAAGCTAGATAGGCAACACTTCTTAAATGTATAATTCTTCATGTTTGGTCGACATCAATTTTATTTAAAATTGTAACTTCGCCATAGATTAATAAACATATATGTTAGATAGACTAGAAATAATAAAACAACGATTTGACGAGGTAACCGACCTCATTATTCAGCCCGATATCATTAGCGATCAAAAGCGATATATCGAGTTGAACAAGGAGTATAAAGACCTCAAAGTCTTGATGGACAAACGATCGGAATATATAGAGCTAATCGATAACAAGAAAGAAGCAGAAGAAATTATTTCAGACGGAAGCGATAGCGAGATGTTGGAAATGGCAAAAATGCAGCTGGAGGAAGCACAGGAAGGGATATCAAAGCTTGAAGAAGAAATACGGTTCTTGTTGATTCCAAAGGACCCCGAGGATGTTAAGAATGCCGTTATGGAAATTCGTGCAGGAACGGGTGGTGATGAAGCAAGCATATTTGCAGGCGACTTGTATCGCATGTATACACGATATTGCGAAAACAAAGGATGGAAAACCAATGTAATCGACTTTAACGAAGGAACAAGTGGTGGTTTTAAAGAAGTGCAGTTCGAAATTGAAGGCGAAGATGTCTATGGAACGTTGAAGTTTGAAGCGGGAGTGCACCGAGTGCAGCGCGTACCTCAAACAGAAACCCAAGGACGTGTTCACACAAGTGCTGCAACGGTTATGGTTTTCCCAGAAGCGGAAGAATTCGATATACAAATCGATCCAAAAGACGTTAGAGTAGACTACTTCTGTTCGTCCGGACCTGGAGGCCAATCCGTAAACACGACCTATTCAGCAGTACGATTGACGCATATTCCAACTGGGATTATTGCGCAATGTCAGGACGAAAAATCGCAGCATAAGAATAAAGACAAAGCTTTTAGAGTATTGCGTTCGCGTTTATACGATATGGAACTCGCGAAAAAACAAGCAGAAGATGCTGCAAGAAGAGGCTCAATGGTAACCAGTGGCGACCGTAGTGCAAAAATCCGCACCTATAACTATCCACAAGGTCGGGTTACGGACCACCGAATAAATTTTACCATTCACAACCTCAGTAATATCATGGATGGTGATATTCAGGAAATTATTGATGAACTTCAACTCGTGAATAATACCGAAAAACTCAAGGAGACAGGAGCGTCATTCTAATATTCCGAAGATACTATGAACACCCAAGATTTAGTTGCTGAAATAAAGCGAAAAAACTCATTTCTCTGTGTTGGATTGGATGTGGATTTAAATAAAATCCCTGAATTTCTTTTAAAGGAAGAAGATCCGATATTTGCCTTTAACAAAGCGATTATCGACGCCACACACACGTTTGCGGTGGCTTACAAGCCCAACATTGCTTTTTATGAGGCACAAGGCCTAAAAGGATGGAAAGCTCTGGAAAAGACTATTGCCTATCTAAACGAGAACTATCCCGAAGTATTTACTATTGCCGACGCCAAACGAGGAGATATAGGAAATACATCTACCATGTACGCAAAGACGTTTTTCGAGACATTTAACTTCGATTCGGTCACTGTCGCTCCGTATATGGGAAGAGACTCCGTAGAACCATTTTTAGCCTTCGAAGATAAACATACAATTCTTCTAGCATTGACCTCGAATCCAGGGGCAACAGATTTTCAAACGGAAAAAGTAGGAGAGGAGGAACTGTATAAAAAAGTATTAGAAACATCAAAAGGATGGAAGAATAGCCATCAATTAATGTATGTTGTTGGTGCTACTCAAGCAGAATCTCTTGGTGAAATTAGAAAAATCCTTCCAAATGCATTTTTACTCGTTCCCGGAGTTGGAGCACAAGGAGGAAGTCTTCAAAAAGTTTGTGAGTATGGAATAACTGATGAGGTGGGCCTATTAATCAATTCATCACGCGGCATCATCTATGCTTCCAAAGATGAGGATTTTGCCCAGGCCGCTGCAAAAAAGGCGCAAAGCCTTCAGAAAGAAATGAAAGAGATTCTCAATGCGCTTTAAAGACCAGTTACATCGAACCGTATATCTACCAGAAATCCCTTCCAGAATAGTTTCATTGGTTCCGTCGCAAACGGAATTGCTCGTAGATTTAGGGCTACGGGACAGGATTGTTGGAATTACTCATTTTTGTGTCCACCCTAGAAATATCCGGAAAACCGCTACACGGGTTGGAGGTACCAAGCAAATAAGAATTCAAAAAATCAAGAAATTAAATCCTGACTTTATTCTATGCAATAAGGAGGAGAATACCGAGGAAATGGTTCGCCAGCTCGAAGAAGTGGCACCGGTTTGGGTGACTGATATGTATAATATCCCAGATTGCAATGAGATGATTTTGCAGTTGGGGAAAGTTTTTCAAGTAGAGGCGAAAGCAAAAGAAATTGTCGACGAAATTAACGTCGCCAAAGAAGGTTTCCTCAATTTTATAAAAGATAAACCCACAAGAAAAGTATTGTACATCATTTGGAAGGAGCCCTATATGGCTGTGGGAAGAAATACATTTATCCAAGAACTTCTGGATTTAAATAAATTTGAAAATGCGATTTCCAACCTGGATTCCCGATATCCGGAAATCAGTTTTTCAGCATATAATGACGTTGACTTAATACTGTTATCTACGGAGCCGTATCCTTTTAAAGAAACACACGCCGTTGAATTACGAAAAAAGCTCAAACAAAATGTAAAGATAGTAGACGGTGAGTTCTTCAGTTGGTATGGATCGCGGCTTATAAAAGCTTTCGACTATTTTAAAACGTTGCATTAGGCAAATGCTACCAAAAAATTCAATTTATAAAGAAGTTCTAATAATTATAAAATGAAAAAACCTCTTATCGAATTTATGGATAAGAGGTTTACTTCAACAATTGGGGAAAATTTATTTCTTAATAACTTTTATTGTTTCAACGTTTTCTTCCGTAAATATTTTTACCAGATAAACGCCATTGCTCATTCCTGAAAAATCAATCTGATTTGTACTTGCAACATCCATTAATTTCTGACCGGCAATGGTATAGACGGCAACATTGTTTATATTGCTAGAACTGATGTTTAAGATATTGCGAACTGGGTTTGGATATGCGGTAATGGGT
>Ga0209075_1004268_pt1 | contig 11530 bp, 13 predicted proteins | sample Stecom2011_FD_187523 | JGI IMG/M metagenome (GOLD analysis project Ga0209075, IMG submission 187523) | Agricultural soil microbial communities from Utah to study Nitrogen management - Steer compost 2011 (SPAdes) (version 2) | ecosystem: Environmental > Terrestrial > Soil > Agricultural land...
GGTAAAGGGCGGGCAAACAGCCGTCTCCACTCCCCGGCTCCCGGCAAGGTTTTTTTGAAGGCCCAAAACCAGTTCACGGGCTTCGGGCATAGTTTTAAACATCTTCCAATTTCCGGCGATTAATGGTGTTCTCATTCCTCCACTCCTGTCCATTATTATTATTTATCCGTAAGAGCCGCCACACCCGGCAGTTCCTTCCCTTCCAGAAATTCCAGAGAAGCTCCGCCGCCGGTCGAGATATGAGTCATCCTATCTGCCAGGCCGAACTGTTCCACAGCCGCCGCGGAATCACCACCGCCGATTATTGTTGTTCCCGCCGAAGCAGCCAGGACGGCGGCAATGCTTTTTGTCCCGTTGACAAACTGCGGTTCCTCAAATACGCCCATCGGCCCGTTCCAAATGACAGTACGCGCTTTTTCAATCTCCGCTGCATATTTTTTAACCGTCTCCGGTCCGATATCCAAACCCTGCCGGTCGGCAGGAATTGAATCTACGGGCACGACCCGGCAAACACCCGGATCCTTTATCCGATCCGCGACCACCACATCAAAGGGCAAAAGCAGTTTTACTCCCCTGCTTTCCGCCGCAGCTATCTTCTCCCGGGCAAAATCCACCCGTTCGGCGTCGAGTAATGATTGTCCGACCTCCAACCCCTTGGCCTTTAAAAAAGTATAAGCCATTCCCCCGCCAATAATCAAGCTGTCCACTTTTTCCAGGAGATTAGTAATTACTCCCAACTTATCCGCGACTTTAGCGCCGCCGAGAATAGCGACAAACGGCCGTTCCGGGCTGGTAAGGGCCTTTCCCATAACAGAGAGCTCTTTTTCCAGTAACAATCCGGCGGCTGCCGGCTGCAGATAAGCGGCAACACCGGCTGTGGAAGCATGCGCGCGGTGGGCGGTCCCAAAGGCGTCATTAACGAAAATCTCCGCCGGTGCGGCCAGCTCTTTGGCAAATTCCGGGTCATTGGCTTCTTCTCCTTGGTGAAAACGGACATTCTCCAACAAAAGCAGAGCCCCGTCGGATAACCCGGCAACCCGGCTTTTCACTTCGGCACCGATGGAATCGTCGACTTTGACAACCTCTTTTCCGGAGAGTTCCCCCAGACGCCGCGCGATATTGTCCATCTTATATTTCGGGTTTACGACACCCTTGGGACGCCCGAAATGAGAAACAAGAATTACTCTGGCCCCGCGACGGGATAAATTCTCAATAGTGGGCAAAGCAGCCCGGATCCTCCTGTCGTCTGTAATCCGGCCCTCTTCATCCACGGGGACATTAAAGTCCACCCGGACCAGTACTCTTTTCCCTTTCACCTCAATATCATTAATTGACAACTTGTTCATATTTCCCCGCTCCTTAAAAAATACTTTCCGGTATGGTAAAGAGTTTGGTCTTATAACCAAACTCTTTACCCCCTGTTATATTTAGTCTTAACTTGATAAACACTACGCAGGTGCGGTAAAGATCAAAGAAATACCGCCCGTCCTCCGGGATCTTTTCTATAGCCCCTTCTGCACTATGTAAGAAGCCAAATCAGCTATACGGCAGGAGTAACCCCATTCATTATCGTACCACGCCAAAACTTTAACCAGGTTATCGTTAATCACCATAGTGGAAAGCCCGTCTACGATTGAGGAATGAGAGTTCCCGTTATAGTCTCTTGACACCAACGGTTCATCAGTATAGGCCAAAATTCCCTGCAGCTCATTCTGAGCCGCTTTTTGCAGCGCGGCGTTTATCTCCTCTTTGGTTACCGGTGTTTTCTCCAAATCGACTACCAGATCCACCACCGAAACATTGGCGGTTGGCACCCGCAGGGCAAAACCGTTAAGTTTCCCCTTCAACTCGGGCAATACCAGTGATACAGCCTTCGCCGCCCCGGTAGTGGTGGGAATGAGCGACATCGCCGCCGCGCGGGCCCGCCGGAGATCACTGTGCGGGAAGTCCAGAATCCGCTGGTCATTGGTGTAACTGTGAACTGTGGTCATCAAACCCCGTTTTATACGGAATTTATCGTGCAAAATCTTGGCCACCGGCGCCAGGCAGTTGGTGGTACAAGAAGCATTGGAAACCACTTCATGATTTCGGGGGTCATATTTATCCTCATTGACACCCATAACAATGGTGAGGTCTTCGCCCTTGGCCGGAGCGGAAATAATCACTTTCTTGGCGCCGCCTTTGGCGATATGATTAACCGCGCCTCTTACCTCACGTCCTTTTTTGTTGACCCCGTCATTTTTCAAGGTGAAAATACCGGTGGATTCCACCACAACCTCCACACCTAAATCACGCCAGGGAATTTCCGCAGGGTCCTTTATGGACAAAACTTTCACCTTGCGGCCGTTGACAATAATATCCTCCCCTTCGGCCCGGATATCAGCCGGCATAATCCCGTGAATAGAATCATACTTCAACAGGTGGGCAAGGGTTTTGGCGTCCGTCAAATCATTGACCGCCGCCACCTCCAAATCCTGGTTGCGCTCCATTATCGCGCGAAAGGCCAGCCTGCCAATTCGTCCAAACCCGTTGATGCCAATTTTTGCTCCCATTTTAAAAACCTCACTTTCTTATTTTTTTCTGAATAAACATTCCCATAAAAACCATATATGCTCAGCAGTTGGGAATTACTTATATTAGTTTACCCGTTATTTCTATTTCCTTTTGGAGAAAATATTTCCTCCCCGGTAGGAAAATTTTTTGCTATTTTTAACACCTTTCGCATCCGGTAATTCACTGTGGACTTACTGACCGGCGGATCGGTCATCTTTCCCAATTCCCTCAGGCTGGCCTCGGGGTTTTCCAACCTCAATACGGCAATTTCCCTTAATTTTTCGGGCAAAAGGTTAAATTCCTTCTTCTTCTCCAAAGCGGACAAAATCTCCACCTGGCGCCAGGCGGCCCGTATTGTTTTTTCCAAATTGGCTGTTTCGCAGTTGACCAGCCGGTTTACCTCCGCGCGTATCCCTTTTATAACTCTAACCTCTTCAAGCTGGAGATAGGCGGTATAAGCCCGGATAAAGGTAAGGAACCTACCAATGGTCTCCACTCCCTTTAGATAAACAAAAAATTCTTTTCTTCTGGTTAAGCCGGCCTTAAATCCGCATAAATTCATCAAGTACAACAAGCCCTGGGCAAAATCTTCATTTTCCGTAACCAATTCCAGGTGATAGTCTTTTTTTTGCGGGTCGGTAATCGAACCCCGCCCCAAAAAAGCCCCGCGCAAAAAAGCCGCCCGGCAACATTCCTTCCGGACCAGCTCCGGGTCTATCCCTCCTTCAAGCTCAAAATTTCTGGTCATAACGGCGGACGCCATAAGGACCCTTTTAATATTATCCTCGCCCGGCAGATGTAGACTATAGCGTCTGTGCCGGCCCAAACGTTCCGTCTCTTCAATGCCCGCCCTGGCCTGAACTTGAAATAATTGTTTCAACAGGCGAAAAGTCTTTCGAACCAGGGAAACATTCTCACTTTCCACTGAAAGAACCAAAGCGTGGGAGGCCCGGAAATGAAGACTGCCGGTAGTATGAATAATGCCCGACAGTTCGGCCCGGCCGCAACATTCCTTTTCCGGAAATCTTCTTGCCAATTCTTCTTTGGTCTGTCGCGAAAAATTGCCCATTTCGCCGGCTCCATTCTTATATTTTATCTCTAATCAACTTACAGAGGAGAAAATAATTAAGAAGATGTTTCATCGCCGGCCGCCGCCTCTTGTCCGGCGGGCATTTTTGCGCCTGTTTCACCCCGGCTCAATTCCATCATTTTATCCCAAACCTCGTCCAAATCAAGCTGACGATCGGCAATTTCAATCAATGTTTGCAGAAAGCGTTTAAACTGAATCCGGAACAGTTCCACCTGTTGTTTCAGTTCCGCCAGATTTTGCAATTCGGTCTGAATCTCTTCTCTGACCCGCAGTCGCATTTGTTCTGCTCTTTGTTCCGCTTCCCGGAGAATAACTTCGGCCTTTTTCTCGCCGGAGGCTTTAACCTCCTCCGCCGTTTCCTGAGCCAGGCACAAAGTTTCCTGCAACGTTTCCTCCATTTGCCTGTAGGTGTTCAGCTTTTCCTCCAATTGCTCCACTTTTTCTTTGAGGTCAAAATTCTCCTTGTAAAGATGTTCATAATCGGTTGTAAACCGCCGCATAAAATCCTGAACTTCTTTAGTCCGGTAACCGCGAAAACCGCGTCGAAAAACCATGGTTTCCAGATCCACCGGTGTCAACATTTGGCGCACCCCCTATTGTAGTCTTTGCAAAACCAGGCTGATACGTCCCTTTTTGGTTTTTCCTTTTACAGCGCTGATAATTACCCGGCCTCGTCCCCTGATGGAAATGGTGTCCTCCGACGCCACCTGGTAAGCAGGGTTGGAGACAACCTTCCAATTGACTTTGACCTTTTCCGCTTTGATTTCCCGTACCATCTTGGTCCGGGAAACCCCAAAACCGGAACCGGCCACGGCATCCAAGCGTAAAGAAGCCACAGTGGTTTTAATCTCTTTGACGCGTTTGGGTGGAACATTCAGTTGTTCCGGATCAATCGCCGCCGTCTCCACCGCCACAGAACCAACCCGGTTCAAGTTGACCAGGACATACTCCCCAACCTCTTCCGCCAGGATAACATGGGCTCCCCCGCTTCCGGGCAAAATATCACCGATTTTTCCCTTCTTGATTCCCAGTCCGGTTATACTGCCCAACAGATCCCGGTGACCGAGTTCACCGCCTCCCCGGGCTTTAACCGACAGGTAAAACAAAGGGGGACGAACCGCTTCGGTCAAAAAATATGCCGGCGCCAAAACCATCCTCTCCCTTTCGGCACGGGAATAGCCGCCAAAGATCAACGTCTTTATATCCGGCAGGTAATGCAGAAGCTCCCTTAGCAAAGCTTTTTCTCCGGGATCTAAAAAATCGGTGGCCGCCGGCTCCGCTTTTTTGACTGCCGACTCCGCCAGATCCAGAACCCGGGCGGCCAGGGCCCTTTCTTCTCCGCTCAGGTGGGATAGTAATCTTTCTTTTTCCATAGCCGCCTAAAAAATATCCAATAAGATTTTGGTCAAGAGCCAGATAATCAAGATCGCCAGCAACGGTGAAAGATCAAACCCACTCTTTCTGGTGTCAATCAGGCGTCTAATCGATTCCAAAGGCGGCTCGGTAAGCCGGTAAACCAATTTTACCGGCGGGTAATCTTCACGGCTGATTTTCAGCCCGGATAAAATTACTCTCAGCAGTAAAATAATAGTGTAGATGCGAAAAAGCAAGACAATCAATGCTTTCATTTCCGGTCCCTCCTTTTATTGACCCAATTCTTCCGCGCGTTTTTTGGCGGAACAAACCGCTTTCATAATTGTCCCCGCAAACCCGCCGGCTTCCAATTCAAGCAGGCCGTTAATAGTTGTTCCCCCGGGAGAAGTCACCATATCCCGCAGGGAAGCCGGGTGGTCACCCAGTTCCGCCGCCATTTTGGCGCTGCCGAGCACTGTCTGTACTGCAAGTTCACCTGCCAAAGCCCGGGGAAGACCGGTCAACACTCCGGCGTCAATGAGAGCTTCAATAAAACTAAAGACAAAACCCGGACCGCTGCCGGAAAGCGCTGTAACCGCATTCATCTGTCCCTCAGGCGCCAGTACCACGCGGCCGAAAGCCGCCAAAATCTGTTCTCCCCATTTAAGATCATTCTCACCGGCGGATTTTCCCGCTGCCAAAACGGTAATCCCTTCTTGGATAAGAGCAGGAACATTCGGCATGGCCCGGAGAATCCGCAAGTTGGGAGCCAACTCCTCCAGGCGGGCTGTGGACAGCCCGGCCACAATCGAAAGAAGAGGAATCTCGCGGGGAAATTCCAGATCACGTAATACTTCCGGCGCCGCCTGCGGTTTTACCGCCAAAACTATCCCACCGGCCTGTGGTGGCAATTCCCGGTTGTCCGCAAAAGTCTTTACCCCCAGTACGCCCAATTCCTGCCGGCGCTTGGGATCCGGATCGGAAACCAAGATCTTCTCCCGGGGATACTCCCGGTGCAAAAGGCCCTTAATCATGGCTGTCGCCATCTTTCCGCCCCCGATGAACCCGAGTGAATGCTGCAATCTCCTACCTCCTAACGTTTAAATTTATCCGTGGTAAAAAATTGGTCCTCCTTGGTATCCTTCACTCTGGAAAAATTAGCCATATCTGGGCGGGAAGGAATGGCCACCTCCACATTGGGCGGAGCAAACAACATGATGGAAGCGCTGACCTTTTGTACCGCGCCTTCGAGGGCAAAAACAGCGCCCCCGACAAAGTCGGTTATCCGCCGGGCCAGCCCTTTGTCGATCTCTTCCATGTTCAAAATCACCGGGCGTTTTCCTTTCAAATGATTGACTATAGTCTGTACATCATCGAAACTCTGCGGTTCAAATACCACCAGCTTAATATTTTTGTCCGGGTGAGGGAGGCTGACCACCTTTCCCCGTTCTTTTCCGCTTTTGGCCTGTTTGGTTTCGGTCGTACCATCCGGGTAGACTTCCTCAATAACCTCCTCGGTCTCTATGCCCAGGAGATTCATCACCCTTTCCAAAAAGCTCTTTTTTACCTCCGTTTGCTCCCAATTTTCATCGTTATCCCAGTTTCTCATCTTATCCCTCCTCGGAGGCTTGGAAAATCGCTGTGCCAATACGCACAATGGTCGCGCCTTCTTCAACAGCCACCTCATAGTCATTGGTCATACCCATGGACAAATGGCGCCAATCTTCCCCAAGCGCCAACTTTTCCCCGGCTTCCTGAAACAGCCCCCGCAGGCGGGAAAAAACCGGCCTTACCTCTTCAGCCCGGGGAACCAACGGGGCCATAGTCATCAAACCTTGCAGGCGCAAACCGGATAATTCTTTTGTTTCCCGGCAAAAATCCAATAACTCCGCAGGCGCCAGGCCGTGCTTGGTTGCTTCCCCGGAAACATTCACCTGAATCAACACCGGCGCCTTTTTCCCGGCCTGCAAAGCAAATTTATTAATCTCCGCAGCAAGTTCCATCCGGTCCAAGGAATGAATTAAAACAAAATTTTCCACCGCCCGCCGCGCCTTATTCCTTTGTAAATTTCCAATCATATGCCACTGCAGGGCCCGGCCAAACTCCCCCAATTCTTTCTTTTTGCGGAGCGCATGCTGAATCCTGTTTTCCCCCACATCCCTAACGCCCAAAGCAGCCAAGGCTTGTATCTCTTGCCGCCCCACCATTTTGGTAACCGCCACCAAAGTAACCTCTTCCGGAGATCTGCCCGCTTGATGCGCCGACCGGGCCAACCTGTTCTTAATATTCTGTAAATTATCTGCCAGACTCAAAACTGTTCCTCCTTTTTAAAATCAGCCTGTCAATAACCGCGAAAGAGAACAGAAGTACCGAAATTAAGATTTTTTACGATCGCCCATCGGTCATCCTTATCGACCAATTCCACGGGAATTGCCTTTTTTATCCCCTGTGAACTCGTATATACCTTCCAACCGGTTTCCTCGTTATAGTGCAAAGCCGACCGCGGTACCCGCACCCCCGCAGTACGCCGGTAAATCAAGTAAGTATTAAAAATTCTTTTCTCCAACAGCTCCGGCAGGAAAGATTTCTCTTCCAAAAGCCAAAGCTCTTCCCCTCCGATTACACAAGAACCGGTAAAAGTCAACGGGTGTTCTTCCTCCCCCATGCGAAGCCGGCATACAGCTCCTCTTTCCAGTGGGGATATCTCTCCTTTTCCCGGCGGCTCAACCAGTAAAATCTGGCCGGTTCCGGTCACAATTTTACCCAAAGGATCTCCCTTTTTCACCAACCGCCCGGAATAAACCTCAGAAGAACTATACCGGAGTTGAAAAGGATTGGTTTCCTCTTTTTGCAGATCGCTTAAGGCAATTTCTTCCCACCCGTCAGTATCGGCTGTGAAAATACCGGCCTGTTCCGCCCGGACCAGCCGGTAATAATCCTGCCAACCCGGTATCGTCTGGGAATTTGTTTCCTGAATCACCTCTTGACGGGCAAAAGCCAACCGGTCTCGGGCAAGTTCCAGTTCTCGAAGGTTGTTTTGCCTACCTTCTGTTTGCCTTGTTGTTTTCGCAATTTGCCCGGTTACAAAGGCGACATCTTGCTCAATCAACGCCAGTTCCCGGTCAAGACGATAAAGCCGTTCGCTTACCACCCGAAAAATCTCACGCCAGTCACCCTTCATCTCCTGCTCCAGAACGGGGTTTGCCACTTCCGCCAGCGCCTGATCCTTTTGTACCTTTGTGTTCCCGGTGACCAAAAAACGAACTTTTCCTTCAACCGGCGCGACGAGCAGTATCTCCTCCCGCAAAGCCAAAGCCTTTACCCAGCCGCCGTGTTCCACCGTGCCCCAATCCGCCGCCGTCATCCGGGGAAAAAGATAAGCCGCCAGGAAAGAACCCAATTGTACCAAGAAAATAAGCAGAACAACAATAACCAGCAGCCGGGATAATTTCCTCCCAGCCTGCACCAGGCGTCCCAAAAAGGAATCCGGTCTTAAAACCAGCCGTTTCATGAACAATCCCCTGTTACCTCTAATTTTTTGCTTATGCTGGGTATACAGCAAGGAAGGCGCAGTAAAATTTGCCGAATAAATATCTATAGAAAACTTCGCTGGACAATCTTTTTTTCCTGCTTGTTCTCATACTTGTTTCATTACAACCAGAGATAACATGCGACCGGTCCGCCCCTGCTCCCTCCGGTAAGAAAAAAAATCCTTCTCGTGGCAAGAAGTACAAATCCCGGCCGGTTCAATTCTGCCGGGCGTAAGACCGGCACGCAGCAGTAACCGGTGGTTGATCTCCACCAGGTCCGGCGTCTCTTCTTCGACAGAGCCGCCCGGCGTCGTCGGCCACAACCGGTTAAACGCCTCCTTCTGCCCGCACGACATCCGGTAACAACATCTCCCAACAGCAGGTCCTATCGCCGCCAGGCATTCTTCGGGTTTTGTCTGAAACTCTGATTGTAATTTTTCCACCGCCCGGCAGACAATACCGGCCAAAGTCCCCCGCCACCCGGCGTGAACCACCGCCGTCGCCCGGTGTACCGGGTCGACTATAATCACCGGTACGCAGTCGGCATGAACCGTGACTACGGCAGTTCCGGGCAGGGCCGTCACCAACCCGTCCGCTTCCGGAGGTTTCCCCCCGGCCGGCTTTTCTTTTTCCACAGTCACCACCCTGTCGCCGTGGACCTGTTTTACACTATAAACTTCATCTTCGGAAAGCCCAAAAACAGAAAAAAACTTTCTTCTGTTAACCCTTACAGTTTCCGGATCGTCCCCTGTAGCCGTCCCCAAATTCAAAGCACTGTACGGGCCTGTGCTGTACCCTCCGCCGCGGGTGGAAAAACCATGGGCCAACCAGGGCAGGCCGAAAAAAAGCTGCGACCGGTAGACCTTTAATCCTTCTTTTGTCACCATTGCCGACCAGCCGATTATGCTCCCCTCCTCCAACTTTTGCCGGAGCCGGGCCACAAGACAGGCCTTCCTTTTTTCAACGAAGCTTGAACATCAATCAATCGTTGGTTGCGTGAACCACGAAAAGCCATATCTTCTTTTTGCTCCAAACGGAAAGGCCCGTCAATCAACAGTTCAACAAGACGCAAAAGTTCCTTTGTTTCGCCGGTGGCAAAACCGGTAATTTCTTCCCATTTATAACCGGTAAAAAGTACCACGTTTCCCCCATGGGCCCGGGTCATCCCGGCAAGAGCCAGGGCGCCGGCAGGTTGTAATAAAGGCTCACCACCGCTAAGGGTAAGTCCTGACAGCAGGGGATTATATTCTAGATATTTCCATACTTCTTTCACAGATACCAAACTCCCGCCTTTTGGATCCCAGGTTTCAGGATTATGACAACCCGGACAACGGTGAGGACATCCTTGAAAAAAAACCACCGCCCGTAACCCGGGCCCGTCAACCACGCTCTCTTTTGTCACTCCGGCAATCCTTACCTTTTCGACTTTATCCTCAAAGTCTTGCGGCATATCGATTTCTCCTTTTTGTTAAAAACTTCAAAACAGGAAACGGTCTTTTATATCAAGCTCTCCACAGTTTCCACAGGGTTATCCACAGGGAAAAAGAAGGTATAATCAATAAATTCATTTCTCAATTCACATTTTCCACATGGTAGTAGACAAAAAATCAAAAGAGGAAACTTGCCTTTTAGCTGGGGTAATAATAAATTCTCCACAATAAAAACTTCTGTTCGAGGGATAAAATCTTCTTCATTCCTTTAATTTCCAAGATAATCTTGGAAAAACCGGTAATTCCAAGGGCGAAGAGCCAAACTTCTGAAAACGATAATAACCACAACCCGCAACCATAGCAGCATTATCCGTGCAAAGCTCCAAGGGAGGCACAAAAAAACGAATTCCCCGCATAGTTGCTTGGCGTTGGAATCTTTCCCGCAATTCCGTATTGGCGGCGACTCCTCCGGAAAGCAAGACCGTTTTTACTTGTAAATCATCTACCGCGCGAAAAGTTCGGTCCAAAAGAAAAGAAACCGCCTGTTGCTGAAATGAGGCTGCCAAATCTGCCGCCGGCGCCTCCTCTTCCCTTTGCCGGTAGCGGTTGAGCCTGTTAATCAACGCGGTTTTTAACCCGCTGAAACTGAAATCATAAGTCCCGGCCAGGGAATCGGTTTGAACAAGGGAGATCCGTGGACGCCCTTTCCGGGCCAATTTTTCAAGAAACGGGCCGCCAGGATACCCAAGACCCAAAACACGGGCTGCTTTATCAAATGCCTCGCCGGCGGCGTCATCCCGCGTTCTCCCCAAAAGACGGTATTCACCGTGGTTTTCCATGTAGAGTAAGTCTGTATGTCCGCCGGAAACAGTCAAACAAAGCAACGGAGGGGTGATATCCTGCGAGGCCAGAAAATTAGCGTATATATGCGCTTCTACATGATTTATGCCGATAAAAGGCAACCCTTTACCCAAAGCCAGCGCTTTGGCGAGAGAAAGTCCCACCAGTAAACCGCCGATTAAACCCGGCCCGCAGGTTGCCGCCACCAGTCCTATCCGTTCCAGATCAATCCCGGCTTCCTGAAGGGCCAAATCGATTACCTGAAGAATTCCTTCCAGGTGACTACGGGCGGCCAACTCCGGAACCACCCCGCCGAATTGGGCGTGTTTGTCGATTTGGGAAAGGATAGGATTGCTCAAAATCCTCTTCCCATCCTCCACCACTGCTGCACCGGTTTCGTCACAAGATGTCTCCAACCCCAAAACCAGCATGTACTTCCCTCCTGTTTATCGTTCATCGCTGTTAGGGTTGTGAAACAATTCAGTTCTGCAACCCTTTCCACATAATCATAGCATCTTCCCGGTTGTCTTGATAATACCGGGGACGAATTCCGGCATTTTTAAAACCCATTCTACCATACAAAGCCTGCGCCCCTAGATTAGACCGGCGAACTTCCAATGTCAAGCGATGAATACCGCGTTTTGCACTTTCCATTATTAGTGTCTCTAATAAAACCCGTCCGATGCCCCGGCGACGATAAGCAGGATGAACCGCCAGGTTGGTGATATGACCTT
>Ga0209075_1004269_pt1 | contig 11526 bp, 8 predicted proteins | sample Stecom2011_FD_187523 | JGI IMG/M metagenome (GOLD analysis project Ga0209075, IMG submission 187523) | Agricultural soil microbial communities from Utah to study Nitrogen management - Steer compost 2011 (SPAdes) (version 2) | ecosystem: Environmental > Terrestrial > Soil > Agricultural land...
TCCAGTGATAAATGTGTGAAGCTTACTTCGCATGATTGTACTGTTGATGGTATGAATCTTTGCACCATAAATGGTCAACAGATTTTTAGCACAAAATCTGGAACTAAGTGTGAAAATCCATTGATGAGATGGTAATTTAATTAAGGGCGGGGAAGATATTAGACTTCCCCTACCCTTTTTGTTTACTTACAATATTTATCGAACCATTTTTTTATTCTATTGGATAAATATTCTCTTCTATCCATATCAATAATTACATGTCCTTCATTTTCGAAAAGTAACAACTCTGCATTTTTATTTAGCCTTCTCAAAGCTAGATAAAAGCGTATACTTTCATTAAAATTAATATGTAGATCATTTCCTCCGGTCCATAACAAAAGTGGAGTAAAAACATTTTCCACATGATGAAAGGGAGAATTATTTAAGTAGTTTTCCTTCAAATCAAAGTATGATGCTCCCATTCTCATTTGGTAGTTTTCAAAACGAAACATTTCTTCTTGACCAGATATCCAATTAATTGTATGATAAAAAGTAGGCATATCAGTAACTGCTGCGCCGGCAACAGCAGCTGCAAATCTATTTGTTTGAGTTACAATAAAAGCAGTTTCGTATCCACCGAATGAATGTCCTATTATTCCTATTCTATTTTCATCAATATTTTCTTTTTGGAGTATAAAATCTATACTTTCATTTACATATTGATTAGCAGAAAGTCCAACATTTCCTATTTCATAAGTAATATCAGGCATTAATACGAAATAACCGTCTAAAGCATAATGGGCAGGATTGAAGCCTATGCTAGAATACCAGGATATTGGGAAGAACTCGTGTATACGTTTAGTTTGTTTTTCATATACGTCCACAATCATTGGGTATTTTTTTGAACTATCGTAATTGACAGGATAGATTAAACTAACTTTTGATTTTTCTCCAGTACTCAATGTAAATGGCATAGTCACAACTTCTCCCCAATTTTTCAATGTTTGATTAGAGTTCGACTTTACCATAGTTGTAATAGTGTCGTTTGTTCTATTATATAAAATAATTTTGGGAGGCATATTATAGCTTTCTATTCTGAAAGTAAAATACCTCATATTTTCATCCCATTTAATCACATCTACTAGAAAGGGACCAAAAGCTAATTTTTTTAGTTCTTCTTTTGATTTCCATAGAAAGTATCCTGTATTTCTATTTTCATCTGTTGTTTTTAGAAGGAAACCATTTTTAAGGTTAACTGTATTTTGGTTAATTTTTTTTTGGTTTAAAAAATCAACAAAAAAATGATATGATCTATTAATTTCTCTCCCTTGCGTTAATCTATTTTTTATCTTACCATCTAGCCCTAACATCCAAACGTCGAATTCATCACAGACCAAGATTGCATTTTCTTCTTCTATCCATTTTATTCTTTTAGAGAACGGAATTTTTTTAGAGTCATTGTCGTTATTTAAATCGAAAAACGATACATCAAGGTCATGGGATAGATTTATAGTTTTTTGAAAGTATATATTATAAGCCCACCAATTTTGATCTTTAAAAAAGACTATATACTTCCCTTCTGGATCAACAAAAACTTCATTTAGCTTTTGTTTTTTTAAAAACACCTGACTGTGACCAGTATTTACATTATGTAGATAGAAGTCAACATGTGGAACATATTCAAACTGTGGCTCGTAGGCTTGTTTATCATATTTTAATATTAAATCATCATTAACCTTTATTACTTCTGACAATAGGGAGTCTGTTATTTGACACACTTTATTTTCTCTGTAATTCCAAAGCCAAAGTTTAGGTTTTGGAGACAGAAGATTATTTACTTCTCTTCTAGGATATATCCACTTGTCAGAAGTTTTCCATACTTGAATTCCCTTAGATTTAAGAGTATCGATAGGGATAGATAAGGGAAGAGACTTATAATAGATCAAGTTTCCATTTTGTGATATTTCTAAGGAATTATCCACTATAGTAGCCTCAGAAATTAATTTTGAATTGACTTCAACCTTCTTATCTTTTAAACAACTGAAGCGTACGATTTTTTGTTTCTTAGCAGAGTCGTTAATTTTATATTCAAGAGCTGCTAAATACTTTCCATCATTATTCCAGGTTAGGCTGTTATAATTGTATCCTCCCCTATTTCTAATGGTAGTTAGGGAATAGGAATTCAAGTTTAATAAATTTATTGAATACTCTCCATTTTTCTCCATAATTAGCGCTATTTTATTATGTGATGGATTGATAGAAAACTCTTCAACATTAGGAATTAATATTTCGGTTCCTAAATCTAGGTGTTTAATTAATAAACTTGAAGTTTCATCGTTTTTTTCTAAAATTAGAAACCGTTCATCAGCTGAGAGTTGTCGTCTAATAATTTTTTCAACTAGTGTAATAGAATCTTTCTGTAAGTTTATGATTTGAATTTTATCTTTATTCACATAAGCAGTAAAGTATTTATTATTACTTGTAAACTGTCCTTCTTTTCCAGATGGTATTTCATATCTTTTATCACCGTTCACCTCTATCACATGCAAGGTTTCTTCTTCCATTTGATGTTTTGTTCTATAGAACATCCATTTCCCGTCATTAGAAACGTCTCCATTATAAATTTCATACCATTCGCCATAATCTGATGTATTTATTGAATTTTGGGAAAAAGAAGTTGCAATAATGAGGTTCATGATTATTACCACATTAAATCTTGATTTTATCATTGTTTATCACTTTAATATCCTGGATTTTGGGGTTTCAGATTTGGATTCATTATCAGTTCAGATTCTGGTATTGGCAAAAGAATGTTGGTGTTTTTCCACCCCGATTTAATAGGTCCAAGAACTTCATTTGCCTTTCCTGTTCGGCGAATATCGAACCATCTATGACCATGTTCTGTAAAGAGTTCAAATCTTCTTTCTTTAATTATTTCATTTTTAAGTTCGTCTATAGATTCGGTTTGTGTATTTTGAAGTCCTGCACGGTTACGAATTATATTAATATCTTGTTTAGCACCTGTGATATCTCCGAGCATTGCTCTTGCTTCTGCTCGAATTAGATATTGTTCAGCTAAACGAAATACTTTTGAATATTCGACACTAGTGCTTGTGAAGTAGTTTTCTTTATATTTGAATGGGAAGTACCAAGTCTCTGTATCAGTAGATACTCTGCCTATCCAGTTTAATTTTCTTAAATCGTTATCGTCCATCTCCTGAACTAAATCGGGGTTGAGTGCTGAAAATGGTGGCGGTCCGTCAGAAAAAATATAAATTTCACCATCTGAAGTATTCTCTCCTTCAAATTGTGGTTTAAACTGCCATATAGTTGATGTACTTTCTTTTAGGAAAACTTTGTTCAGGTCAGATTCTAAAGAGAATAATGAAGAATTGTTTATAATATTACTGCTTTCAATTTCTGCTTTACTCCAATTTTCTCGGTATAGGTATATTCTAGCAAGCAGTGCTGAAACCACATAGCTGTTAGGTCTCACTCTTTCTGCACTAAGAAAATTATTTCCTAATAGGCTTTTAGATTCTAAAAGGTCAGCAACAATATTGTCATACACCTCATTTATTGACAACCTACTGACTGTTGAGTTTTCGGTATAATCTGAAGTTGTTACGTATGGTACGTCTCCAAATATATTTACTAAATAAAAATGTGAAAGTCCTCTTACAAACAGTGCTTCTCCACGTAGTTGGTTTTTAATTTCATTGGATAGTTCATTTGTTGATTCAAGACCTTCGAGGATTGCATTTGCAGAGTATATCACACTATATGGCAACTCCCATACTCCTTGAATGGTACTATTAGATGGTAGAATTTGATGTAGGTAGACAGCTTCCACAGGAAAACCTGGCAACCAATAATAATCTATTTCGTCTGCATATAGGCCAAATATATACCCACTTCCTGAAGGGCCACCACTGATGAAGCCTTGGTCTCTCAGTTTTCCATACATTGAAGTAACAGCTGCGGTTGCAGTATTTTCATCACTAAAGACATAAGCTTGTTCAATTTGCCCTAGTGGTGTTTCGGGTTCCAAAAGATCTTCGCAACTACAGAGACATAAGAATAATGTCATCATGAGAAGAAATGGATTTTTAATTTTTCGGATATAGTCAATATTTGCTTTCATAATGTTATTTTAGATTTGAAGTTGAAGATTTAAAGACATACTTCTAAGAGATGGAATGTATCCTGTGGTTTGTTCAGGATCTCCTCCCTCAAATTTTGTAAATGTTAGCAGGTTATGTCCTCTTAATGAAATACGGCAAGAGGTGTTTGGGAATTGTTTCAATGGAAGCGAATATGAAAGTTCCAATGATTTAAGCCGCACAAAAGATGCATCTGACACTGTTGCATTACTTTGTCCAAATTGAGAGTAGGCTAGAAAGGCTTGAAAATTAGCACCTGTACTAAACTGTTGCATAAAAGCATTATCTCCTTGTTCCTGCCATCTATCCAAAACAGAATTAGGTTGATTTTGCATAGTACCTGGTAGGCTACTATAAGAAAACTGGTTATACCCGTCTTTTTTCACAAATTGGAACAGAAAGTCTAATCCCCAGTTTTTATATTTTAGACTATTCGATATTCCTCCATAAAATTTTGGAGTAAGGTCTGCAATATACTGTCTATCTTCTACGCTTGTAATTTCACCATCCCCGTTATAGTCTTCAAAGGTAAAGAGTCCCGTTTCTGGATCGATTCCTTTTAACTTGTAGAGCTTTGCAATTTGCAGTGGCTGGCCAATCACAAAACGGTTTGCATAAGTAGATCCCTCTAGTCCTGGAAATTCTACTAATTTATTTTTAGATGCAGTAAAGTTTCCGCTTATACTCCAAGAAAAGTTTTCACTCTTTATAATTTTGGCTTCTAGCTCAATTTCAGAACCTTTATTTTCGACCACTGCATCTAGGTTAGCAAGAATTGATGAAAATCCTGTAGTTGCAGGAAGAGCATAACTAATGAGTTGATTAGAAGAGCGATTTCGGTAATATGCCGCACTTAAAGAGAGTCTATTATTCCAGAATCCAAGTTCGATAGCAGCTTCTGATTTTTTATTTACTTCCCATTTAAAATTAGGGTTATAAAGTCGAGTAGTTTCTAACCCGATATTACCGTTATACGTGTTTTCTCCTACCCTATATGTTTGTAAGTATTGGTAATCGCCAATTTGGTCATTTCCTGTAATTCCAAAGCTTCCTCTTAACTTTCCAAAGCTTATCCATGGCATATTTTTTTTAATAAAACTTTCATCACCAAAAAGCCAAGCAGCCCCTATTGCACCAAAGTTGCCATACTTATTTCCGGGTCCAAAACGACTAGAGCCTTCTTTTCTCCCTGTGAGATTAAGAAATATTTTGTTATTCAGACTCAAGTTGACTCTTGAAAAATAGGATTGGTAGCTATAGATTGTTTCTTCTTCATTTCTGACGAAAATTGTTGAGGCCGACTGTAAGTTTTCAATAAAATAATTACTAGGGAACCCTTGTCCCATAAAGCCTAACCTACTTGTATTGTTTCTTTGGAATGTAGTTCCTAACAATAATTGAAGATTTAAAGAGCCGAGAGATTTTTTCCAGTTCAATTGTGGTTCTATTATGTAATGTTCAATTTCATTGTTTTGTTTGTACATTGAAGAAGAGCTACTATCGTAGCCATATGCGGGATCATAAACAGTATGTGGTGAAGTATATAGTTCCTCAAAGCGAGTTATACCATATCCTAGGTTCATTTTGGTTTCGATTTTAAAAGGTAAATTGTAGGATAGCACTGCATTTGAGAGCAGGGTATGCGTTATATTTTTGTATTTCTCTTCTAGTTGTGCTAATGGATTTGTCCATGTACTATTTTCCCAATTTAACTGACCTTCTTCGTCGTAGAGTTCTGGAGCATTTGGAGAAAGTCTAATAGATTTAGAAAGGTCAGCTTTTGGAAGGTTGTTTTTTTCGATAGCATAACCTGTATTGAAGAATATTTTAAACTTGTTATCATTACTTTTATGGTTAACATTAGTGTTTACATTAAAGCGATTATAAGAAAAGTCACCAGGGAATACCGTGGTTTCTTTTTGATAGTTTCCTGAAATCAAAAACTGTGTGTATTCACTACCCCCAGAGATTGAGGTTTGAATATTTTGTTTATTGGCTGTTCCTCCAATAAGCACTTCCTGCCAATCTGTATATCTATTAGGGTCCCATGTTCCATTTATATCGTAGGCGGTCTGCGGATATTCGTTTATACCGTCATTTGCAAAAGCTTCTTGGCGCATTTGCAAATATTCTTTGGTATTTAGAAGATCCATTTTTCTAGAAATACTAGCGAAACCTGTGCTGCTATTTACAGTTACTTTTGTTTTACCTTCTTTTCCTCTTTTAGTTGTAATAAGGACTACTCCATTAGCACCTCTAGCCCCATATATTGCTGTGGCATCAGCATCTTTTAGTACTTCTATACTTTCTATGTTAGAGGGATTTATTGCATTAAGTGGGCTTATATTGGCCAATGGAATTACACCAAATGAAATACTCATATTGCTTAGCGAACGAGAGTCATAAGGCACTCCATCAATAATATACAGCGGATTATTTCCTGCATTAATGCTGTTACGTCCACGAATTTGTACATCAAAGCCACTACCAGGCACTCCGGAGGATTCGATAATATTTACTCCAGACATCCTCCCCTGCATTGCAGCTAATGGATTGCTAACAGATTGTTTTTCTATTTCAGTAGCCGAAATAGTACTTATACTTCCCGTTCGTTCTTTATCGGAAACCTTGTAATAGCCTGCATTGATTATTACTTGGTCTAGAGCTGTGGCGTCAGCATGCATCACGACATCTATCATAACACTATTTCTTACAGCTATTTCTTGGGATTTGTAGCCCATATAGGTAAAAACTAAAGTATCTGAAGGATGTGCGATAATATTGTATTCTCCATCCATATTGCTTTGGGTTCCCTTGGAGGTATTTTTTATTACAATATTTACGCCTGCCATTCCCATACCCAGGGAGTCTGTTACAACTCCCTTTATGTTGCCCTGTTGAAAGGCGTTGCTAATTCGGCGGGTAATGGTTATGTAATTGTCCTTTGTTGTGTTAATACTATAGTCTGCTGGGGGAAGGCATTGTTTTAATAGCTCATTTACCTCTATGGTGCCTTTTTTGAGTTCTATTTTGGGTAAATCCTTAAATATATTGGATTGGTAGATAAAGGTACATTCTGTTTGTTTGCCAATTATTTCAAGGACTTCATAGATTGTAACTTTTCTATTGTGTTCAATTGTTATTTTTGGGTTTTGATGTATCAAAGGATTTGGCGAGAAGCCAAAGATGGTGGTACAACTTAAAAGAAGTATGGTTCTCGCGATAATTTTCGAGAGATGGTTTGCTTGAATTTCAAGCACCTTTATTAATTTAATTTCCATAAATTTGTGAATTGATTGGTTAATATTCCAATTATTATGGGAGTTGAGTTTTATACTTTCCAGGTAGTGGCTCTTCTCCCTTTTTTATCTAATAGTTACTGTGTTATTTTTTATTTCATAGGCATCTATTGTTTTAGTGTTTTTGATTCCTTTCAATATTCCTTTAATTGTTTGCTTTTTACTTAATAGGCCGCTGAATTTCACCTTTTCTAGGTCTGAGGAGTTAAAAGAAATTCGTACATCATACCATCTTGCTAACACTTGCATAATTTCTTTAAGTGGTTTGTCTTTAAAATAGAAGTATCCTCTAATCCATGCGGTGTCGTAATTCACATCGACCTGGGATTTTGACAATTGGCCTGAGTTTAAATCCAAGATGGATTGCTCGCCTGGATTTAGATTGGATTGTTTACCATTTGTTATAATTTGTATTTTTCCTTCTACCAAGGTGGTGTATATTTTAGTATCTTCTTTATATGCCTTAAGGTTGAACTCAGTACCGATTACTTCTACCTCCTGTTCTTGCGCAATAATTTTAAATGCATCTCCTTGATGCATGGTACTGTGTGAAACATCTAAATATACTTCTCCATATAACAGTTCCACGGTTCGGGTTTTTCCTGGCTGAAAAGCCACGGGGTATTTTATTTTTGTATCGGCATTCAACCATATTTTGGTACCATCGGCAAGCGTTATTTGGTATTGTCCTCCTCTAGGCACCTCCAAATAATTAAAAACCGTATGTAGCTGAGCATTGACTTGAATGTATTCCAATCTATTTCCTTTTGTTTGGGCGACCTTATTTTTGAAAGTGGTTTCGGATTTTAATTCTACTTGCGAACCGTCCTCAAGGGTTAGTAGGGCTTTGTCTGTACCTGGAGCAATAGCTGTTTGCACTTGGGTCTGTTGATTTGTGGTTTGCATGTAATTATAGGTTAGGTAGGAAGTGGAGAGCATTAGCAGTGTTATGGCCGCGACCTTATATAATTTGGGGAGATTGTTTTTCATTTTAGGGTTAATTCGTGCAGCCACTTTTGCCCAGTCGTTGTTAATATCGATTTCCGCCAGATTGTTCTGTTGTTCTTGGATACTTTCTGCAGAGAGATTTTTCTTAATACGGTTTTTGGATTCCTCACTTAAGAACTCTACTTCATTAAGGGCTGCAGTTTTTTCTTTTTTAGAATAGCTTTTGGCCAATTTATTTGCCAGGTCAAAAAGACGGTCATGGATTGTCATTGCGGTTGCTTTATATCTCTATAACAACGGAAATGTGAAAGTGTCTAAAAAATAATTGGGAAAAATGGAAGGAAATATTTTAGAGAAGCTAACGGGATCTTTGATTTGGGGACGGTGGGGACTTTGGGGACGAGGGTGGAAATGTGAAGCATTGGTCTATTTCAACTTGAGAGCTTTCCCTTTTTTCGTAATGATTAATCCGCTTCTTATTATATCGAAAGGTATATTTGGGCAATAGCGTTTGAAGAAAATGTGAATATGTTTGTTTATAATTTCTAGTAGATTGGTTTACTGTATTATTTTTTTATGGTTAACATTTATGCTGAATCATAAGTTGTCTTCAAAGTAGAGGATAGAATGATTTTAACTATTCTTACTGTTTTTAAACCTCTGTGGTGAGCATAATAGCAAGGTGTCTCTTAATATAATCGCTTAAAGTTCTTGTTCTCTCTAATTAAACAAGGGTTTGTAGTATCTTAATCTGACAACAGTGATTTTATATGGAAGCTTTCTCGGAAAAAAATGGAGTGACATTTTCGGAGTCTATGTAGTCTACAATTTTATTAGTTTCATTGAGATTTACATACTCTACAATGCGACTTTCAAAGATATGCTTCCAGATTGTATGGTTTTTAGCATTTATTTTTTTACTAGGTTCTTTGCCTACAAGAAAATAGTGTCCCTTTCCGAACTGATAATCTACAGCCTTTGTAAAAGAGATGTACTTATTTAAATCTCTTTCGAGATCGAAATATCGCTTTTTAAAATCAATGGTTTGTCCAGATACTATTTTTCCATTTTTACCGATAAAATTAACATTGACTGGTGAAATTAGTTCTGTGAACTCTGACGGGGCAATTTTGGCATCAATATTTACTTTGGTTTCGATCTTTGAATAGAGGTTATTTCTAACTATATAATTTATATCCTCTTTTATGGTTGGTTTTATATTTTCTATTACACTTTCAAAGACATATTTATTATAAATAGTGTTGAACGAAGCGTCGTCAATATTGAGACTAATTTTCTCAGGCTTAGAGAATTGCACAATATTATTTGAGTATCGGCTCAAGTAATTAAAATAACTTTCATTAACCCAATTATTCGATTTGTGGATTTGGAATCCAAGCTGGCTTTTGTCTTCCTTGATCGATGCAATCTCTTTTTCAATATTCTTGAAATAGGATTTTAAGAAATAATGGTTTTGAGTTGGAATAAGTGGTTTAATGATATTCAACTTGGTCTTAGAGAACCTGAATTTCGTTTCCTTTCCATTGGACATAATCATCCCTGTACTAATCCTTTCTTTAAGGCTAGCGTTGAGGGTGATATATATTATAGAAAAAAAGGTGTCCATTATTTTATATTGCCTTGTATTATAGTTCGAAAATTGTTTTCACAATCTTCAAGCCATTGGGTCTTAAATATACTATTGAGTAATTGATTTTTGTAATAATCTCTATCAATATTCCATTCTGAGGGAATTAGATTCAACAAATCATCAATATTTTCTTTGCAAAATTGAACGCAAAGATAGAACTTTTCAACTAAGTTATCAACAACATTAACAAGTGCAGGACTTTTTGAAAATAATTTGTTGGCTAGTTCTGAATAAATTAGGGAGTCGAAATCGTTTATTTGAAAAACGCCTCTATGTAAGGAATTTGAATTAAAGATAGAATCGTGATCAAAGATGGTAAAATAGATTTTTCCAGGATTCGTAACATCTAACATTAAATTACTGTTATTATGGTTTCTATCTTCGTTTGACAACCATATATCGAATAAGGCAATCATTAGAAAGTCTTCCTTATTAGCAAGCTTTCTTTTAAAGACTGGATCATCAAACATTGGTAAAGTGGAGGCATTTATTACGGTGCTTGAAGCAATATATTTGGATCCAAAACAAGGTTTCTTAAAATTAATGCCCTGTAAGTGTCTGGGAATATGATCTTGTTGCACATTTATCAAACATATTTCAGGAGTTCGTAGTTCCCAACATCTGGCAAAGAACGAGCCTACGATTTCATTAATTAATTTTGAAGAGTGAGCACTGTGCTTGCAAACATAATTTTGGTAATCATTACATAAAACCAGTAAGGGATTACCCGCTGTTTTGTATATTTTTTCCGGCTTATGTAATGTTCTTAAAGTTTCAAGCACTATAATTAGCTAAAGGTCCACTTTCAAAGTTATTCAAATTATTGAATATTTGGGAATCTTAGGACTTCTAGGATTAAAAATTATTACTTTATAAGGAAAGATTAATATTGTTTCGATAAAATAAACCAGCCGAAGTGTCGAAGAACAACTCTATTTTACATTATGTTTAATAGCTTTTCTGTTTATTAATGCTATTTTAAACAACTTACCATTTACTCTTTTGATTTAGTGCCAAAATAAATTGAGTGTCGAAAAGAACACCTTAGAATGCTTAAAACAATTATGATACATTTACCACTTTAGCTATTTTACAACAGGATTGTTGTTATAATGTTGATATAACAATCTTTGTTTTTAGGGTAATTAATTAAAAAGCTTTAAATTTAAGTTTTAAGTAGAACGTATAAAAAATAGAACTCATGGGAATCAAGCCAGGACCAAAGAGAATTGCAAAGTCAACTGGAAAACCAGATAGACGACAACGGGATAATAAGGGTACTCCAGGAAATACTCCATCGTTGAAGCCGCATAAGCATAAGAAGGGGGATTGATAGAGTTTTAGTTCGAATCGTAAATGAAACTAAAAAGAATTTTATCTTAATCTCGCTTAAGTTGGGTAGTGGGTGCCTACGGCTGGGGGATCTATTTTGCCTAAAAGTAAATGGGGAGAATGGAAAACAAATATTTTAGAGGAGCCAATAGGC
>Ga0209075_1004270_pt1 | contig 11525 bp, 8 predicted proteins | sample Stecom2011_FD_187523 | JGI IMG/M metagenome (GOLD analysis project Ga0209075, IMG submission 187523) | Agricultural soil microbial communities from Utah to study Nitrogen management - Steer compost 2011 (SPAdes) (version 2) | ecosystem: Environmental > Terrestrial > Soil > Agricultural land...
TAACGAGCCGGCCCTGCGCCTGGCGAAAACGCTCTGCGACCTTACCTTCGCCGAGCGCGTGTTTTTTGCCAACTCCGGTGCGGAGGCTAACGAAGCGGCGTTCAAGCTGGCCCGTCGTTACACCTGGGAACACTACGGCCCCGAGAAGCATGAAATCATCTCCTTCAAAAACGCCTTTCACGGCCGCACTCTGTTTACCGTCAGCGTGGGCGGTCAGCACAAGTACCTGGAAGGTTTCGAACCAGCGCCAGGCGGCATCCACCACGCCGATTTCAACGACCTGGATTCGGTAAAGGCACTGATCTCCAAAGCGAAAACCTGCGCCGTTGTGGTCGAGCCGATTCAGGGTGAAAGCGGCGTCATGCCGGCGGATCCGGAATTCCTCAGGGGCCTGCGTCAGCTCTGCGACGAGCACGAAGCGTTGCTGGTGTTTGATGAAGTGCAAACGGGCGTTGGCCGTACCGGCCACCTCTATGCCTATGAAATGTACGGGGTGGTTCCGGATATTCTGTCCAGCGCGAAAGGGCTGGGAGGTGGCTTCCCGGTCGCGGCCATGCTGACGACAGCGAAGGTTGCGGCCAGCCTGGGTGTGGGCACCCATGGTAGCACCTACGGCGGCAATGCCCTGGCCTGTGCGGTTGCCCAGAAGGTGATTGATACGGTCAGCCAGCCGGAAATCCTTAAAGGGGTTCAGGCACGCTCTGAAAAATTGCGCAGAGGCATGATGGACATCGGCGAACGCCACGGCGTGTTTTCCGAAGTGCGCGGTGCCGGCCTGCTGCTGGGTTGTGTGCTCACGGAGCAATGGCAGGGCAGGGCCAAGGATTTTCTGAATGCGGGTCTGGAAGAGGGCGTGATGGTGCTGATGGCGGGCGCGAACGTGATACGCCTTGCACCGTCTCTGATTATTTCGGAGACCGACATCGAAGAAGCACTGGAGCGTTTTGAAGCAGCCGTAGAGAAACTCACCGCGTAAGCTGAAACCGGTGGCCTGTTGCAGGCCGCCGATTTTCCTCAGCAACACTGGGAGCCCACGAGATGCTGGTTGTTCGCCCGTTACAAACAGCAGACCTTGACGACCTGTACACCATGGCCCGGAGTGCCGGTAAAGGGCTGACCACCCTGCCGGCAGACCGGGGACTGTTGCAACGCAAGATTGATCGCTCGGCAGAATCCTTCAGCCAGCGTTGCGAGCCGGAAGCGAGCCTGTACCTGTTCGCACTCGAAGACACCGAAACCGGAAGAGCGGTGGGCATCAGCGGTATCGAAGCCCGGGTGGGGCTTGACGAAGTGTTCTACAACTACCGCCTGAGCCTCACCGTGAATGCCTCCCGGGAACTGGGGGTACACGTGCGCACGCCAACCCTCCATCTTTCCAGTGACATGACCGACACCACTGAAATCTGCTCCCTGCTGTTGGCAGACGATTTCAAGGGCGGAGGTAATGGCTTGTTGTTATCCCGCAGTCGATTCATGTTTCTCGATGACTTTCGCGAACTGTTTTCCGAGAAGGTGTTTGCCGAAATGCGCGGAGTGTCGGACCAGAACGGGCGAAGCCCACTTTGGGACGCGTTGGGCAGCAAGTTTTTTGATATGGAGTTTGTCGAAGCCGACCGGCTTTCCGGGCTTGGCAACAAGTCGTTTATTGCCGAGTTGATGCCGCAATACCCCATTTACCTGTCATTGCTTCCGGATTCTGCCAGAGAAGTGATTGGCAAAGTGCACGACAACACCCGCCCGGCGCTGAAAATGCTGGAAGCCGAAGGGTTTAACTTCAACGGCCTGGTCGATATCTTCGACGGCGGCCCGGTGGTAGAAGCCTTCGTACACACCATTCGTACGGTGCGGGAATCGTTGAATCGCCATGCCATGGTCGTGCGCAAACCGATCGACCTGGATGCACCGCCAGAACAACGGGTCATGATTTCCAACCGGTCGTTTCGGGATTTTCGAATAACCACCGTCCCCATGAGTTGTGTCGGGCCAGATACCGTGACTATCCCCCGTGAAGTAGCCGACGCGCTGCTTCTGGAATCTGGAGATTCGGTCCGGCTTGCGCCGCTTAAGGAGGGTGTGGTTTCGCCCATTCATATCGAAGACTCAGGAAAACCACACCATGGTAAAGCACGCGGTTGAAGCCAACTTCGACGGCCTGGTAGGCCCTACCCACAACTATGCGGGGCTGTCCTGGGGGAATGTGGCGTCCAGGTCGAACGTGAACTCCAGTGCAAACCCCAGGCAAGCCGCCTTGCAGGGCCTGGCCAAGATGAAAGCCCTGGCAGACCGTGGTTATGTACAGGGCGTTTTGCCGCCCCACGAACGGCCCCACCTGCCTACCCTCAGGGCACTCGGGTTTCAAGGCAGCGAGCAGCAGATACTGAAGCGGGTAGCTGAATCAGATCCGGCCATACTGGCGGCGGTGTCGTCAGCTTCTGCCATGTGGACCGCCAACGCGGCTACAGTCTCGCCCAGCGCCGATACGGCGGACCACCGGGTGCATTTCACACCGGCCAATCTCAGTGCGAAATTTCACCGTTCCATTGAGCATGTGGTCACTGGCCGGGTTCTGAAAGCCATTTTTGCTGACGAAAACCGATTCGCCCACCACCCGGCATTGCCCTCAGTCAGTCACTTTGGCGACGAAGGGGCCGCTAACCACACCCGGCTTTGCAGCCGCTACGGTGAGCCAGGGGTCGAGCTGTTTGTGTATGGGCAGGTGGCCTTTAACGAGCAGGCACCGGCGCCATCGAAGTATCCCGCCCGGCAGACGCTGGAAGCCTCTCAGGCGGTGGCTCGTTTACACGGTCTTTCAGACCAGCACGCGGTATTCGCCCAGCAAAACCCGGCGGCAATTGATGCCGGCGTATTTCACAACGATGTGATTGCCGTAGGCAATGGCAACTGCCTGTTCTACCACGAGTTGGCGTTTCTGGATGAACCCCGGGTATTGGCGGATATCCGGGAGCGGCTGCAGGGTGCAGAGCTGGAAGCCGTGCGAGTATCGGCTCAGCAGGTGCCCCTGGAAGACGCGGTGGCGTCTTATTTGTTCAACAGCCAACTACTGAACAGCCCGGGTGGCATGTTGCTGGCGGTGCCGGGTGAGTGTCGGGAAACGGCGACCGTCAGCCGCTATCTGGATGATCTGGTGAACTCAGGCGGCCCGATTACCGCCGTGGAAGTGATGGATGTGAAGCAGTCCATGCGTAACGGGGGTGGTCCGGCCTGCCTGCGCCTGCGCGTGGTGCTGAACGATGATGAGCTGCACGCAGTAAACCGGGGTGTCATTCTGACCGACGAACTCTATGAAAGGCTGACCACCTGGGTGAAGGCTCACTACCGGGAGCAGCTCAGCCAGAAAGATCTGGCCGATCCGGGGCTGTTGACGGAAGTGCGACAAGCGCTGGATGAACTGACCGGCCTTCTGGGCCTGGGGTCGATCTACGATTTTCAGAGGTAGTTGAGGGGCTTACTGGCTCGCAATGGAGTGTGTGAGCATGTCCATTGTGTGGCGAATCAGCGCTTCTGAAGGGATGTGCTCACTCTGGGTTGCTTCTGCCTGGCACAACATAATCACCCCGTGCAGTGCGCCCCTCAGATAGAGCGCTGTCTGCGCCGGAGACTGGATTCTTTCCCGGCTCATGGTGCCATCTTCCAGGCCCTTGTGAATGGCGGCCTCCATCAGTTTCATCAATTCGTTTTTTGAACACAGCATTTCCATTGCCTGTTCCTCTTCCGCTTCGGCCATGGCAGTGGACGCGTTGGTCAGTGCGGCAAAGTAATCCGGTTCGGCAATGTAGAACTGGTAGTAGGCATCGCCCATCGCACGAATCTGCGCCAGGCCGGTATCTGCGGTGCTGAGGGCGGCTTTGAAACGGTCCACAAGGCATTGTCCGGCCCGGAGCATGATGCCCCTGCGAATGGCCGCCTTATCTTTGAAGTATACGTACAGCAGCGCCCTGCTCAGGCTGGCGGTACGGGCGATGTCGTCCATGGATGTACGCTCATATCCCTTCTCGGAAAAGACTCGCTCTGCGGCATCCAGAATCGCATCGTACCTTGCCTGTTTCTCCCGCTCCCGGCGTGACCTCAGGGGTTCGTTCATGGCTGTTCCGGTTTCCTTAGGGGTGTGGCTGGGTGATGTCTGGGTATGAATGAAAACCGATTATTGACAATTTGTCAAAGAGTGACATCATGTCGCAAAACAAAGGGGCGCTTCTGAAGGATCAGCAAGCCAACTATCAATCTGTTCAGGGAAAGGGGCTGTATCGTCATGTCTCCCGTCAAAGGTTATTTACCACTCACGTTCATGGGCCTGATGCTGGCCGTTCTGTCACTGTCGGGTTGCCGTGGCGGCACCTCTGAATCTGATGACCCCGGAGCTGTAACGGTTCGAGTTGCAGAGGTAACGGGCGGCCAGGTGGAGGAAATTCCACTGCGTTTTTCCGGTATTGTTCGCGCTGCCCAGCGTGCAACCCTGACCTTTCAGCTCAGCGGCACATTGAAAGAGCGGCCGGTAGAGCTGGGGCAGATGGTGAAGCCCGGAGATACTCTGGCCCGGCTGTATAACCCCGCCCTTGAGCCCGCCCGTGATTCGGCCGCTGCCAAACTGGAGGAACTGCGAACCCAGTTCGACCAGGCCCAGAGGGAGTGGGAACGCTCTGCCCGGCTGCATCAGCGTGGCGTGGTGTCTGAACAGAACCTGGAACAGATTGCTGCCCGCCGGGATTCGCTCCGGGCCAGCATGGCCACGGCGGAAGCTTCGCTTGCGGAAGCCACACACCTGCTGGAGGAGAGCGTGTTGAAAGCGCCTTTTGGTGGTCAGGTTGAGGCCTTGCTGGTGGAGCGCGATGAATTTGTCTCGGCTGGCCAGCCGGTTATGCGGTTGTCGTCGCCGCTGGGTCGGGAAGTTGAAGTGCGGATGCCGGCGCATTTGCTGAGCCATGTCCGGGTGGGGCTGGAATTGCCGGTGTGGCAGGTTCAGGACCGTAACCGCATGCCGGAAACCGGCACCATCATCGAAATCGCCCAGGGCAGCTCCATTCGCGGAGAGCTGCACCCGGTGCTGGTCAGCTTGCCGCCCAATTCGCTGGCGGCTGGCGAGCCGGTGGAAGTGGGCATTACGCCGGTGCGAAAGTCAGCGGTGACTGTGCCCATGCTGGCCATCGTGCGGGATGCTACGGGCACCAGCGTTTTTCGGGTAACCGATGACGCTGCGCAGCGGGTACCGGTAAAGATCGACAGGGTTATCGGCGAGCGGGTGATGGTGCATCCTGGTGAGTTGAAACCAGGTGATCAGGTCGTATACGCGGGTATGACCCGACTGGTGGATGGCGACACTGTGGAGGTGCGCTGATGACTGGTCGCCTGCTCAATTATCAACGTCTGCTGGGCATGGTGGTTACCATGCTTTGCCTGTTGGGACTGGCTGCTTATAGCACGATGCCTCGCCAGGAGGACCCGTCGTTCCCCTATCGGGCGGGTATGATCACGGTTAATTATCCGGGCGCCAGTGCCGAAGCCGTTGAACGCCTGGTTTTGCGGCCACTGACCGATGAACTGCGCCAGGTCGAAGAGCTCGATTACAGCCAGGGCACCGCGCGTACCGGTGTCGCTTTGGTCCGTATCAAATTGCGTGACCGAATCTACGAGACCGACCCCGCCTGGGACCGGGTGCGCCAGGCCATGGAACGGGCCCGGCGGGATTTTCCGGATGATGTCGGCCTGATGAGTCTGGACGACCGGCTGATCGACATTCCCGCTGTTGTGCTGGCCGTTGGCGGCTCCCATTCGGTGACCGAGTTGTCAGCAGTGGCTGAGCGCCTGAAACAGAACCTTTCGGATATTCCAGGCATTTCACGTGTCGAGCTGGAGGGCGATGCCGACGAGCAGATTACCCTGGCTCTGGACGACTCGGCCCTGTTCCGGTTGGGTATTTCCCCGCAGCGGGTACTGGAAACCCTCGCCCAGCGTAACCAGACTACGCCCGGTGGTTTTGTGGTGGTGGATGGTAAGCGGCTGTCGGTACTGCCCAACTCCGAATTTACCGATATCGACGCCATGCGCGCCACGCCCATTGAGTTGCCCGACGGCTCACAGGTCCCCCTGGCGGCAGCGGCCGAAGTGTGGCGGGGCCCAGTTGAGCCCCGACAGCCTGAGACCTGGTTTGACGGCGAGCGTGTGGTGTTGCTGTCCATCATCATGGAAGAAGGCACCACCGACGCTATTCGCTTTGGTGAGCGGATCAGGGAGCGGCTGGACGAGGTAAGGGCCGATTTCGAGCCCTACGAGTTGCGGGAAATGTTCTTTCAGCCCGATAAAGTCTCCGAACGGTTAGACAACCTGGCCTGGAGTCTGGTGCTCTCGGTGCTGATCATTGTGGCAGTGGTGTTCACAGGCATGGGTATCCGAATGGGGCTCTTGGTGGCATCCATTCTGCCCATGGTGGCCCTGATCAGCGTTGGCCTTTACGACCTCGGTGGCGGTGTACTGCACCAGATTGCCGTGATTGGTATGGTGATCTCGCTGGGCATACTGATCGACAATGCCATCGTGATTGTGGAGAACATTCAGGGCCATCTGGATGCAGGTATACGGCGGCTGGACGCGTTGCGCCGGGCAGTGAGTGAACTGGCAGGGCCTCTTGGTGCGTCCACCGGTACCACCCTGGCAGCCTTTGCGCCATTGCTCATGGCGAAAGGTGGCGCGGCGGACTTCACGCGCGGTGTTCCGGTGATGATCATGCTCACCCTGTCGGTCAGTTACCTGTTGGCGGTTTCTGCGGTCCCCCTGTTGGCGGCGCGGTTCCTGAAGGCCCGGAAAAATGTCGGTAGCGACCGGCTGGTGGGTCTGGCCCGTTATCTGGGCGGGTTGGTTTACCGGAACCCGGGCCGGTTGATTACCTTTGGTGCGGTACTGGTGGTGGTCAGCCTGGGGATGACTCCGTTCATGGCTCAGCAGTTCTTCCCGAACGCTGACCGCCCGCGGGTAATTGTGGAAATGTATATGCCGGAGGGCACCGATCAGGCCCGCACGGCTGAAGTGGCTGCCGCCCTGGAACGGGCCATCCGCACGCAGCCAGAGGCTCTGGAAATTCATCGGTTTGTGGGTTTTACCGGCCCTTCTTTCTACTACAATCTGGAGCGTGCACCGCAATCGCCAAGCCGCGCTCGGTTGGTGGTTCGCACCCCTACGGTGGAGGACACAACGAGTCTGGTGAAATGGATCCGTAACGAAGTGGCGCAGAACCTCCCGGAACTGAGTGTCACCGCCGGCATACTTGGCCAGGGGCCACCTCGCCCGGCGCCGGTGGAAGTGCGCATCTATCACGCGGATGACGACACCCGGGCCAGAGCCACCGAACAGGTCTATTCGGTTCTGCGCCGGGTAAACGGCACCGTGGATGTGCGTCACGACCTGGATATCGGCGTGCCCAGTATTGCCATCAACGTGGACGACGCCACGGCGGCCCGGTACGGCCTGACCCGTGCAGACGTTGCCCAGAGCCTGTACGGCCAGAGCTTCGGCGCTGTGGCGGAACGTTACCGCCAGGAAGATGACCCGATCCCCATTGTGCTTCGGTCCCGGGAAGGTACTTCTTTATCCCTGTCACGGTTGCTCTCGGTCAACATTTACAACGCCCGTGGTGATGCCATTCCGCTGTCCGCGGTAGCGACTGTTGAAACCACCTGGGAGCCCGCAGCGCGTTACCTGCGCAATGGTGTGCGGGTGAATTCCGTCAGTGCCAACCTTGAGAAAGGCTATAGCTTCAGCCAAGCGCTGGACGGCCTGTATGCGGCCCTTGAAGCAAACCCGTTGCCGGAAGGCACCCGTCTGGAAATGGGGGGTGATGCGGAAGGCTCAAACAACGCCAACAGTGCCTTGCTCACGGCAGCGCCGATCGGCATGTTACTGTTACTGTTCTTCCTGTTACTGCAGTTCAACTCATTCCGGCGGGTGGGCATCATCCTGCTGACTGTGCCTTTGGCTACCGTCGGAATCTTCCCTGGCCTGGTGCTGTCGGGCTCTCCCTTTGGCTTCCAGTCCTTGCTGGGGGTAATCGCACTGGTGGGCATCGTGGTGAACAACGCCATCGTACTGCTGGACGTCATGGACCGGGAACTGGAAAAAGGCAGAGCCATTGCCGATGCCGTGCGCACCGCGGTAGAGCAAAGAACCCGGCCGATCCTGCTGACCACCGCCACCACCGTAGCCGGATTGCTGCCGCTGGCATTCTCCAGCTCAACCCTGTGGCCACCCATGGCCTGGGCCATCATATCTGGCTTGCTGGCCTCCACCGTGCTGACCTTGCTGGTGATACCGTCGGTCTGCACCAAGTTGATCAAACTGCCTGTTGCCGAACCGGAAAACGCCCCGGCATGAGCCTTCAGGGCCGGGCCAAATCTGTCCCGGCCCTGAACTCGCTCTTCGCCCGAACCATCAACCCCGCACGCTGCCCTGCCGGCACCTGCCGGTTCGGAAACACCACCGCCTCCGGTGCCGTACCTACCTGGTAACCATCCTGGCCGTCCTCCCAGATAACCGTGCCTGGCTGATACACCGTAAAATTCGCCACATCGTCCGGCACATGAAACCGGAAACCCGGCCCGGTATTCAAAATTTCATGCACCACCTCAAACACCGTCAGGTGATCAAACGGCGGCCGCACCGCCGGAGCCGGCTGGCCACAGAACCGCCGCCGCAGCGCCCGCTCAATCCCGAAAAACCGCCGCAAATCATTCCGTCCAAATCGCTCGACCTTCCCCAGCTCAACCGTAAAACTCTCCGCCTTCAAAAGGCTGGCCGTAAACGACGAGAACACCGTAGACACCTGATGCTGAAGCAGCAGCGTCTCCACCTCCGCCTCCAGCAAAAACGCACACTGCGTCCCGGGCACCGACCGCCCAGGCACAAACGGATACAAGGCAAACCGTTCTCGCCTGGACGGACGAATGGCTGTATGCAGGTCGTAGTGACTCAACGCCAAACCTTGATGCACCGTTGCAAACTGCCGGCACATCTCCTCCAGAAACTGCGCCCGCCCCGCCTCCGGTAATCCCGCATACTCCGGTTTACCATGAGCCCCGTTAAACAGCCGGTTCATATTCACATCCAAAAACCGCTCACCGGCCACCATCGCCGGCGGATTCCCCAGAATCAGCAGTAACGGGCAGGCCAGCAGCCACTCCCCGGCAAACAACTCCGACACCAGCTTGTTCAATACTTCGATGGGGGCGGTTTCATTACCATGAATACCAGCAGACACAATCAACGCTTCGTTGTTCGGGTTTGCTCGACCGCCAGGCGGTGTCAGCCAAAGTACACCGTTGGCCTTGCGGGAAATCTGGGTGCCGTCGGGGAGTTGGTGTTTGGTTTCGGGAAGATCAGAGGATGCACTGGCCAGGGTATGGGCCAGCCAGTCGGGATGGAAGTCAAAAAGGTGGTTCGAAGCGTTCATAGACTCCCCGCAAAGAACGGTAAGACGCGAATCCCCGTAGTGAGTTCGGGGTCAGCTGGTGAGAGAGTGCCTTCCGGGAATTTCGAAGGCCAAGGATGGCCTGAGAGAAGCGCACATGGATGTGCTCGTAGCGGTTCCCGGAAGGCACTCTCTCACCAGATGGCCGAGCACCAAAAACCAAAACTCAGGAACTAGCAGGCCGCTGATGCCGCAAAAGATGATTTTCCAGCTTACGGAACGCGAAAACCAGAATAAACGTCAGGGCCAGATACAGCAGCGCCACAAAAATAAATGCATCAAAGGGCGCATAAAACCGTGAATAAATGTTCCGCGCCGCCCCGGTAAGATCAACAATCGTCACCACGCTCGCAATGGCACTCGCATGAAGCATAAAAATCACCTCATTCGAATACGCCTGAACCGCCCGCCGTGCCGCACTCGGCAAAATAATCCGCCGCATCCGCAGGAACCAGTTCATCCCGTAAGCTTTCGCCGCCTCAATCTCACCATTGGGCGTAGACAGAATCGAACCCCGGATAATCTCCGTGGTATAGGCCGCCGTATTCAGCGTAAACGCCAACAACGCAGGGTAAAGCGGCTCCTTGAAAATCTCCCACCAGAAGGTTTCCTGAATCCCCGGAATCTGCGCTACACCATAGTAAATGATGTACAGCTGGATCAGCAGTGGTGTGCCCCGGAACAGATAGGTGTAAAGCCAGATAGGGCCAGAGACAAACGGATTCCTGACCGTGCGCAGAATCGCCAGAGGCACCGCCACAATCAGACCGATGATCAGTGAAAGGAACACCAGGTGCACCGTAGTGACCAGCCCCTCCCAGTACTCCATGATGGTAAGGGCATTAAAAATATCGTTGCGATTCAGCCACTCGGCAATGAAGTCAGGCATTGTTTAGTTCCCCTGAACCACGCCGACATTGGCGCGCTTATCAAGCCACTTGATAAACAGCTCAGAGCCAGCTGTTAACGCCAGATACACCGCCGCTACGGGAATGAAAAAGTGGAACGGCATGCGCTCGGCTTTGGCGGCTTCTTCCGCCACGCGCACCATATCCGTCAGGCCAATAATGGAAACCAGTGCCGTAGTTTTTAGCAGGACCTGCCAGTTGTTGCCAATACCCGGCAGAGCGTGACGCATCATCTGCGGAATCATCACCCGGCGGAACGTGTGCCAGCGGGAAAAACCATAAGCCTTGGCTGCTTCGATCTGGCCCACATCGACGGCCAGGAAAGCACCGCGGAAGGTTTCTGTCATGTAGGCACCGAAAATCAGTCCGATGGTCACCACGCCGGAGATGAATGGGTCAAACTGGAAGAAAAAGTCGATCTCCCGGGTTTCCCACAGGTAGTCTGAAAGGGCATTCACCGCCACCTGGCCGCCGTAATAGAACAGCAGCATCATCACCAGATCGGGAACGCCACGGATCAGCGTGGTGTACGTGGTGGCAATAGCGGTCAATACACGGCTACCGGAAAGTTTGGCCGATGCGCCAAGCAGGCCGAGGGTAATGGCCAGCGCCAGCGACAGGAATGCCAGCTCAATGGTAACCACCGCGCCTTCGGCAAGGTCCGGGCCATAGCCTTTCAGATCAAACATGGGAGTGTCCGAAAAGTCGGGAGCAGCCCGCTGGCTACTCCCTGAGTGGTTTAGATCTTGATGTCGTAGCTGAAGTACTTGGCCATGATGGCGTCGTAGGTACCGTCTTCTTTGAGCTTCTTGAGCGCGGCATTGACCTGCTCAGCCAGCTTGGTATCGCGCTTGCGCATGGCAACGCCAACGCCATCACCCAACTTTACAGACTCGCCCACTTCTTTGTAGCCGTCACGGTTCAGAATGGTTTGCTCACCCACCGGGTAGTCCACAAAAACGGCGTCCAGGCGCTGGCCTTCGAGGTCCAGAACCATGTCTTCAGCGGTGGTGTAACGCTTGATGGAAACCACGCCGGCCATGTTCTCGGTGACGTAAGTGTCCATAGTGGTGCCGCGCTGCACGCCCACGTTCTTGCCTTTCATGGCGTCCATATCGGTGACGTCTGTGTTGAAAGACTCAGGG
>Ga0209075_1004271_pt1 | contig 11522 bp, 9 predicted proteins | sample Stecom2011_FD_187523 | JGI IMG/M metagenome (GOLD analysis project Ga0209075, IMG submission 187523) | Agricultural soil microbial communities from Utah to study Nitrogen management - Steer compost 2011 (SPAdes) (version 2) | ecosystem: Environmental > Terrestrial > Soil > Agricultural land...
GGGTCCTCGATCAGCGAACTGAACAGCAGCGCCACCAGTTCGACGATCACGATGATCAGCACCCCGAGCCCCAGCTCCTCCGGGCTCAGCAAATGCGCGAACACGAAGAAGGACAGCATGGACAGCAGAATCAGCCCGAACTTCTCGGAGAAGATCCAGGCCAGGCGCGCCAGGCGTTCCCTGATCACGTGGCGCCTCCCAGCAGCAGGGCGCGGGCATAGGCATAGCGCAGGGCGGGGGTGCCCCGCGACACCAGCCAGGCGCGCCAGGACACCTGGCGCATCTGCCGGAACACCTGGACCACTCGCTGCTGCTGCCCCAGGCGGGAGAAGGCCTCGAGGAATTCCGTCTGGTTGGCGAGGATGAAGTCGGCCCGCTCCCGCGGGGTCAGTTCAGCGCCGTAGCGGGCCAGGTACAGCTCCACGAAGCGCAGCTTGTGGGGGTAGTGCCGCTCCGGTTGCGCGGTGATGTTGTCCGGCCCCACCAGTCGGTGATAGAGCACCTCATCCACCGTATGGATTTCCCCGCGCTCGGCCACCTGGGTCCACAGCCAGCGGTCCTCGGCAAAGCGGATGCGGGTATCGAAGCCGCCGAAGCGCACGGCCATCTCTCGCTCCATCAGCACCGACGAGGTGCCATTGATCACGTTGCGCTGACGGAAATCCCGGAAGTGCCAGCCGGCCTTGCGCCAGTCGAAGGGGATCTGCCGGCCATCGGCGAACAGGCTCATGCCGAAACAGTCCACCAGCCCGATCCGGCGCCCGGCCTCGGTCAGCCGCTGATAAAGCTCCAGCTGCCGCTCCAGCTTGGTGGGCAGCCAGTAATCGTCGGCATCCAGAAAGGCCAGCAGCTGTTCCTGCGCGGCGAAGATGCCCCGATTGCGCGCGGCCGCCGGCCCCTGGTTCCCCTGGCGCAGCAGGGTCAGCGGGAAGGGGGCCGGGTAGTCTTCAACGTGCTCCGGACCCGCGTCGGTCGAGCCGTCGTCGACCACGATCACTCGGTCCGGCCGACGCGTCTGGGCGGCCAGTGAATCGAGAGCCAGGCCGATGGTGTCGGCGGCGTTGTAGAGGGGAATGACGACGCAGACCGAGTGATCCTTCATGGCGAGGGTCTCCAGTGGATGCCCCCTCCCTGGCGCAGGCCGCGGACAGCCGCGGCGCTGCGCGCGGGGGAGCGCAGGGTAAGGGCCAGCACGCAGAACACCAGAAACTCGCCGGAGCGGTAGTTGGGCACCACATAGGCCACGTAATTGGCCAGGATAAACAGCCCGGTGATGATCAGCGCGCAGGCATGCCAGTCCACCGCGACGCGCCCGCGCAGGGCGCTGAAGTGCTTGCGCAGGGTGGCGGCGAACAGCATCAGCAGCGCGGCCAGCTGGATCACCCCGCCATGCAGCAGGGTCTCCAGATAGCCGCTGTGGGCGTTGCCGATATAGCCCCAGCGGCGCAGGAAGAAGTCGGCCGCCGGGCTGGCCCAGAAGGCGCCGAAGCCATAGCCGCGCAGCCACTCCGCCTGGATGGGGGCTTCCAGCAGCGCCCAGATCTGGGTGCGATCGGTCAGGGTGCTGTCGCGGCCGAGCAGGTCGAGGAACAGGTGGTAATTGGCATACAGGGTCAGGCAGATGGCCAGATAGATCAGCGTGCTGAGCACCAGGGTGGTGCGTGAACGATGCAGACGCAGGCGAATCAGCATCAGGAAGTAGGCATAACTGGTCAGGCCGACACAGAGCAGCACCACGCCGGTGGCCGAGCGGCTCAGCGCAACGGCCAGCAACGCGCAGGCGCCGGCGACCAGTGCCCAGCGATGGCGTTGGCGGATGGCGGGCAACAACAGCAGAAGCGCCACCGCATTGAGGCGCGCGGCGGCATTCTTTTCGCCGAACAGCCCGCGGAAGGCCCCCGCCCGCGCCCCCTGGTCGTAGAACACCAGTTCCGGGACCACCAGGGCGAGCAGCAGCCCCAGCAAGGACAGGAAACCGATGGTGCAGCCGATCAGCAGGGCCAGCCGCTCCAGGCTGTAGTTGTAGAGGGCGAAACCGGCGAAGGCCACCACCCCCAGCAGCGCCACGAAGCGCCTGAGACTGAGCGCCGGCTCATGGGACCAGAACACCGACAGCAGCAGGCAGGCGAGAAACAGCAGCATCGCCAGGTTGTCCCGGTAGAAGCTGCGACGCTGGAAGACGCGCTGGCGGACGAACAGCCAGGCGGGGATCAGCAGGGTGATCAGGCCGCAGACCTGATTGACGACGTTGCCTTCCAGGTCGCGATCCATGATGGAGCTGCTGCGGCCCAGGGCCAGCACCATGAGGAAATCGAAGGCCTTCAGGTAGAACAGCAGGCCGAACAGCAGAAAGCCCAGGCGCAGCGTGGAGTAGCGGACCTCCAGGGTTTTCATGGCCCACCCTCCGGCAGCAGCAGGCGCAGGTAGCTGCGCGCCGCCGTGCGTCGCGTGAAGCGGACGACCGCCTGTTGCCGGAGATCGCGCCCGGCCTGTGGGTCGCTGTTCAACAAGTGGAGCAGCGCCTGCGCCAGGGCCGGCACGTCACCGACCGGTACCAGCGGCGCAACCCGACCCTGCTGGAGGATTTCCGCCGGGCCGTAGGGGCAGTCGGTGGCCACCACCGGCACGCCGGTGGCCAGCGCCTCGACCAGCGCATTGGGGCTGCCCTCGAAGCGGGATGACAGCACGAAGCCATCGGCGGCGGCGATTTCCGCCTGCGGATCGGCACAATAGCCGGGCAGGTCCAGACGCTCGGCCACGTCCAGACGGCGCGCCTGCTGTTCCAGCGCGGCGCGCTGCGGACCCTCGCCGAAGATCACCAGGCGAACCTGCTTCGGCAAGCGTGCCAGGGCCTCGACGAGCACGTCGAAGCCCTTCTGGGGAGCAAGCCGGCCGACCGCTACCAGAACGGGCCCCTGGCGATCCCGCAGCCAGGGATGAGTGGGGGGCGGCAGCGAACGCTGCCGGTAGTCGTCCTCCAGTACCGGATTGTCCGCCACGGCCAGGTCCCCCGGACGCAACGCCGGATGGCGCAGCAGGTCCAGGGCCACGCCCTGGGATACGCAGATCACCGGATTGGGCAGCAGCCGGTACAGCCAGGGCGCCAGGGCATAGGCGGCGCGCACGCTGCGCGCCGGATTGACCCGGCGGTCCAGGGAGAAGGCGTTGCGCTCGCTGACATGCAGGCGCCGCAAGCTGCCGGCGAGCGCCGCGGCGCCGATGGCCAGTACGTTCACATGGGTGAGGGCGGCGAGGATGGCGTCGAAGCGTTCGCTGCGCAGAAAGCGCGCCAGCGCCGGCAGGGCCCGGGCGCTGCGCGGACTGCCCAGGCACACCCGGCGCACGCCGGGGGCCAGCAGGGCCTCGTTGACGCCGCCCTCGGTCAGGGTCAGCAGGGTGACCCGGTGCTCGGTGCACAGGCTGCCGGCCAGGCGCACCAGCATCCGCTCGGCGCCCCCGCCGTGCAGGTTGTGCAGGATGAACAGGATGCGCCGGCTCACGGGTTCCACACCTGGTAGAAGGCCTGCGCCGCGTGGCTGCTGTGAAAGCGCCGCAGCACATCCTCGGCCACCGAGGCCTGGCTGGCGAGGCCGCGCAGCAGCCCCCGGGCCAGGGCATGCGGGTCCCCGGGCGCAACCAGCACGCCCAGGCGCCCGCCATCCAGCAGCTCCCGGGGGCCGGTGCGGCAGTCGGTGGCCACCACCGGAACCCGCAGGGCCAGGGCCTCGATCAGCACGGTGGGCATGCCTTCCTGGCGGGAGCTGAGCACGAACAGCCGGGCACGCCGGAACAGCGGGTAGGGGTTGCTCAGGTAGCCGGTGAACAGCACACGCCCGGCGATGCCCAGACGTCGCGCCTGCTCGTGCAGCGCGTCGCCCAGCGGGCCCTGGCCGACGATCACCAGCGGGGGCAGGGCGGCCTGCCGACTGGCCAGTGCATAGGCCTCGAGCAGCAGGTCGAAGCCCTTTTCGGGGGTCAGGCGCCCCACCGCCAGCAGGAAGCGCTGGGGCAGTGGGCAGGGGGGCGGCAGGGCGGCCAGGGCGCCCAGCTCATCGTCGATCACCGCGTTGGGACACTCCTGCAGCCGTTGGCGCCGCCAGAGCAGGCGAGCGGCCAGGGCGCGGGCGAGCGGTGCGGATACCGCCACCGCCTGGCCGTCACCGAGCAGGTAAAGGGAATAGAGCAGGCCGATCAGGCGCGGGCCGATGCGCTGTCCGGAACAGTCCAGGGCCGCGTGGCGGCTGTAGATCACTCGGCAGCCGGTGCCCCGGGCGGCCAGCCAGGCACAGAGGTTGGCCTGCTCCTTGGCGGCCATCAGGTGGGTGACACCCTGGCGGATAAGACGACGCAAGCGCAGGCAGGTAGCCGGCCGAGCGCCCGAGCCGGCAACGCTCGGCCAGCCGGGAACCGGATCGCCGTTCATGACGAAGAAGCCCACCTGATGGCCGTCCCGGGCGAACTGCCGGGCCAGACGCAGATGCACCTGCTCGACCCCGCCGCCGGGAGGAAAGTCCTTATGAATGAACAGGATGCGCATGTTTCTTGCGAGCCGGGGTGACGTTGATTTCCAGCCGGCGCCGGGCCAGCAGGTAGTTCAGGCGCAGGAAATTGGTCGGATAGAGCAGCAGGTAGCGCAGGATGGTGTGCGGCTCGCGGTACATGCGGTAGAAGGCCCGCAGGTTGAGCTGGTTGATCAGCGGCGGGTAATAGACATCCCGCGCCATGGCTTCCTGACGGATGAAGGCGCCGCAGGAAAAGGCCACCCCGCGAAAGCCCTGGCGCCGGACCTGGCGGATGAAGTCCTCCTGACGGCCCGCGCCGAGCCCCACGATGAGGATATGGCAACGGCTGTCGAGCACCGTCTGGACCACCCTGGGGGTCTCGTCACGGCGGAAGTAGCCATGCTCCCGGCCGGCGACGACCAGCTGCGGATAGCGAGCCTTCAGCTTGCGCAAAAAATCGCCCAGCTCCCGGGGCGTGGCACCCAGGAAGAAGACCCGCTTGCGGTGCAGCTCGGCATGGCGAAACACCACCGGGGCAATGGAGGTGAAGTCGAAGCTGACCCGGCTGATGCTCTGCCCGGTCAGGCGCGACACGAAATTGGACATCAGCATGCCGTCGCAGAAATAGTGCAGGCTTTCCTGGGGATCCTCGCCGGCTTCCCGGAACAGCCGGCCGATGGAGGCGAAATTGACGAAGGAGAAGGCCTGGCCCTCGTCGCTGAGCAACTGCTCCGAGAAGCTGTCCATGATTGCCAGCCGAATCATCGACATGTGCCACCTCCATGCATCAGTAGATGTCCCGGGAAAAGAGGCTGAATGGCGTCCTGCAGAGGATCTTCAGGTCCAGCCACAGCGACCAGCTGTTGATGTAGGCCAGGTCCGCGGCCACCCGCTTCTGCATCTTGTCCAGGGTCTCGGTCTCGCCCCGGTGCCCGTTGACCTGCGCCAGCCCGGTGATGCCCGGCTTGATGCGATGCCGGGCCATGTAGGCCTGGATGCGCTCGCTGTAGTAGAAGTTGTGCAGCACCGCATGGGGGCGCGGACCCACCAGGGCCATGTCGCCGCGCAGGACGTTGATCAGCTGGGGCAGCTCATCCAGCGAGAAACGGCGCAGCAGGCGCCCGACCGGCGTCACCCGGGCATCGTGGCGGGTGGCCTGGCGCACCTGATCGTCCTGGTGCTGGTACATGGTGCGGAACTTGAGGATTTCGATGATCCGGCCGTTCCAGCCATGGCGCTGCTGACGGAACAGCACCGGTCCGGGAGAGGACAGCTTGACTGCCAGGGCGATCACCAGCAGCAGCGGCATCGTCAGCACCAGGGCCAGCAGCGCCAGGCAGCGCTCCAGCAGGCTCTTGACCAGCTGCGCGCCGGGCCGCGAGCTGACCAGGGTTTCGTTGAGGTACAGCGCTGGCAGCGGACCGATGGGGCAGCAGGAGGGGTTGAGCAATGGCAGCTGTTGCAGGTCGGGCACCCAGATCACGTCCACCGGCAATTCCAGCAGTTGCCGATAGAGCGACTCGAGCTGGCCCTGCGCCTTGCCGGGCAGGGCCAGGTAGACGCGCCGCACGCCCTCACGCTCGATGATTTCCGGCAGCGCCTCCAGCGGCCCCAGCAGCGGTACGCCGGAAAGCGCCGCATCGCCCGGGTCGCTGGCCACCAGGCCGCGCAGGGGAATGCGTCTGCGACGCAGCTGCTCCGCCAGGGGCTGGGCGGTGCGCGCCACGCCGACGATCAGCGCGCGGCGCTCCCGGCGCAGGCGCCGGGCATGCCGGTGCCACAGCCAGCTCAGCGCCCCGTGACTCAGGGCCTGCAGCACAAAGCCGAGCAGCAGCCAGTCCCGCAGGAAGTCCGCGGGGAAGGCGGCAGGCAGGTCGATGAGCTCGATCAGGGCCAGCAACCCCACCGTCAGCAGCACCCAGCCGATCAGCAGGCGGACCTGTCCCTGGGCCAGGTCATGGCCCTTGTGATAGGCCTGCACCCAGGCATAGCTGTAGGGGGAGGCCAGCAGGGTGAGGGCACCCAGCAGCCGGTATTCGCTGGAGAAGGCGCCGGCGTGGGCCTGGGCCAGCTGCCAGAGCAGCAGGCCGAGCAGCAGCATGGCCGCCAGCCACTGCCCCCAGAAGGTCAGCCCGCGCCGGCTGCTCGCCGGCACCTGGGGGGGATCCAGCTCCAGCGGGAGCGGCCGCACCTCTTCCGGCGCCAGGCAGCTGGTGACGCGACATTCCTGCATGGCCATCAGCCGCGCGCCGCCTGGGCGAGGGAAGCGGCCAGGTAGCCGTCGCTCTCGTACGGCTTGCCGTAACGCCCCGCCTTGGCCAGGTCGTACTGGTTGAGCACGACGCCGAGCACCGGTGCCCGGCTGCGCAGCAGCCGCCCGATGCCTTTCTGCACCAGGGGAATCGGTGTGCTTTCGGCATGGATCACGTAGATCAGCGCCTGGCTCAGCTTGGCCAGCAGCAGCGCATCGCTGACCACTTGGCTGGGCGGCGAGTCGATGATGATGCGCTGATAGCGGCCGGCCAGCGCCTGGAGAATCCTGCCCAGGCGCGGCGAGGACAGCAGCTCCTGGGGATTGGTGGGCACATTGCCGGCCGGCAGCATGGTCAGCTTGCCCACCTGGTGCAGGCAGTCCTCGAGGCGGCCGCGCCCGGCGATCAGATCGGCCAGTCCCGGTGTCCTGGCCGGCAGGTTGAAATGGGCGGCCAGCGACGGGTTGCGCAGATCCGCCTCTACCAGCAGCGTCCGCTCGATGTGCGCCATGGAGAAGGCCAGATTCACCGCCACGGTGCTCTTGCCCTCATCGGCCAGGGAGGAGGTGACCAGCACCGTCTGCCGTGGGCGGTCGAGATCGGAGAGCACCAGGGCGGTGCGCAGGGTGCGGATGGCCTCGCAGAAGCGCAGGTCCTCGCTGGTGCGGAACAGATGGGCCAGGCGTGCGCGACTGCCGGGAGCCACCAGGGGCACCACGCCCAGCAGGGGCACATCGATGCGCGATTCCACGTCCTCGCTGGTGCGGAAGGTGTTGTCCAGCGCCTCGCGCAGGAAGGCCAGGGCCACGCCCAGCACCGCCGCCACCAGGGCGGCGATGCCCAGGATCAGCCCCTTGCGCGGCTTGCTGGGCGCCATGGGCGTCACGGCATGGTCCACCACCTGGGCGTTGGCGGAATTGATGTCCGAGGTGGCGGCGGTTTCCTTCAGCCGCGCCAGGAATGTCTCGTACAGCACCCGGTTGCTGTCCACCTCGCGCTGCAGTTCGCGCAGGCGGAACTCCTTGCGGGAAATGTCCTGGATCTGGGTCTTGTTGAGGTCGAAGGACTCGCGCAGCGAGCGCTCGTTGGCGGCGGCCAGCTGGTACTTGCGCTCGATGCCCGCCACCACCTGCTGCACCTGACTGTGCAGGCTGGCGGTGGCGGCGTTCAATTCCGTCTGGGCAGCGATCATGCTCGGGTGCCGGGGGCCGTAGCGCCGCGACAGCTCGTCCACCCGCGCCTGGGCGCGGGCCCGTTCGGCCTTGAACTGCTGGATCAGCGGATGGCCCAGCACCGCCGGCACGCTGGCCAGCCGTTCCAGATCGCCGTCGAGGGCCTGGACCTGGCGATACTGGCTCTCGGCTTCGGCGCGCTCGCGGCGCGCGTCGATCATCTTGCTGCCGGTCAGGGTCAGCTCGTTGGCACTGATGGTGTTCACGCCGTCCAGGTCGACCAGGCCTTCGGCCTCGCGGTAGGCCTGCAGGCGGTTCTCGGCGGCGCGCAGGTTGTCCTGCAGTTCCAGCAGGCGCTTGTTCATCCACTCCGCGGCGGACAGCGAGCGGGTCATGTTGCTGTCCAGCTGGCTGGCGATGAAACCCTCGGCCAGGGCGTTGGCGGCGCGGGCCGCCAGCTCCGGGTCCGGCAGTTCCACGTTCACGGCAATCAGCTGGCTCTTGCCGATGTAGTGGGTGCTGACCGTCTCGGCCAGTGCGCGCGCCACGGCGCGCACCCGGGCGTTGTCGTCAGCGGGCGACGGCTCGTCGGCTGCCAGCCATTGCGACAGCCAGTCGGGCAGTTTCTCCGGCAGCCAGGCTCGCCAGTCGACCCAGGGTTCCGCAGGCTCCGGGGCCGCGAACAGCGGATGCTCCGTCAGCGACAGTTCCCGCACCACGCGCTCGGCCAGGGCGCGGGACTGCAGGAGGGCCAGCTGGGTCTGCAGGTATTCCTGGCCATGCCCACCCTGGTCGAACAGCTGCTGGAAGGCCAGTACCTGCGGCGAGCGTTCAGCCACCACCAGGGTGGCGGTCGCCGTGTAACGGGGCGTCGTCCACTGCAGGACCAGGGCGGTGGCCGCGCAGCTGGCCAGCACCAGGGCGAGGATCATCCATTTCGCCCGCCAGAGCACGTTCCACAGGCTCAGCAGGTCGAGTACATCCTCGTCATCGGCCATGGTGGTGATGCCGGGCGGCGTGGGCGGCAGGGCGGAGGCATCTTGGTGCGGCAGCCTGTTCATCAGAAGAACCCCTGGGCGATGGTGATGGTGTCGCCGGGCCGGATCGGGGTATCCAGCGTGGCGCGCTCGCTGGCCGGACCGCCGTCGCCACGCACGATGGTCACCCGTTTCAGGGAGGCCCGTTCGGTCAGCCCTCCGGCCAGGGCAATGGCGCGGTTGAGGGTCAGACCCGGCTGATAGGGATAGCCGCCCGGCTTGCGGACCTCGCCGCTGATGTAGAACTCCCGGTAGGCGATCACGCTGACGGTCACTCGCGGGTCGACCAGGTAGCCGTCGCGCAGGCGTTCGGTCAGCAGGCGTTCGATCTCGCCCGCCGTGCGTCCGCCGGCGTGCACCTCGCCCACGAAGGGATAGGAGAAGGTGCCGGCGTCGTTCAGGCGGATCTCCTCGAAGCTCAGGTCCGGCTCGCTGAACACGCTGATGCGCACGATGTCGCCGGAGGCCAGGCGGTAATTGCTGCCCTGCGCCACTTCGGCGAACGCCTGGGGGGCGAGCAGGGCGACAAGCAGGGTCCACAGCAGGGCTCTGATCATGGCTAGAGGCTTCCCGTGGCGTTCAGGAAATAGAGGTTGCGGGTGAAGCGCTCGCGCGCATCGGTCGAATCGTTGTCCCGGTGGCTGTAGCCGAGGCTCAGCTCCAGCCAGCGGCGCGGCTGATAGGCCAGCGTGAGCCCGGCGCGGGCCAGGTCGTCCTCGCGGTCCAGCCCCTGGTAGCGCAGCCGCGCGGCACCCAGGTTCAGGGTGGTGCTCCAGCGTTCGCTCCATGCATGGCGCCAGTCGAACAGCACCCGCGTGTGGCGGATGGCATCGGCGCCCTGGTCGCCCTCGTCGTAGGCCTGGCGGGTGGTCAGGGTGAAGGTGGAGTAGGTGCGCGGCTTCCATTCCAGACCGATCTCCCAGATGGGGCTTTCCAGACCACTGCGGCTGTTGTCCTCGTATTCCTTGCGCTGGTAGCCGGCGCGGATCTGCCCGCTGGTTCTGGCCGTGGCTTCCCAGACCGCACCGGCCAGCAGGGACAGGTTGTGACTGTCCAGCGGGCTGCCGGCCTGGCGGTAGTCGAACTCCTCGTAGCGCGTCTCCAGCAGGGCCCGGGTGCCGCCGACGCGGTGAAACCAGGTGATGCCCAGGCGATCGGCGTCCCGTTCCTCGGCGGCGTTGGCCAGGCTGTCATCGTGGAAACGCAGGCGCTCGTGGCGAGCGGCGAACTCCAGATTGTTGCGGGCGGTGCGGGCGCCGAAGCGGTAGGTGGCGCTGACGGTGGCCAGGCTGTATTCGTCGTTGACCAGGGGGATCGCCGTGGAAGCGGTTTCCTCCAGGCGGTCGTAGGCGGCGGTGAGCGTCAGGCGATGCCGAGAGCCGGGCTCCAGGATGCCGTCCAGGCGCACGCGGTGGTCCGTATGGCTGGCATCGTCGTCGTCGTGGTAGGTATTGCGGCTGCCCGCATAGCTGAGCCGATAGGCGCTGTTGCGATCCTCGGCCACCAGGCGCAGGCTCGGTTCGAGCACGGTGATCCGTGAGCCGGAAGCGCGCGAATCGGGCAGCTCCCGGTAGTTGTCGTCGTAGTGCTCGCCGATCAGCAGCGTGGGATACAGCTTGAATCCCAGCACGTCCACGGGTCGTGGATCATCCAGCGCCCAGGCCGTGGGCGTGAGCAGCGGTGCGAAGAATAACGCGAGCGGAAGCCGGTTCATCGAGCTCATCCTTGCTGGGTGTGGCATCCGGGGTGTTCGGGGGCAGTTGTCCGCCCCAGAGTCGGATCCCTGAGAACACGTACTGCCGCGGACTGCGGGGCAGGCAACGCAATCCTTGACCCTGAGTCAGCCGTTTCGTTTCTGGATGAGCGACAGGCGGCGAGCTAGAGCCATGTGGGTGTCATGACTCGCATAACGTATTTAACATAACGTACATTATGGGTTATTTGGAGGAAGTCTGGAGAGGGCTGCGGATTGCCGATGGATGCTGTGGCTGTTGCGCGGCCAGGTATTACGAGAGCGCTGGCATTCCTTCCGTGTGTAGGAGCGGCTTTAGCCGTGATTGTGGAGCCACGCCTGGTCACGTTATCGCGGCTGAAGCCGCTCCTACCAAACCGCGCCGCCATGCCGATTCCTGTGGCGTCGACCTGCTGTGCATTGCTCGATGCGCCACGCTGCGTCGGGCACCCATTTCGCAGGACCGGCTTCGGCTTCCACTTGTTGGGAGCACGTCATGGTTTGCCGCGGCCAAAGCCACTCCTACGGGCGGCGATTGACCGCCAGCGCCACAACCACGGCGCTTCGCTGGACCCGATCACCCATTTTGCAGGAGCGGTTGTAGCCGCGATTGCGGAGTTACGCTTGGTCACGTTATCGCGGCTGAAGCGGCTCCTGCAGAGGCACCCGCGCTGCCTTCACGCAACCTTTCTGCAACCAAAGCAGAGGCTGAGAATTGCTAAATCTTGCAGATAGATCAGTCTGTTACGAGTGGATTCTTATCCAGTTCATTAGTTACCCTCCGGCCACCTCTTTCCGAAGAGACACCAATCCAGCAATTCGATATC
>Ga0209075_1004273_pt1 | contig 11520 bp, 7 predicted proteins | sample Stecom2011_FD_187523 | JGI IMG/M metagenome (GOLD analysis project Ga0209075, IMG submission 187523) | Agricultural soil microbial communities from Utah to study Nitrogen management - Steer compost 2011 (SPAdes) (version 2) | ecosystem: Environmental > Terrestrial > Soil > Agricultural land...
TCCAGGATTTGCTCTGCCCTTTTTAACAGTGCCGTATGGTCCCCTACCCTGCTGGCAGCAAAAAAAGAGTCGGGCGTTACATTTACGATTCCCATTACCCGGGGGCGACTCAAATCAATAAGGCGACCACGACATACCATGGTCGTTTTAACTGCTTCTGCTTCCATAATCAAATATTGAACGTGCAATCTTTAATTGCCTGCAAAGATAAAACAATGTGAAGGATGGAGCACGAAGCAGGCAGGAAATGCCCAAACAGCTTAACGTTTTTACAAAATTTAACAAACAAAACAGGGCCTGTTGTATGGAATTTGTATGGGCAGAAAATAATCATTTATTTAAATACGGAGGATTTTTTTATGAAAGTTATGAACTTGACTTACTGTCTGAAAAAACCCTTACTATTTGGGTTTTTGATGTTTACAAGCATGGTCACTCAGGCCAAAGACCTTAGTCTCTACACCCCCAACACCCGCATTTCGGCGCCTCCCGGTGCCAGCATTGATTACACCATTGACATCATTAATGAAAGTTCGGTGGTGCGAAATGAAAATTTGTCAGTCACAGGACTGCCATCCACCTGGACCTACACCCTGCAATCGGGCAGCTACCACATCGACCGAATAGCTGTTTTACCCGGTGAAAAAAAGTCGCTTAAACTGAAGGTGGAGGTTCCCTTTCAGGTTAACAAAGGCATCCAAACCTTTTACGTTAACGCGATCAATACCACTTCCCTGCCTTTAAGTATCAACGTTACAGAAAAAGGTGCAGCCGAAAGCGAGCTGAGCACTACACAAAACAATATGCAGGGCGACAACAGTGCAACGCTCACCTACAAAGCCACGCTTAGAAACCGAACGGCCGAGAAACAACACTATTCACTAAGAGGGGACGTGCCCCGTGGATGGAACCTGACATTTAAGGCTGATTTTAAAGCAGTGACTTCGGTAGAACTGGAACCCAACAGCACCAAAGAGCTGACCATAGAACTCAAACCTTCTGCGACTACTGCACCCGGGGTCTACACCATTCCTGTTAAAGCCCTCACAGGAGCCACCGCTGCGGCACTGGACCTGGAGGCCGTTGTCACGGGTTCTTATGCAGGTCAACTCACAACGCCCGACGGACGGGTAAGTACCAGCGCCCGTGCCGGTCGTGAAAAAGAATTGGATTTGGTGCTTCGCAATACCGGAACGTCCACCTTGCACAATCTTGAATTACGTTCCAACCTTCCGGCCAACTGGGAGCTGCGTTTCGAACCGGAGCAGCAAGACAGTCTCCAAGCCGGCGAAACAGCGCATGTAAAAGCCTACTTAAAACCACATAAAAATGCCATTCCAGGCGATTACGTGACTTCACTGGAATTGCGAAATCCCGAAATCAATACCAAAGTCTCGTATCGGGTAACGATCAAAACGCCCGCCCTATGGGGATGGTTGGGTGTCCTGTTGATTTTGGGAGCCTTGGGAGGTCTCGTCCTAATGTTTCGTAAATACGGAAGGAGGTAGGCATGCAGAATACGGTTATTGAGCTGAAAGAATTGACCCGGCGCTATGGGGATTTTACAGCAGTTAGGTCCCTGAATCTCTCAGTGCACAAAGGAGAAATATTTGGCTTGTTGGGGCCCAATGGGGCCGGAAAATCGACCACCATTCTGATGATGCTGGGCCTGACAGAGCCAAGCTCGGGCAAGGCACTGGTAGCGGGACTCGACCCGGCACGAAATCCCTTAGAGGTAAAAAGAAGGGTAGGCTACCTTCCCGAGGATGTTGGTTTCTACGACAACCGTACCGGCCTGGAGAACCTGCTTTATACGGGGCGACTGAATGGTATTCCCGAAAAGGAGGCACAAGCCAGGGCGCATAATTTGTTGAAGAAGGTTGGCCTGTCGGATGCTGCACATAAAAAGACCAGCACCTACTCTCGCGGCATGCGCCAACGCCTGGGACTGGCCGATGTACTGATGAAGCAGCCGGAAATCATCATTCTGGACGAACCCACTTCGGGCATCGACCCGCAAGGGCTGCGCTTTTTTCTGGAACTGCTCAGGACGCTGCGCAAGGAAGAAGGACTGACCATCCTGTTTTCGTCGCACCACCTCCAACAAGTGGAGCAAGTGTGCGACCGGGTTGGCCTCTTTGTGCAGGGCCAACTCAGGGCCTGCGGCAGTCTTCAGGAACTATCCGAACAATGGCTGAAGCGCCCCAATGGGGCTTTAGAAGAAGTTTACAACTGTATTTTAGCGCATCAACTTGAAACAGAAAAATTATGAACACAATAAAAATACCCCTTCCTTCGAGTCGACCGGCCCTCGGGGCCGGTCCATTCGGGGCCATGATTCAAAAGGAAATGGCCGACCACCTGCGCAGCTGGCGCTTTCTCCTATTATTGGGCCTCTTGGTTCTGACATGTTTGGGTTCAATGTACGCAGCACTGAGCAGTTTTTCGTCCCTGCCCCCGTCAGAGCTGGCAAAAATGGAGTTTTTCTTTTTAAAGTTGTTCAGCATATCGGACGGAAGTCTGCCCTCCTACGCCATATTTATAGGTTTCCTGGGACCTCTTTTGGGCATTGCACTGGGTTTTGATGCCATCAACTCAGAGCACAACAACGGTACACTCAGTCGCCTACTTAGTCAACCAATTTACCGCGATTACGTATTACACGCCAAGTTTCTGGCCGCCCTGGCCATAAGCGCCATATTGCTATTTTCACTGACCATAGTGGTGAGTGGCTGGGGTTTACTGGCACTGGGTATTCCGCCAGGTGCCGACGAAGTGCTGCGCATACTGATGTTCACCCTGCTCACCATAGCCTACATTTCACTATGGATCAACCTGGCTATACTGTTCTCCATCGTGTTTCGACAGACTTCTGCTTCGGCTTTAGGCAGCCTGTCTGTTTGGCTGTTTTTTAGCGTTTTTTTTAACATGCTGATCGATGTGGTGGCCAAACACCTCGCTCCAAAGCAGTTCTTGTCAGAAGCCCAGGCGGTTGCCTTTCAGAACTTTGTGTTGAACTTGCTGAGATTTAACCCCATTCATCTGTTCAACGAGGCCACCAATATTGTACTGATGCCCAGCGTGAGAAGCACGGGCGCTCTAACTATGGAGCAAATCTCGGGGACCTTACCCGGTGCCTTACCGGTGGGTCAAAGTCTTCTGATGATTGGGCCACAGTTGACGGGACTCTTTGCAAGTACCATTGTCCTCTTTGCACTGGGCTATTTCCTGTTTATGCGCAGGGAGGTCCGCTCCAGGTAAAGTTCACTTTTCCTGCTGTTGTTTTAATCAATTTTTGGTACTTTTACGGCTTGAATTTCAAGTCAACCAAAAATTGAAGCGACCATGAAGGACACCATGAAAGCAACCTTTCTTTTCCTTTGCAGACTGGTACCTGCTCTTGTTTTTCTGTTCTCAGGTTTTATAAAGGCCATCGATCCCTTTGGGGGCATGGTTAAGTTTGAAGACTATTTCACCGCCTTTGGATGGAGTTTTTTTCATCCCCTGGCGCTTCCCCTAAGCATAGCCCTGGCTGTTTTTGAATTCAGCCTGGGCTTTTTCTTGCTTTTTAAGCTGTATATGCGGTGGACAGCAACAGCTGCTTTGGCCATGATGGGACTCTTTACCTTGCTGACCTTCTACATTGCGTTGTTCAACCCGGTAAGCGACTGCGGCTGCTTTGGCGATGCGATCAAACTCAGTAATTGGGCCACCTTTTTCAAGAATGTGGTGGTGATTGCTTTTGCTGGTGGCGCCTGGTATTTCAGAAAGCATTACACGACTTCGAGCAAGCCCTTAAAGCAGGTTGTTCTGGCAGCCCTGGCCGTTGTTTACGTACTGTCGCTGGCGCTATACAGCCACCGCAATCTGCCGGTGCTCGATTTCAGACCCTATGCCATCGGCACCAACATTCCTGATAAAATGCGGGTTCCGGACGGCGCTGCGCAACCAGAATACGAAACCATCTTCACCCTCGAAAAAGAGGGCGTTCGGGCTACTTTTGGGGTGGACGACTATCCTTACGAAGATACCACCTGGGTGTTTGTAGATAGTGAGACCCGCACCATCAGCGAAGGCTATGTGCCGCCTTTGCAGACCTTTGCACTGATGGATCCAGGCACGGGTGACAACCTGACGGCTGAAGTTTTGAGTCGTCCAGGGGCACAGTTTTTCCTGATCAGTCCCCGCCTCTCCGGCATTAAGGAAGACCAGGTGCTGCAGTTGGCAGAGATGGCCGAAAGGGCGCGACAAAACCAACAGGCTTTTTATTTTGTAACGGCCTCGGGGAGTGAAGAAATGCGCGCTTTTGACGAAAAGCACAGTACCCTGTTCAGCTATTTACATGCCGATGAAACAACGCTTAAAACCATCATCCGCTCCAATCCGGGCTTGCTGCTGATTTACGATGGCACCATAGCGGGCAAGTGGCATTACCGCAAGCTGCCCCCGGCCAAAATCACCGACCAGCCGCTGGCCTATGCCCTGGACGAACAAAGAAAATCGCGCCAACGGCGCTTCATGTGGCTGCATGCCCTGGGCATTTTAATGCTGCCCATTATCATTAAGAACATTAAACCAATAAACAATTAAAAATGAGAAAGAACATTGTTGCAGGAAACTGGAAAATGAATTTGACCCTTCAGGAGGGTATCGCATTGGCCAAGGATGTTAACAGTCGCGTCAGCGCCATCAGTCCCAAGTGTGAAATTGTACTGGGTACGCCCTTTACCCATATTACTGAGGTTGTAAAAACAGTAGATGCGCCTAAGATTTCCGTTGCTGCACAAAACTGTGCCAACAAAGTTTCCGGTGCCTATACCGGCGAAGTTTCTGCTGCTATGGTTAAATCAACCGGTGCACAGTATGTCATTTTGGGCCACTCCGAGCGTCGTGCCTATTATGGGGAGACTTCGGAAATACTGAAGGAAAAGACCGACCTGGCACTGGCCAACGATTTGTTGCCCATCTTCTGCATTGGCGAAGTATTGGAAGAGCGCGAAGCAGGCAAGCACTTTGATGTAGTGAAGCAGCAAATTAAAGAAGCGCTGTTTCACCTTTCTGCTGAGGCTTTCGGAAAAATTGTACTGGCTTACGAACCTGTTTGGGCCATTGGTACCGGAAAAACAGCCAGCGCTGCTCAGGCTCAGGAAATGCATGCGGTAATCCGTGGCCTGCTTAAAGAACAGTACGGTGCCGAGGTGGCCGACAACTGTACCATTCTTTATGGTGGCAGCTGCAACGCCGGCAATGCCAAAGAATTGTTTTCCAACCCCGATGTGGATGGCGGACTCATTGGCGGTGCTTCGCTGAAGGCGGAGGACTTCCTGGCCATCATCAGTGCTTTCTAATCCCTTCGGGGACAATCCTAACAAGAGCTTGTCCCTGCAGGGGGCAAGCTCTTTGTATCTCTACTCATCTTCATTCTACTGCACATGAACTACATACAGGTTAAAGCAATAATTACCCCCTATTCTGAAGACCGGGCCGACGTGCTGATGGCACTGATGGGGCAAATCGGTTTCGAGAGTTTCGAAAACACGGTTGATGGCTTGCTGGCCTACATTCCCGAAGCAGCCTTTACTGCTGAGGAACTGACGGGTCTGGAACTGCCCTGGGACGACACGCGCCTTGCCTTTTCGCACGAACTCATCCCCGACCAAAACTGGAATGAGGAATGGGAAAAGCACTACTTTCAGCCCATTGTAGTAGAAAACAAATGCGTGGTGCGCAGTCCCTTCCATGCGGCCCAACCAGAAATCCCGCTGGAAATCATCATCGCCCCCAAAATGTCGTTCGGAACAGGACACCACGAAACCACCTCTATGGTCATGGCCCTTTTGTTGCAGATGGAAGTGGAAGGAAAAACCGTGCTGGATATGGGCTGCGGCACCGGCATTTTGGGTATCCTGGCGTCGAAACTGGGTGCTGCCGAAGTTACAGGAATCGATATCGATTCCTGGTGTACCACCAACAGTGCCGAAAATTGTGAACTCAATGCAGTAAGTAAGATGCAGCTGAAACTGGGTGATGCCTCCCTCCTGCAAAAGGAAGGACAATTCGACCTCATTCTGGCCAACATCAACAAAAATATTTTGCTGGCAGACCTTCCTCAGTATGTTAAAAACATGCGACCCGGGAGCACGCTCATTATGAGTGGCTTTTACCAAAACGACCTTCGGGACATCGACGCACTGGCGCAAAAGCATCAATTAAGGTTAAAAAAGACCCTGGAAAACAACCAATGGACCGCAGTTGCGTATGTACTCGAAGCGGCTATTTAGATTCAGCTTATGCACAAAGGTTTACGATATTTGGGATGCACTGTGGGCTTGTTTCTGCTCTTTTTTATGGGCGCAAGTGCACAGGACGGACATTTTACAGAGGGGGGCAAAGAGGAGTTTCTGGAACGCCTGGAGGAGGTTTTTTCTATTTCGGCCGACAAACGGGCAGCACGTGATTTTATAGAGGAGGTGGAAACCTTTTGGCTTCAACCGGAGCTCGATGAAGTGGTCCAAAACTACGTTATGGCCATGTCAGATCTGCTTTACAGCAAAAGAGGCCGTCCCTTTCCCGACTACCAACTTTACCTGACTACCGTTATGGCCTTTCAGGCCAATCAAGACATACAAACCAATTTCGCAACCTGGCATGAGGCCATGCACAGTCTCCTTAGTCAGCCCCGCTACCCCCTGCGGCATGCCAATCAGTTGTTCCAATTGGCTCAGCAAATGCTTAAGGACAGGGTGCTGTATGCCAATGCAGCATTGCAGTGGACCAGCGATGCTCCCCGCTTTATGTTTTCCTTTACCGACTCTCTTTACCTGCAGGTAGATAAGGGCACCCTGACCTGTCGCACCAGCAACGACAGCATTATGGTATTCGATACCGGTGGAAAAGTCAACCTCATGAGTGGGGCCTGGCAGGGCGAAAGCGGGAGAATAACCTGGCAGCAAAGCGGCCTGGATCCCCAGCGGGTTTACGCCACCTTTGGCCCCTACAAGATCGATATGGGCCGGAATCAGCTGCGTGTGGACAGTGTCGTTTTTTACAACAAGGATTATTTCAGCCATGCCCTGAAGGGGCACTTGTACCATCGGGTGATGAGTGTAAGGCAAGCTGAAAACAGTACCTTTCCCAAATTTGAATCCTACGAACAGCGCTATCAAATTGAAGACATCCAGCCCAACTTCAACTACGAGGGTGGATTTTCACAACACGGGGCAAAATTCCTGGGCTCAGGAACCGATCAGTATCCGGCAGAAATCAGCATTTTCCGGAACGACACCCTCTTCATTACCGCCAAATCGCTTTACTTTGCCCTGCGACAGGACCAAATCGTGAGCAACACCACTGAAATCACCATGTATCTGGATTCGGGAAACATTTACCACCCGGGTTTGCTTTTCAAGTATATGGCGCCTTTGAACGAGGTACACCTGATACGAGATGGCGAGGGCCTCTCGCGCAGTCCCTTTTTCAATACCTACCACAACGTCAGTATGGATACGGAAATGATACGCTGGCGCATAGGTGACCCCCGCATCGAACTCCGCATGTTGACCGGAGCAGCTGAGAACCATGCTTTTTTTGAATCCATCAGCTATTTCAGAGAAGAGTTTTTTAATCAATTGCAGGGTATGGATGCCATTCACCCCCTCCAGGGCCTGCTCAATTGCTCCCGCTACATCAAGACCGAGACCTTTACGGCCCGCGATTATGCACGCTATTTGGGCATTTCAGAGAATCTGGTGCGGCAGCAAATCATCGGACTTTCCTTTCACGGTTTTGTATCCTATAATGTAAATACCGACACCCTGACGCTGCGTGACCGACTTAAAGACTATCTTCTATTTAGAGCGGGGCAAAAAGATTACGACGTTATTCGCTTCAAATCGCTTACTCCCGGTGCCATTCCCAATGCCATTTTGGACTTGAGGAACTACGATATGGAACTGAGTGGTGTGGAAGCCATATCGATCAGCGACAGACAAAACGTAGTGTTTTTCCCAAAAGAACAGCGACTGACACTTAAAAAAGACAGGAATTTTGATTTTGACGGCGCAATTGCCTCCGGAATGATTCAATTGTACGGCAACAGCTTCCGCTTCAACTACGAGGACTTTCGCATCGACCTGAACATCATCGACTCTATGGCCATGCGCATGGAGACGCAGGAACTGGACTATTTTGGACGACCGGCTCAAAGGAAAATCAACAGCACCATTGCCCGACTGTCGGGCTACCTCGAAATTGACCGCGCCGACAACAAGTCCGGGAAAGAAAGCTATGCAGAGTATCCTCGTCTGACCAGTAACACCAATTCTTTTGTCTACTACGACCAAACGCACATTCAAAACGGTGCTTACGACAGGGAAAGTTTCTACTTTGAACTGGATCCCTTTGAAATAGACAGCGTCAGTCGCCTTACCCGCGAAAACATCGCCTTTACCGGGACTTTTAAATCCGGCATTTTCCCTAATATGGAAGAACTCCTGGTGGTCAGACCCGATTATTCGCTGGGCTTTAGAAAAGAAACCCCGGAGGATGGCCTACCCATATACGACGAAAGGGCCACTTATTCCAGCACGCTTGACTTAAGCAATCAGGGGCTGAAAGGAAACGGAACGCTTGCCTGGTTAACAAGCACCGCACAATCGGAAGATTTCACCTTTCTGCCGCGAAATACGGAGGGACTGGCCCACGATTTTAACATTGCCCCTGTGGAAAAGGGGATAGAATTTCCCGATGTACAGGGGCGTTTTGCCCGGGTAAACTACTTGCCCTATGAGGACCAACTCCTGGCAGAAATGCAGGAAGAGCCCTTCACGCTTTTTAACCAGGAAGCCCATCTGGAGGGAACCCTTACCATTCAGCCGGGCGGACTCGAAGGAAGCGGGCTGCTGAATATGCCCAATGCCTCCCTCAGTGCTGCAAGACTTGACTTGACTCACCATACCGTGATGGCCGATTCGGCCGATTTTAATCTGGTGCAGGACGAAAGCTCAAGTGAAATTGACTTTAGGACTTCCAATGTACTGGCCACCGTCGACTTTAAGAGTCGGATTGGTAATTTCACAGCCCGTGATCCCAACAACACCTCCGAATTTACCGACCTCCTTTACATGGCCTACATCAGTGAGTTTTCCTGGCATATGGACAAGAACGACATCTATATAGGTAGTCCGGGCTCAGAAGGAAACCGCTTTGTTAGTACGCATCGCCGCCAGGATTCGCTCGACTTTTTAGTGCCGCTGGCACGCTACGATGCACAAAACAACAAGCTCTATGCCCAGGAAGTAAAATATGTTGATGTGGCCGATACCCGCATGTTCCTAAACGATGGCAACATCGTTATCAACCGTGGTGCCGTGCTCGATCCGCTGGATTCGGTTCGCATAGCGCTCAACGACTCGCTGCACCACTTTTACAATGCAAAGGTACAAATAGAAGGGAAAAACGCTTACGAAGCAGAAGGACTCTACGATTACATCAATGGCGCCAAAGCGGTTAAAACCATCACCTTCAGCTCCATTAAGCCCAACAGCGAAATAACAACGGTGGCAGAAGGAGAAATCAGCGACCGGGAATTGTTTACCTTCGACCGCAGATTCACCTATAAAGGAGGAGTCAGACTGACGGGCGGTCATCCCCTGCTTCACTTTAAAGGGGGCGCACAAATGTTGCACGATCAATCGGTATTGGGCCCCAATGAGTGGGTGCGCTTCGATGCGGAAATTGACCCCGAAGAGGTGCGTATACCCATGGCCGAACAACCCGAGAACTTTGATTTTGAGCGCATCTTCCCCAACTTCTTCCTGAACCGGGATTCCAACATCATTTACTCCGCTTTTCTGGAGCCGAGGCGCTTCCACAGCGACGTTCCGGTAGTGAGTGCCAAAGGTTTTCTGTTCTTCGACGAAGCCAGCAATGCCTTCGCCATAGCCGAAAAGCATAAAATAGAACAACCCGATACCACGGGCAACATCCTTCGCTTCCACAACAGCGATGCCACAGTCACAGGTGAGGGGACCATCGATATGGGCCTGCCACTGGACCAGGTTAAAACCCATGCCGCAGGAACAGCCATACACCATAGGGGCAACGGACAGGCAGAATTCATGACCCTATTTGGTCTGGATTTCATGCTCGAAGAGGAGAGCATCAACCTCATGGTTAATGGCCTGCGGTCGGCCGAGGCCATTAAGGGCAAGCCCTTCGAAAACAACTCGACCATCAACCGCATGGCCGAATGGATGGGTAAAAAAACTGCAACAGATGTGGCCCGGGAAGTCCAGGGCTTTGAGCCCATGCGCTCCTTGCCCGCCGAAAACCAATACACCCTGGTTTTTGACTCCCTCACCTGGCGATGGGACGAACGGTCGCGCAGCTACATCGCCGACACGGAAGCCTATATCGGCTGGGTACGCAACCAACCCATTCACCGAAAAGTAAAAGTCCAGGGAACCATCAGCTTCAGCCGGGGCGGCAACTCCCTCGATTTATACATCGATTTGGGTAAAGACAACTACTTTTTCTTCGGTTATCGCAACGGTCTTATGCAGACCCGCTCGTCGATGGAAGCCTTCAACACCCACGTTCAGGCCTTAAAACCAGACGAACGCAAACTAAAAACCGGCATTGGTGAAAAGTCCTACAACTTCGCACTAGCTCCGGAGAGCCGTGTCAAACGTCTCCTCCGCCAGTTCCAAACCGGCGTCATCGAAGACGATGAACTTAACGAAGAAGGAGAACTCATCGAAGAAGAGGTCACCCAGGACTAAAGTCCCGTTCGAGGCTCCGCCTCGACCTGTCTGGTCGCTGACCTCCTCTTCGATAAAGGCGGCTCCGCCGCCGTGCGGACTTCAGTCCTAGGACCTACGCTCAATCAACTCATCCTTGCTCTTACGTACCTTCGGCAGACCCGCATACTTGTCCTCGGGCGACCTGAAACCAAGGGCAGCCATCATCACCGACGACAAACCACGTTCCGACAAGCCCAAAATCTCATCGAAACCCGCCTTGTCGAAACCCTCCATGGGACAGGCATCAATGCCTGCCACCGCAGCAGACGAAAGCAAAACACCCAAAGAAATGTAGGCCTGACGGGCCGCCCACTGAAACCGCCCCTCGGCATCGTTCGACAAGATGGCCCCTACCATAGCGGCCCTGAAATCCTTCAAATCGTCCACCGAAACACCACGCTGATCGGCCGTACGCTCCACATAGGCATCGATGTGTTCTTCGGACAAATCCTTGTTGGCTGCAAACACCAAAATATGCGAAGCCTCGGTCAGCTGAGGCTGACCGTAGGCGGCCTCCTTCAGCTTAGCCCGTAGGGCAGCATCCTCTACCAAAATCACTTCAAAAGGTTGCAAACCGTAGGAAGTCGGTGCCAGATTTACCGCATCAAGGAGCATCTCCAACTGTTCCGAACTCAATTTTTTATCGGCGTTAAAACGCTTGGTGGCGTAACGCCACTGCAAAGATTCACGAATATCCATGTTCGTCTGTTTAAAAAAA
>Ga0209075_1004274_pt1 | contig 11517 bp, 9 predicted proteins | sample Stecom2011_FD_187523 | JGI IMG/M metagenome (GOLD analysis project Ga0209075, IMG submission 187523) | Agricultural soil microbial communities from Utah to study Nitrogen management - Steer compost 2011 (SPAdes) (version 2) | ecosystem: Environmental > Terrestrial > Soil > Agricultural land...
GCCACCAAAACCGGTGCCAATGATAATAACCGAAGGGGATTTGTGCTGCTGTTTCCGGCGTCGTGTCATGGATACTGCTTCCTGGACGTTTGTTTTTATATGACACGACTATAACCGGCTAACGCCGGAACCAAAAGACTGTTTCAATCAGATCCGATGGCCGGAACGCTCACATATTGGCAGCGCTGGCGTGGGCCGTGCCGTGCCAGTCTACGGTTTCCGGCTGGGCGCTGTCTCCGGCAAACAGGTGGCCCACCGCTGGGATGGCATACCACAATTCGCCCCGGGTGGGGTTATGGCGGGCAAACTCGCCATGGCTCATGCCCACTTCCCAGATTTCATTGCTTTCCCAGCCTTCCGGAGCCAGCTCGATGCGCACCTCCGAACCAATCAGGCTGATGGCTTCAATCCGCAGCGGCAAGCGGGCGTGGGCCACCGGGGCCTTGGCCAGTTGCACTTCGTGGGGGCGAAGGTACAACTGGGCCTCCTGGTTATTCACCACACCGGGCAGGGCTACCCGTGCGTTGCCCTGCACCAGGCTCTGGCCTTTCACGACACCGGACAGCACGTTTACGTGGCCCAGGAAGTCAAAGACGAACCGGCTTTCGGGGCGGGCATACAGGCCGGTCGGACTGTTGACCTGCTCCACCTGGCCCTGGCTCATTACGACCACCTGGTCAGACAGTTCCAGTGCTTCTTCCTGATCGTGGGTTACAAAGATACTGGTGAAGTGGAATTCATCGTGCAAGGCACGCAGCCAGCGGCGCAGATCCTTACGTACCTTGGCGTCCAGCGCGCCGAACGGCTCGTCCAGCAGCAGGATGCGTGGCTTGGTAGCCAGGGCCCGCGCCAGCGCGACCCGCTGCTTCTGGCCACCGGACAACTGGGCCGGATAGCGGTCTGCCAGCTGTGGCAGCTGAATCATTTCCAGCAGTTTCGCTACCCGTTCGTTGATTTCCTGCTTCGAGGGCCGGCTCCTGCGGGGCAGGGATTCCAGGCCGAAGGCGATGTTCTGGGCGACCGTCAGGTGCTTGAACAGGGCGTAGTGCTGGAAAACAAAACCGATGTTTCTGTCCCGAACGTGCAGGTTACTGACATCGTCGCCACCAAACAGCACCCGGCCGGAATCCGACGATTCCAGCCCGGCAATAATCCGCAGCAAGGTGGTCTTGCCGGAACCGGATGGCCCGAGCAGGGCGGTCAGCTTGCCTTCAGGAATATCCAGAGAGACATCGTTCAGGGCCTGGAACTTGCCGAAAGATTTCTTGATGCGGTCGATTGTGATGCTCATATCATGCACCTCCTGTTTTCGGCGCCGGGTGTTCAATTCGGGACTGTCGCCATTCCACAATGGCCTTGGCGATCAGTGTCAGTATGGCGATAGCCGCCAGCAGCGAGGCCGCGGCAAACGCGCCGGCCACGTTGTAATCCTGATAAAGCAGTTCAACATGCAGCGGTAAGGTATTGGTTTGTCCGCGAACATTGCCGGACACCACAGACACCGCACCAAACTCGCCCACGGCCCGGGCGTTGGTGAGCACCACGCCGTAAATCAATGCCCATTTGATGTTGGGCAGGGTGATCTTGCGGAAAATCCGCCAGCCGGAGGCGCCCAGAACCACGCCGGCTTCTTCCTCTTCACTGCCTTGTTGCTGCATCAACGGAATCAGTTCCCGGGCCACGAACGGGCAGGTTACAAACACCGTAACCATGACAATGCCGGGCCAGGCAAACATCAGCTGAACATCGTGGCTGCTCAGCCAGCCACCCAGCCAACCGTTGCGTCCATACAGCAGCAGGTAAAGCAAACCGGCCACCACCGGAGACACAGCAAATGGAATATCAATCAGGGTTATCAGCAGTTTGCGGCCGGGAAAGCGGAACCGGGTAACGGCCCAGGCCAGTGCGGTACCGAACACCAGGTTCAGCGGCACCGTCAGCAGGGCCACCAGCAGCGTCAGCCCGATAGCGTGCAGGCTGTATTCGTCCAGAATGTTATCGCTGAAGGTGCTCCAGCCGGCACTCAGTGCTTCGGTAAAGATCACCACCACCGGAATGACCAGCAGAATCACGGTCAGGCTCACCGCGAGGCCGATCAGGCTTCGGCGAACCCAGGGCTGGTCACCGACTCTGTGCTGTTCCGCCGACATCTATCGACCCTCCAGCCGGCGCAGATACCGGCCTTGCCACAAGTTGATGGCGAACAGCAGCACCAGGGAGACCAACAAGACCATAGAGGCAATGGCACTGGCTGAGGCGTAGTCGTATTCCTGCAGGCGCACGAAGATCATCAGGCTGGTCACTTCGCTGACATAGGGGGTGTTGCCGGCAATAAAGATAATGGCGCCGAACTCACCCAGGCTGCGGGTGAAGGACAAGGCAATGCCGGTCACCAGGGCTGGCCACAGGGACGGGAAAATCACTTTCCGGAAAACCCGGGAATCCGAGGCGCCAAGGCTGACAGCGGCCTCTTCATCCGCCGGAGACAGCTCTTCCAGAACCGGTTGAACGGTGCGCACCACAAACGGAATGCTGGTGAAGGCCATGGCAACCACGATACCCAGCGGGGTAAAGGCAACCTCAATACCGGCTTTTGCCAGCACCTGGCCATACCAGCCGTTCTGGGCGAACAGGGTAGCCAGGGTGATGCCGGCAACCGCCGTGGGCAGGGCGAAGGGCAGGTCGACAACCGCATCGATCAGCCGCTTGCCGGGGAATTCATAGCGCACCAGCACCCAGGCCAGGAGCAACCCGAACAGGCCGTTGAACAACGAGGCTGCCAGCGCAGTCCAGAGAGTCACCTTGTAGGATTCGATCACCCGGGGATCGGTGATGGTGAATACGAACTGATCCCAGGTCATGCCGGAGGTTTCCACGACCAGCCCGGTCAGGGGCAGCAGCAACACGAGGCTGACAAAGAACAGGGAAATACCGAGGCTCAGACCAAACCCCGGTAACACCCGTTTGCTTCGACCGGCAAAGCGCCGCACGGGGGCGGCGCCTGCTTGAGCGGATACCGACATGCTCGCCTCTTACCGCCGACGCTGCAGCTGGTCGAGTTTGCCGCCACTGGTGAAGTGAACCTTCATGGCGTTTTCCCAGCCACCGGCGATTTCATCGATGGACTTGAGCTTGAGCTCCTTGAAGCGGTCGGCGTTCTCGGCTTTCACAACCTCGTTGTGAACCCGGTAGTTAAAGCCGGCCAGCAGGCGCTGGGATTCTTCAGAATACAGGTGGGTCAGGTATTCCTTGGCCAGCTCTTCGGTACCGTTCTGCTTGATGTATTCATCGATCCAGGTCACCGGGAACTCCGCCAGAAAACTAACCTCGGGAGTGATCACCAGGTACTCGCCATCCAGGCGGTCCGCCAGGTTGAGCACTTCGGATTCGAAGGTGAGCAAGGCATCGCCGATACCACGCTCAACAAAGGTGGTGGTGGCGCCACGGCCGCCGCTGTCGAACACTCGTACCTGACCCAGGAAATCCGCCAGGAACTGGTCGATCTTGGCCTGGTCATCGCCGAATGCGTCCTGGGCATAACCCAGAGCGGCCAGGTAGGTGTAGCGGCCGTTACCGGAGGTTTTCGGATTCGGCATTACCAGCGCAACGTCTTCACGCACCAGGTCGTCCCAGTTCTGGATGTTCTTGGGGTTATCCTTGCGTACCAGGAAGGCCATGGTGGAGTAATATGGGGAGCTGTTGTTGGGCAGGCGCTCGGCCCAGTTTTCCGGAATTAGCTTGCCGCGCTGGTGCAGGATGTCGATGTCGGTCACCTGATTGAAGGTGGCAACGTCGGCCTTCAGGCCCTGAATAATGGCCTGGGCCTGCTTGGAAGAGCCGGCATGGGACTGGTTGACCTCGAGGGTTTCACCGGTTTTTTCCTGCCAGTGCTTCTTGAATTCTACGTTGTAGGCGGCGAACAGCTCGCGGGCAATATCGTAGGAAGTGTTGAGCAGCTCCCGGTCAGCGGCAAGGGCTGGTTGGGCGGAGAGCAGGGCGGCGCCCAGTGCAAATCCTTTTAGCAGGTGTTTCATGGAAAGCTCCTCAGATTGGAATCAGTGAATCTGAGGAGCAATCTAGCAAAGGTTCCTAAGAACTAAAAATACTAAAAATAAATAATCAAAGCACTTTCGGAAATAAGGTCAGTACCGTAACAGGGCGGAACCCCAGGTAAAGCCGCCGCCAAATGCTTCCAGCAAGACCACCTGGCCGCGCTGAATACGGCCATCACGCACGGCTTCGTCGAGCGCCAGCGGCACAGAGGCTGCCGAGGTGTTGCCATGGCGGTTGACCGTTACCACTACCTGGTCCATCGACATACCCAGTTTGCGGGCGGTGGCGGAAATAATCCGCAGGTTGGCCTGGTGCGGCACCAGCCAGTCAATGTCGGATTTCTCCATCTGATTGGCTTCCAGGGTTTCATCAACAATGCGGCCCAGCGTGTTCACCGCAATCTTGAACACTTCATTACCCTTCATTTCTACGAATGCCTTGCCGGCTTTGATGGCGTCGAAATCGTTGGCTACACCGCAGGGCACGTGCAGCAATTCTTCGTAGCGGCCATCAGCGTGCAGGTGCGTGGACAGAATGCCGGCTTCTTCGCTGGCTTCCAGGATCACCGCGCCGGCGCCATCGCCGAACAGCACGCAGGTGCCCCGGTCGTCCCAGTTGAGAATGCGGGAGAATACTTCAGCCCCGATCACCAGTGCTTTCTTGCTGGAGCCGGTGCGGATAAATTTTTCCGCGGTGGCCAGGGCGTACACAAAGCCACTGCAAACCGCCTGGATATCAAAGGCCGGGCAGCCTTCAATGCCAAGGCGAGCCTGAAGAATACAGGCGCAGCTGGGGAAGACCTTGTCGGGCGTGGTGGTGGCGAACACAATCAGGTCGATGTCTTTGGCATCAATACCGGAGGCTTCGATTGCCCGCAGGGCGGCCTGTTCGGCAAGGTCCACGGTGGTCTGGCCGGGCAGGGCGATATGGCGTTGTTCGATGCCGGTGCGTTCGCGGATCCACTGGTCAGAGGTGTCTACCCGCTGTTCCAGGTCCTTGTTGGTCACAATGTTGTCCGGCAGGTAAGAGCCGGTTCCGGCAATGCGTGCAAAGGTCATTCGGCTTGTCCAGAGTCAGAGTCGGTAACAATAGCCCCATGCTAACCCTTTGCAACGGGATTGGTATTAGCGGATTGTCATAGACGGCCCGGGCACGGTGAATACCGGCCCCGGGCCAACCCTTTCGGAAAATCAGCTGTTTTTCAGGGTTTTCATATCAATCACGAAGCGGTACTTCACGTCGCCTTGTTTCATGCGCTCGTAGGCTTCATTGATATTGCGGATGTCCAGCATCTCGATATCGCAGGTGATGTCATGTTCGGCACAGAAATCCAGCACCTCCTGGGTTTCGGGCATGCCACCGATCAGGGAGCCGGCAATCACCCGGCGCTTGGTGACCAGTAGCCCGGCCTGCAACGCTGGTTCCACCGGCGTGAGCAGGCCCACCAGAATGTGGGTGCCATCGTGCTTCAGGCACTTCAGGTAGGGGTTCAGGTTGTGGGCCACCGGAATGGTGTCGAGCAGGAAGTCGAAGGAATTGGCCGCTGCCTTCATCTGTGCCTCATCGGTGGAGATGATCACATGGTCTGCGCCCTGTTTCTTCGCTTCCGCCACCTTGGCCTCCGAGCGGGTGAAGATCGTCACTTCCGCGCCCAGCGCCTTGGCGAATTTCACACCCATGTGGCCGAGGCCGCCCATGCCCAGTACGCCCACCTTATGGCCCTTACCCACATTGAAGTACTTCAGGGGCGAGTAGGTGGTGATGCCCGCACACAAAATCGGCGCCGCCGCGGCCGGGTCGAGTTTCTCCGGCACCCTGACCACAAAGCGTTCGCTGACCACGATTCTTTCTGAATAGCCGCCATGGGTAACGGTGCCATCGCGCCGGTCCAGGCTACCGTAGGTCATGGTTGAGCCTTCATCGCAGTACTGCTCCAGCCCGGATTCGCAGGCGGAACAGGTGCGGCAGCTGTCTACCATACAGCCCACGCCCACCAGGTCACCGGCTTTATAGGCGGTAACATCAGGGCCCGTGGCCGTTACCCGACCAACGATTTCATGTCCCGGGACCACCGGATACATAGAGCCGCCCCAGTCGTTCTCAACGGTATGGAGGTCGCTGTGGCAGACACCGCAGTAGTCGATTTCGATGGCTACGTCGTCGGCCCGCAGTTCCCGGCGATCAATGGAACAGGGGGCCAAACCGGAATTCGGGCTGCTGGCAGAGTATGCGCGGGTGTTAGCCATGGGGAGTTCCTTCCTTAATAAAGGGTGGTGAATATTTTCGGGTCGACACGTAAACATAGGCGCCCGGTGCGCTATGGTACAAACCTTGACGACAAATTGTTTATTTTCCTACGGACCTCACGTTTATTTGGCTCAATAGTCGCTACCGTTCGGCGTAACATAGGTAAGTACTGCCAGCAAAAATCATCAGGGATGAATCCATGACTGCTCACCACACGTGTTCCAAGACTCCTCTCGCTGCCGTTTTTACGGTTTTGTCCCTGGTACTTGCCGGCTGTATGCCGGGCACGGTCGCCACCACGGTCGGTACCGGTTATGTCTATGAGCAAAAACAGGATCACAAGTACAAGCATGACGTGGACAGGGCGGTAGACAATTATCTGAATGATCACGCCACGTCTCCGTGCCGCCATGGTGAAGACCAGGTGATGGAGTCTGCCATTGAAATCATCAAGGAACACCGCCTGACCGGTGTCAATGAAGTGGTCAACCGCCTGAACTCCATTTACCAGGACAAGAGCCAGCCCGATAATATTCGGGCTGGCGCCTTGTACAACATGGCGGTGCTGGAATCCCGTCGCAGCGCGCCGAACAAGGCACTAGCCCGGAACCACTTCAAACAACTCTATGTGGAGTTTCCCAACGAGTATCGCTGCATCTTTGAAGAATCGGACTGGCGTGACGCCATGATCGAGAAGCAATTGCTGCTGCCCGGTGAAACCGTCGATTCCTTCCTGGAAGATGCCCGGAGAGACATCGAACGGCGCCAACAGTAAGGCCCTAACGATCGGCTGGCGTTGGCGGAACATCTGCAACAGTGTCGGAGGGGAACGTCGAGGTTAATTTCAGGGTATGCCATGAACCATGGTACTTTCTAATAAGAAAGCTTGGATGACGACAATCTGAGATATATGAAACTGGCAGGCAGACCCTATGAATGTAATCATCATCGGCGCAGGGATTATGGGCACCACATTTGCCACACTGGCAAAGGAGCTGGCACCCGGACTGAACATCACCATCCTGGAGCGACTGGATGGCCCGGGGGCAGGGAATTCCTGGGTGTTCAACAACGCTGGTACCGGTCACGAAGCCAACTGCGAGCTGAATTACACCCCGGTGGACGGTGAGGTCATCTCCGTTGAAAAGGCCCTGAAGATCCACGCCCAGTTCAACGTTGCCAAACAGTTCTGGGCGTATCTGGTCAAAAAGGGCGCCATTAAAGAGCCGGCCAGTTTCATCAATCAGACCAAGCATTGCACCCTGGTTTCAGAATCGTTCATCGATGAGCTGGCACTCCGTTATAAAGAGATGTCTGGCCATCATTTCTTCGAGCACATGCGTTACTCGGAGGATTTCGATGAGATAAAAAGCTGGATCCCCTACACCATGGAGGGCCGCCCACGCCATGAAAAGATGGCGGCCACGGTAATTGAAACCGGCACAGATGTGAATTTTGGCTCACTGACCGAACAGATGGCGGCCTACGCCACAAATCAGCTGGGCATACCCATCGAATACGGCGTGCATGTAAAGCGCGCTCACCGCACGCCGGCCGGTAGTTGGCTGCTGGAAACCGAACGTAATGGCACCGCAACCCAGTACAAGGCCGATGTGCTGTTTGTGGGAGCCGGTGGTGGCGCCTTCCCGCTTCTGAAGCGGAGCCATTTGCCGTTTGCCAGACGTTTCGCCGGCTTTCCGGTGGGCGGCCGCTTTCTGCAGGCGCCGGTTACGCCGGAGCAGGCTGACCAATACCGCGCCAAAACCTATGGCCGGGCGGAAGTGGGCGCTCCACCGATGTCTGTTCCGCACCTGGATCTGCGAGTGGCCAATGGCCAGCATTACCTGTTATTCGGGCCGTTTGCCTCGTTCAAACCGGTTCTTGAAAAAGGCCGGGGCTTTGTTGATTACCTCCGCTCCATGCGCCTGCACGACATTCCAGGCCTGTTGAGCGTGGCCATAGAGAACTTCCCGCTGGTGAAATACCTGGTCTCTGAAACCTTCAAAGGCGAGCAGAGCATGCTGGATTCGCTGGAGAAATTCGCCCCCGGGCTTGGTGATAAGTTCAACTGGCAAGCCGTGGAAGCCGGGCAGCGGGTACAGATCATAAAAGATGGCGACCTGCAGATGGGCACCGAGATTATCGTTTCCAGCGACAAGACCTATGGCACCTTGCTGGGCGCATCGCCCGGGGCCTCGGTTTCGCCGGAAGTGATGTTGCGAGCGCTGGAGCAGTTGCTGCCTGCGGTGTTCACCAAAGACGAAGCCCGGAATAAGCTCAAGGAAATCTTCCCGGAAGATAACCTGGAAACTCTGGCGAATGATGCCGGGCGATACCGGGAAATTCGCGATGCAGTGAACATGGCCCTTGGTATTGTCTGACGGAAAGCAGGTTATACCCGCCGGCCTCGATGGCCTGACTGGCTCCGGTGTGGCGCAGATAATCGTGGGCCACCAGTCCGGGTTTGGCGGCGCAGGTCCGCCTGTCTGTGCCGCCATAAATCGGCGCACCCGCAGGTGCGCCGAACAGGCTCAGCCGAGGGAGGAAACCCCGGCGTCAGGGTTGGTTCGTCCGGCGGTACCCATTTCCCGCATGTCCTGGCCGCTCGGGGCCTGATACACCTGCAGCCCGAACTCCGGCAGTATGGCCAACAGGTGGTCGAAGATGTCCGCCTGTATGCCCTCGTAGTTGACCCAGGCCACGGTATTGGTGAAGCAGTAGAGCTCCAGCGGCAGTCCCTCCGGGGTGGGCGCCAGTTGTCGCACCATCAGGGTCATGTTCTGATGGATACCGGGGTGGCTGCGCAGGTAGCGCTCGACATAGGCGCGGAAGGTACCGATATTGGTGATCCGGCGGGTGTTCACCGGCTCCTGGCCGCTTTCCTCCAGCCTGGCGTTCCACTCCGCGATCTCCGCCTCCTTGGCGCTCAGATACTCATCCAGCAGACGGAAGCGGTGCAGGTGGGCACGTTCCCGATCATCCAGGAAATGCACGCTCTGCTGATCCAGCATGAGGGCGCGCTTGATGCGGCGCCCGCCGGACTCCTGCATGCCACGCCAGTTCTTGAAGGGGTCGCTGATCAGGCGCTTGGTCGGGATGGTGGTGATGGTCTTGTCCCAGTTCTGCACCTTGACCGTGTGCAGGGAAATGTCGATCACGTCACCGTCGGCGTTCAGCGCCGGCATCTCGATCCAGTCGCCCACGCGCACTATGTCATTGGAATTGATCTGCACGCTGGCCACCAGAGACAGCAGGGTGTCCTGGAAGATCAGCATGAGTACCGCGGCCATGGCACCCAGACCGGACAGCAGGATAAGCGGAGATCGGTCGATCAGGGTGGCGATGATCAGGATGGTGGCGATCGAGTAGATGACGATATTGACCAGCTGGATGTAGCCCTTGATCGGCTTGCTGCGCGCGTGTGGCCGGCGTTCATAGATGTCGTTGACCACCGTCAGCACGTTGGTAATGGCCAGCGCTATGGTCAGGATGATGAAGGCCCCGCAGACGTTGCGCACCACGGTGATCAGCGCCTCGGGCAGGCCGGGAATCAGCACGATACCGGCCGACAGCACAATGGCCGGGATAATGTTGGCCAGCCGCGAGATGAACTTGGCGTTTTCCAGGGACTGCTCCCGGCCTATCGGGCTGGCCTTGAGCAGGTGTACCAGACCGCGCACCAGGATGCGTTTGACGATCCAGTTGGCGAGCCAGGCGGCAATGATCAGAAGGGTCAGACTTATCAGGGTGTAAAGCTGGGGGTACTGTTCCAGCCAATGGATGGTTTGGTTGTATTGGGCTTCCATGACTTTCCGTAATGGTTGGTGAATGGATGGGCCCCTGACGAGGCGCTGGCACATGCTAGCAAGAAAATGCCGGCCGTGCCCTCATGGCTGCGCTCAGTCGAGCAAGGACAGGGGGCACTAACATTTTGGCAGTGCCTGTCCACGCCATTCCGGCACCTGGATCTGCGAGTGGCCAATGGCCAGCATGAAATACCTGGTCTCTGAAACCTTCAAAGGCGAGCAGAGCATGCTGGATTCGCTGGAGAAATTCGCGATGCAGTGAACAAGGCCCTTGGTATTGTCTGACGGAAAGCAGGTTATACCCGCCGGCGCCGACCTTCTGTGCGCCTGCGGGCCTGCTCCGAGTTCACATAGACCGATTCAGTGAAGGTGGCGTTGGCGTGGCCTAGCTCTTCACTGATGTGCCGGATATCCGCGCCGGCCTCGATGGCCTGGCTGGCTCCGGTGTGGCGCAGATAGTGGGTTTCGGAGCGAATCGCCAGCATTTGCCTGGCTTCATCCAGATAGCCTTCTCGCTCCATCCGGTCTGCGGTGGCAACCATTGCCTGCTCGTAGATGCGTTGCACCTGCCGCTTGCCGATGGCATTACCTTTCGCTGATGGCAAAATAGGCGTTGATTCGCCGGGCACCGGCAGCGGAGAAGCCAGGCCCAGATGGCTGCGCCACCGCTTCAGGTAGTCCAGGTAGGCGTCTGGCAGGGTGATTTGCCGGGTTTTGTCGCCTTTGCCGAAGACGGAATACACCCAGTAGGGCTCACCATCGACAATGGTTCGGCGGAAATCACTGAAGCAGGGGGTGCGCATCTGATTCCGGTCCACCGGGCGCGGTGCCAGTTCGCTGACCCGCAGGAACAGGCTTTTCATGGTGACAATCACAAACAGGTTACGCTCGAACTTCGGATTGCTGCCCGCCAGTTCGGTCAGTGTTTCCAGCAGGAACGACCATTGCCAGTCGGTCAGTCGCCGCACTTCGGCGTCCCGGTCCTGATTCAGGTTGGGTTTGGCGTTGCGGTCCCGTTTGCGCACATCGATCAGCGGATTTTTGGGCAGATAATCGTGGGCCACCAGATACTTGAAGAACGTCTGCAAGGCGGTGCGGCTGGCGTTCAGGCTGGCCTGGGTAACAGAGTAGGGCGCCTGCACGGTTTTGGACCGGAACGCCATGGGCCGCCAGTCCGGGTTTGAGCGGCGCAGGTCCGCCTGTGAAGTAAACGCAGGATAGATCCCGCGGGATACCCAGGGCGCCGGAGGTGTTTTCAGGAAGGCAAAGTAGCCTGTGATCAGATCGCTGTCTGCCTGGGCAAGGTGGCGCCGGGCAATCAGCCAGGTGTAGTTTAAAAAACGCTGGATTTCGCTGCGAAACCGGTTGTAGGTACCTGAAACATCGCTGTATTTCTCAAGGAAGCGGCGGG
>Ga0209075_1004276_pt1 | contig 11513 bp, 14 predicted proteins | sample Stecom2011_FD_187523 | JGI IMG/M metagenome (GOLD analysis project Ga0209075, IMG submission 187523) | Agricultural soil microbial communities from Utah to study Nitrogen management - Steer compost 2011 (SPAdes) (version 2) | ecosystem: Environmental > Terrestrial > Soil > Agricultural land...
ATGAAGGAATATTTAATGAATATAAAAGAAATGAAATATATAATATCAAAATTACCCAACAAATATACACCAATGTTAAAAGGGATTCATGGAGTGGGAAAAACAGAAGTTATTAGACAAATAGCAAAACACATTTGGAATTTAGAATGTATTGAACTACAAGGTTCTCAACTGTCAGATGTTGGTGATTTAATCGGTTTACAAAGAATATCAAAAGATAACTCAGAAACAGAATGGGTACCACCATATTGGATGCCAAAAGACGGTAGACCTATATGCCTGTTTTTAGATGAATTAAATAGAGCACCAAAACAAATAAGAAAAGCTATGATGCAAATTGGAAATGATCATAGAATATTAAATATGAAGCTTCCAGAAGGTTCAAGAGTTATTGTTGCAATAAATCCATCAGAAGATGGTGATTACGATGTGGATGAATTTGATTTAGCAGAATTAGATAGATTTGTTATTTATAATTTTACACCAACAGTTGATGAATGTTTAGAATATTGGACACAACAAAATGTACATAATACTGTAATTGAATTTATATCTCAAAATTCTATATACCTTGATCCACCAAATAATTTTAATGAATATAATAGTATAGATAATAATTACCCATCAAGAAGAAGTTGGTTTAAATTCTCTGAAACACTAAAAGAGTTTGAAAAAGATGAAGAATTAACACCAAATATTATTAAATTATTAGCAAGTGGTTTTCTTGGATATACTACAGCAACAGCTTTTGTTGATTTTTATAATCAAAGAAAAAATGGCTTAACTCCTAAAAAAATCCTAGAAGCAAAAGATTTTTCATTAATTAAAGAAGATGTTAAGTTATTGTGTGAAACAAAAATGTTTGAAGCACTAAACTTAGGAAAAACAGTATGCCGTTATTTATCTGAAAAAGATAATAAAATTAATGATAATATTGGATACTCTTCACTAGTAGCTAAAAATTTATATAATTTTTTCAAAGCTTGTACTCCAGAATTGCAATTTAAAATTTACAATGAAGGTGTAAAACTAGCAAGAAGTAAAAATAAAAAATGGGTCAGTGTTTTAAGCAACAAAAACCCAAAATTAAGAGATTTATACATAGACTTAGTAAATTTTGAAGTTTAAATCATCTCCATTTCAAAAGAATTTTTTCTTAAGTTTTCAGCTGAACTAGGTTCAGCTATTGTATTTATATTTTCAATATAATCAATCCCAGTTACACAAATTTTCTCTCTTTCTTTAATTTGATTTAAAGAGAATATTATGCTATTTGTGGCTAATTGTGTTATATAAGCAAAAGCACTAGTTTTTATATTACTATTATAGCGATTTAGATATTTGAATACTGAAATATAAGCATCTTGTGTAATATCCATAATATCATCTGTATTTTGTAGTGTACTATGTAACATAAAAGAATTTATTCTACCTTTAATAATATCAATCACATAAACACTCAATTCTTCCTTTAAAGAGCTTAATTTTTTATCAAAGCTCTTTTTCTCTTCTGTACTCATATTTTCATAATCTTTTTGTAGATTACAAATTTTCTCTTTTTTCTGTAAAATAAAGTTTTTACTTATATCAAATTTATCTTCAGCAATTTTATTGTTTGAGAATTTGTTTTTTAATCTTCTTTTATATCCATCACACCACTCACCATTATCATGAATATTCATGTTATTGTAATCAATTAAAACTTCTCTCAATCTAGCATTATTTACATAATTAGTTCTTTTCTTTTTTCTTTTTTTTGTCATTATACCTCCATAATTTGAACCTCTCATCACTAAAGTGACGAGATTCCTGCTTCACAGACTTCGCAATCTCTATCTCCACAGGCGTATATTCCCGTAGTTCCTACGGTATTGTGTTACTAAGTAGTCAATTCATCTCATGACTAAAGTCACGAGTGTTCTTGACTAAACAATAAAGCTTCTTATATATACTAAATATAGTAAATATTTTAATTTATATTAAAATAATTAAATATAGAAACCAAAAAAAGATACAGTCACTGTACCAGTAAAAACACCAGGTGGTGTTACTCCAGAACCAACAATCTGTACTATCATTGGTGGTATAGTGTTCAGCGAAACTTTTATATTTTTATCAATTAAACCACCAAATATATCTGGTGTTATAGTAGCCCCCAAAACTTTTGTTTCTGCTAATAAAGAAGTAGCACCAATCTTAAATGTACTATGTGTTAGTGTAGTTGTAGTTGATGCAATTACTACATTGTTTATAGAGATAACTGAGAAGTTTTTTGTTATTTTACTCCCAATTAAATCAAACAAATTAAAGAAACTCATATTTGGGTCACCACAAAATAAAGCTTTTTTTACTTCATCATATGTACATCTAATTCTAAGTGGTTCAAATTTTGCTAATGGACCAATAATAGGAACAACAGAAGTAGGATTGGTTGTAGTACCATTCACAAGCATCATATGAATACTAGCTCTAGTCTCTAACTCAGCTAAAAACCCGTTTATAGCCATATGTGTTGCTTTAATATAGTGTTCTGGATCATCAAATGAAGCACTACTTAGATAATTTTTTAATAATAAACTATAACTCAATTGAAACTACTCCAAAATTCTGTGTGATCTTCATTATCATCAAATAAAACTACACCTGGAAAATCACTATAATCATTACTAGAATCAAATGCAACAGGATTCTCTAAATCTATTTGTGGTTGATGTAAACAAAATACAGCCCAGTATAAAGCAGAAACTAAATCATCATTAGATTTTTTTTGCCCCCTAAACACATTAGGTGAAACTTCTTCAAATCTTGTTAATTGATAAATAGTTTCTTTATCATTTAATTTTAATTTTCTATCTTCTAAGTCTTTTCTTAATAACATACAAGCTTTTAGTTTAGAAGCCACTGTAGCCCTTGTACCTAAATTCTTTTTATCAGTAGATAATATGTTATTATTACCTATAGTAAACCACAATTCTTCTAAAACTTGTGTACCAACATCATTGCTTTCTATAATCATTAATGCATTATTATATTCTCTACTTATAGTATCAATAACAACAGCAAATTGTTCATATTTAATTTGATTGTTTGCATATACAGCAACCTGCTCATATTCGTCTTTAGATGTTATTTTAAGCACTTGAATAACACAGTAGTCTTTTCCTACACCAGTCGAAGAATCAACCCCTATAACATACAAAACACCTGGTATTGGTTCTTCATATATACGATATGAATGTTCCATCTCAACTGAAATAGGTTCTTTACTAATCATTCTGTTTAAAGTCTCACTATTTACTAAAGTTGCCGTAGAACCTATAAAACTGCAATTTTTATGTAATAAGTCATTGGATAAATAAACACCGTTTTCTACTTTATAAGGACTATATACATCCTGAATACCACTAGATTCAATATTTGTTATTGTTTTATTTCCTAGGTTATCACCAACTTTTAAGTGTTCAGCTTTTACTTCAAAATCGTTTATTATAAAATTGTGGTTACTAGAACAAACTACAGATGTGTTGTCATTAAATGTTATTTTATAAGTTTCTGAAGATAACTTTAAAATACCCTGAAAACCAACAAATCCTTCGTTTGTTTCAATCTCAAAAATATTTTCCGCATTAAATGTTTTTAACATTTCACATTATAACCATTCGTTTGTTGTCTCAGAACCATCCAAAAATGTGTATTCATAAAAAGAAACATCATTATTGATTTTAATATTCTTTTTTGATGGTGTTTCAACTGTTTGATTTTCTTTAAATGTTTCTTTTTTAGGAGCTATATATTCTTCTTCTTCTTTCTTAGATATTATTTTTTTTGCATCTAAATCTTTTTTTAATTTATCTTTTTCATCTGAAAGTTTTTTAATTTCATCATCCACATTTCTAATAACATTTTTATCCTTATATTTACTATACTTTTCTTTATGTTTTTGCCAGTAATGTAAACTTATTGCTTTTTCGCCAAACCATTCATTGCATAATTGACATTTTACTTCTATCATAATCACCTCATATTTATATGTTTATATAGTATTTATAAAAAAATTGACATTCATTTTAATTTTTAGTATATTTATATCCTATGAAAACCATAATAGCTACTAATGATAATATTAACGAGGTAGTTAAGTCTGAGATTGAGAGATTAGGGAATGATGCAGATTTAAATCATATTGATGTATCAGGTGTGACTAATATGGAAGGATTGTTTCGTAATTCAAAATTCAATGGAGATATAAGTAAATGGGATGTTAGTAGTGTTGAATTTATGCAAGAAATGTTTTATGGTTCTAATTTTAATGGTGATATAAGTAACTGGGATGTTTCCAATGTTGTGGATATGTCTTGTATGTTTGCAATCTCACCTTTTAATCAGGATATAAGCAATTGGAATGTATCAAAAGTAAAAAACATGAATAGTATGTTTTCTCAAACACCATATAAACTAGAAGATAGTTTCAATCAGGATATAAGTAACTGGAATGTTAGTAATGTTACGGATATGTGTGGTATGTTTCAATATTCACAATTTAATCAGGATATAAGTAACTGGGATGTTAGTAATGTTGAGAATATGGGGTGGATGTTTTATGATTCACCATTCAATCAGGATATAAGTAACTGGGATGTTGGGAATGTTAAGAATATGAGTTATATGTTTAAAAATTCAAAATTTAATCAGAATATAAGTAAATGGAATGTCAGTAATGTTGAAAACATGAGTTTTATGTTTTATGGTTCAAAATTCAATCAGGATATAAGTAAATGGGATGTTAGTAATGTTGAGAATATGTATGGTATGTTTTCTAATTCTAAATTCAACCAGGATATAAGTAACTGGAATATAAACTTAAAAAAATTAAAAGAAAAGCCAGATGATTTTAATAATAATAATAAATTTATAAAATCATTATTTAAAGCTTATGTATATAAAAATAAAAATGATATTGATAATTTATCCAGAAAAGTGTATATTAATCATATTAGGAAGAGGTTAAAAATATGATAGTTGTAAATAATTGGGATCTTAGAAGTGTAGTTCATTCTGAGATTAAAAGACTTGGGAATGAAGCAGATTTGAATCATATTGATGTATCAGGTGTGACTAATATGAATAATTTGTTTAGTGATTCAATTTTCAATGGAGATATATCTAATTGGGATGTGAGTAATGTTGAGAATATGAATTGGATGTTTAATAATTCACAATTTAATCAGGATATAAGTAACTGGAATGTTAGTAATGTTAAGAATATGTGGGGTATGTTTTCTTTTTCTAAATTTAATCAAGATATAAGTAACTGGGATGTTAGTAATGTTGAGAATATGCATTATATGTTTCAAAATTCACAATTTAATGGAGATATATCTAAATGGAATGTGAATTTAAATTATTTAATAGAACATCAAGGTAATTTTAGAACATTAAAAAATTCGAATGATTTTTATATAGACAGGATAATAAAATCGTTTAATAACAAAAACAAAAAAGAATTTAACAAATTATCGAGAAAAGTGTATATTAATCATATTAGAAAGAGGTTAAAAATATGAAAAAGATAAGAGATTACAAAAAACAATATGAAATGAAAAAATCCATATTAAATAATAAACCTATAAAATGTGAAAAAAGAAACTATGATTTTTTTGATGCTCATAGTTTTTATTGGGAGAAATTTATGGATAATTAAAATCACTTGAAGACTTTAAAAATTCTAATGAGCAGTTACTTGATGAATTATTTTTTGAGATTTTAGAGGATATTTTAGATAGTGCTTGGGTGGAGTGGGAGAATAGGATGAGTTATTAAAATAATTAATAATCAATTCCCTTGACAAAACTTAAATATAATATTATATTTACTATTATAACCAATAGGAAAAATAAAAAATGAAAAAATAAATTATCAAACAAATAAGATACGATTCAGGTGAATTAATGCATGAAGGTATTTATGAAAAAGGTGGAATTAGCACTATAAAAACTTTTAGGAAAGACGGTACATTGGAGGAAGAAACACAATTTCTAAATGGTATTAAACATGGTGAGCATAAAGAATTTCATGAAAATGGAAACATATGCTTAAAAGAAATGTATGAGCATGGTGTGTGTATTGGTGATGCAGAATATTTTTATGAATCTGGGGAACCAGTGGACTTCGATTCTGAGGATTAAAAATTATGAACAACAATGAAAAATTATATGTTAATGATGAGAATATTCACGATATAGTTAAATTAGAAATTGAAAGATTGGGTAATGAAGCAGACTTGAATCATATAGATGTATCAGGTGTGACTGATATGTCTGGTTTATTTGAAAATACCAGATTTAATGGTGATATTAGCAAGTGGAATGTTTCATTTGTAAAGGATATGAGTTGGATGTTTCATAATTCATTATTCAATGGGGATATATCTAATTGGGATGTAAGTAGAGTGGTGGATATGCGAGGTATGTTTGCCCACTCCCAATTTAATGGAGATTTAGAGAAATGGGACTTCACTGAAGGTCGGTTAAAATATATGGCTAACATGTTCAGGGAATCTAAATTTAGTGAAACAGAAAAAAAATTATATATTAAAAGTGCTGTGGATGCTGAAGACTATGAGTCTTCTGTGAATTATAATCATCTCAATTTTTATGGGGGGAAACATTCTCCTAATGTATATTTAACACCAGAACATAGAATTGAAGAACGGTTTAGAAATCTGGAAGAAAGACTGTATATTTTGCAATTTAAAGCAGAAATAATAAGTCAAAAAATCAAAGAACAAAAAAAATAAAGTATCTGGATTGAAATACAATAAGAGTTTAGATGGTGATTATATTTCTATAGTTGGAAATGTTATTATTTAAAATTATGAATAAATCATTAAAAATAAAACCTAGTGAATTTTTATCTCAAGTTGTTATCTAAGGTTAATGCTCTGGAGTACTTAACTTGGAAGCAAAATTGGTACAATGAAGTTTCAAAATTATTGTGTAAATAAATTAATATTAATGGAGAATAAATATGAATAATGAAATAAAGATAAAAAAAAGTTATTGGGGGGAAGGTGTTCTTATACATATAGAACACTATAAGAATAATGAACTACAATTTACAGAATATTACCACAAAGATGGTGTATTGTGGTGCACTGTGTTTTATGAGAATGGGGAAGAGAGAATAGTTCAAGAGTTTAAGCGTAGAAAAGGTGTTTTATATTATAGTGGTATTGATCTTAAGGGGTATTGTACTTTAACTTATAAAATTATATATGATGACAGCTTAATGGAGCCTATAGGAAAGGTCTCAGAGATGGTTAGAGATCTGGATTTAGATACAGTTGAGGTGATTACTATAAAAGATGCTTTTGGTGGTAATAAATCAATGGATGATTTTATAGACTATGAAAAAAGGAGAGTATATTGTAATATGTTTTATAGCACAAGAGAGCTTCTAAAACATATGAATGAAAAAATAAAAAAAAATAAAATAAACCCTTGACATTAAAATTTATTATACTATCTTTATATTATAACCGAGAGAATAAACGCTCTCACAAATCTGGAGGATAAAATGGCAGGAATAACACTTTTATTGTTTATTATAATTTTTTTAATACTAACACAATAAGTTCATGGGTATAAAATTTTGGAAAATAAAAGAGATATTGAAATAACTAATATAGAGTATTACAGAAACGATTTATCTGAGACTTATCATTATAAATTGTTTTTTAAAGTATATACAAATGTATATAGAACTAATTATATAGAAAATGAAAAAACCATACTATGTGATTATGTGACACCAACTGAAAAAGATTTTGGTGATTTTTGGAAACCATTTACTGAGTATACAAACAAACTAAAAGGAAAAATAAAATGAATCATCTAGAAATTTTCAATAAATTGAAAAGCGATAAAATAATGAAAAATATCATTAAAGATATCAAGACAAATACTAATGATTTTAATTCTCCGTATTACTCAGAAGAGATGAGAGAGCAATATGGGAATCCACATATATCAACTGTTGGTGTTGAAAATTATTTTGTTGAGATTGTTTTTCATGATGATGTTTCTGATTTGTTAGATAAAGAATCTATTCTATTTCATTCATCAATATTGAATGAAGTGAATGGTGATTTATTTGAGATGGATGTTGATGTATCATGTTTAGATGTTATAGTTAAATTGTATTCAGGTGAAGTAGAAGAAGTTGAAATAGACAGTGTGTTTTTCAGGATTCCATATTTATTATCATCTGTTGAATATAGTTTTATTACTAATTCATTACAGAATTTATTGAAAATCGTGAGAGAAAACCGCTAGGTCTTCAGCCTAGTGGATGAATCGAACAAAATAATTTAACTTTTTCTTGCCATTGGAATAAAAATAAACTATATTATATAATAGAATGAAAGAAGTATTGAAGTCATATAGATATCGGATAGAACCGAATGCCGAACAGAAGATTCTGTTGAACAAGCATTTTGGTTCAGTCCGTTATGTATATAACTATTTCCTCAACGAGAGGAAGAATCAATACAGAGAAACTAAGAAATCAGATAATTATGTAGCACAGGCTAATAAGCTAACCAAGTTGAAGGAAGAAGAATCAACCGTTTGGTTAAAAGAGATCAATTCCCAGACACTCCAGCAGACTTTGAAGAATTTGGAAGCTGCGTATCTTAACTTCTTTAGAGGAAATTCAGAGTTTCCTAGTTTCAAATCAAAAAGATCAAAGAACTCATTTCGTGTTCCTCAACACATAACAGTTGAGGACGGAAGAATCCGAGTTCCGAAATTCAATGACGGAATCAAGTTAATCAAACATAGAGAGTTCAAAGGTGAGATTCGCCAATGCACATTCTCTAGAGATTGCAGGAATCAATACTTCGTATCAATATTAGTAGCAACCACACATGAACAATACCCACAAACAGGTAAGGCTGTGGGTATTGATTTAGGTATTAAGGACTTCGCTATAACTAGTGATGGTATTAAATACAGGAATCATAGATATACTAAGCGATATGAAAGAGAACTGAAAGTAGCACAACAACATCTTTCTCGTAAACAAAAAGGTAGTCATCAATCTGAAAAACAAAGATTGAAGGTTGCTCGTATTCACGAGAAGATATCAAATTCACGAAAAGATAATCTTCACAAGATATCTTCCAAGCTAATTGCATCGTATGATGTGGTATGTCTGGAAGATTTGAATGTGAAAGGTATGATGAAAAATCATAAGTTAGCTAAACACATTTCAGATTGTGGTTGGGGATTGTTTGTATCCATGTTAGAATATAAAGCTAAGTGGAATGACAAGCAGATTGTTAGAATCAATAGATTCTTCCCATCATCCAAAACCTGTAATGAATGTGGGTGGATCAAGTCTGATTTGAAGTTAGATGATCGTGAATGGGTATGTGAATCATGTGGTTGTGTACATGATCGAGATGTAAATGCTGCTAAAAACATATTAACGGAAGGTGTAAGCCTTCTCTCGTCAGGAACTGGCGAGTACACTGATGGAGATGATGTTAGACTCAGAAATGAGCAGTTGTCTGCGAAGTCAGAAGCCCCTGTGTCTTTGGCTCAGGGGTAGTTCACTGAAAATGAAGTTAGAAAGACAAAAAGTAGATAATACTAAGAAAAAATAATGAGTATAGGTAGTATAGATGTTAAAAGTTAATGATGATAATATATACGAAGTAGTTCATTCTGAGATTAAGAAGCTTGGTGACAATGCAGATTTGAATTATATAGATGTGAGTGAAGTTACTAATATGAATAGATTGTTTTGTGTAACACGATATAATGGTGATATAAGTAACTGGGATGTTTCCAATGTTGTGGATATGTCTTGTATGTTTGCAATCTCACCTTTTAATCAGGATATAAGCAATTGGAATGTATCAAAAGTAAAAAACATGAATAGTATGTTTTCTCAAACACCATATAAACTAGAAGATAGTTTCAATCAGGATATAAGTAACTGGAATGTTAGTAATGTTACGGATATGTGTGGTATGTTTGCACATTCAAAGTTTAATCATAATATAAGCAATTGGGATGTTAGTAGAGTTATAGATATGAGATATATGTTTTTTAAGTCTAAATTTAATCAAGATATAAGCAATTGGGATGTATCCAGTGTTAAAAGTATGAAAAGAATGTTTGAACATACTCAATTAACTAATAAAAGTGGTGAAGAATATTTTCAACAAAAAGTGTGAGGCATGGGGATAAGTGTATAAAAACAAGAAAGTATTAGATTTTTTATTGGATATATTTTTAATAAAAAATGCATTAAGACCATCTTTTTCTCAGATGTTTAAAGTTTCAGCTGATGAAGAGAATAATCGTATATTCAAATTATGTAGAAATAAAATTCATAATCATACTAGTAAATATTTTAGTTATGTTATAGGGCGTAGAACTTACAAAGAGTGTGAGTTTAATACACGAAATAATTTAAATTATATTTTTGAAAATGTAGATATAACATTTTTATTCTCATTTGTAAGTGAATATACAAAAGAAAATAGAATTTTTGATGATATTTGGAAGCCTGGTGGAGTACATAATATAGTATCTGTTGGTTCTATTAAAAAGAACTTAACTAGAAAGTTTTGGAGTAAATTACGGGTAGATTTAATTGAAAGATTGTTAAGTAATGAGATAAAAGATGTAGCTAATGAATTGATAATTGAAGATGTGGATAAATTTCTTAAAAAACAATATAGTATCTGGAAAGTATATTATATGGTTTATGGTGATGAATTACCATCAAAAGAAGAAGTTGATTATAGTATGAATAGTTCAAATAGATGTTTTTTACCACACATATTATATATATCAAATGAAAATATGAATTATGATAAATTAGAGATTATTTGGAATAACTATTATAAAAATGATTTTTCTGAAAATTCTTCTATACATGAAGTTGTTCAGTATATAGATAAATCCACAACATATGAATATTTTGAAGAAAATCTTATAGATATGTATACAAAAAATACAGCTGATTTTATGATAGAAAAGTTATCTGAAGTTAAAAAAACAAAGAAGAGTTTAAACACAATTATTCAATTAAATGAGTATAAAGATGATTTTGTAAATGTTTTTTTAGAAAGATTAAATGAGTTTAGAGATGAATTAGAAAAAGATGTTCCTAAGGATATATATGTAATAAAAATAAATACTGAGATTACTAATTATGTTGTAAAAACAAAAGACTCAACAATAAGGAATCATATTTTTGAATTTTCAAAAAGACAAGGTTATAATTTATTTACTATAAGATTTATATTTGAACAAAAAGTGAGTGGAAAAATAAAACTTAGTGAGATGCTTACATTAAATGGCTATTCTATAAGAAAGCAAGGAATTAAAACTACAATATATAATGCAGATATAGTAAATTTACAGATGTTAAATTTGATATTAAATAAGATTCATAAACATTTAATTGATATATACAGTCGATATAAATGGGGAATG
>Ga0209075_1004277_pt1 | contig 11513 bp, 8 predicted proteins | sample Stecom2011_FD_187523 | JGI IMG/M metagenome (GOLD analysis project Ga0209075, IMG submission 187523) | Agricultural soil microbial communities from Utah to study Nitrogen management - Steer compost 2011 (SPAdes) (version 2) | ecosystem: Environmental > Terrestrial > Soil > Agricultural land...
CTGGCCGGAGATCGAGGCGATGTTGCAGGCTTTGGATAATGCGTGCAAAGACTTCGACTGCGGGCAGGTGCATCAGATTATTTTGAATGCACCGACTGGCTACCAGCCGACCCATGAGGTGAAGGACTTGGTGTGGTGTCAGGCAGCGGAGCAGGTGGCGCAGAAAATTGCCGCAGCGAGCCAAGGGGCGGATAATCTGGTGGTGCTGGCCCCTCGCATGAAGGCATCGCGCGAAAAGTAGCTGTTCCTGAAGGAATATGATGCAGCTCTCATAAATATGGGAGCCGCGTCATTTCTTGCATGTCCTGTTTGACCCTTCCCCCTTCGTCTTGAAATAATCCCGCAGGTTTGGTCCATGGGGCTCTCCATGGACGACAAAAATGAGTAAGTGTATACAACGAGTATGGCTAGAGCGGCGTCGTAACGGGCCGCCTGCGCCGAAACGGGCTCTAGGAGTAGGTAACAGAGCCCGCTACTTCAACACCCATTCAGGCAAGACCAGGGAAGGGTGCAGGGATAGCCACTCAGTTGAAAGGGACACAAGCTCGAACCTGTTGCGCCTGCTGGAAGAGTTGGTATGCAGGAGCATGGTTCTGGGTCTTGCTTGAAAGGGATTATTTGGAAGCATGACTAAGATGTTAAAAGTGAATCAGCTACCTCCGATGAAAGATCAGCATCAGCTGTATTATCCGGAGCGCCCGCAAGACGAGATCGACCTGGTCGACCTGCTGCGAAGCCTTTGGGCGAGCCGTCTTCTGATCGCTGGAGTGGTGCTGGTTGCTTTGCTGTCAGCACTCGCCTACGTTTATGTGACTCCTGCCGTTTATCGGTCCTCAGCTGTTTATACGCCCCCTGCCATGCAGCAGGTGCGGACGATGGTGTCCTGGGAGCTGGAAAACTATCCAGTGACCCCGGAAATGCTGTTCGACGAGTTCAAGGCCAAGCTCAGTTCCGACCAGGTGCGGATGGAGTTCTTTGAGCAACAGGTGTTGGGGCCTGAACAGCGGACGGATCTGGCTGACGGCGCCGTCATTCAGGAATATCGGAAGTTCTTGCGCCGCCTGGATGTAAAGCCATCCGGCCCCAAGGATGCGCAGTTGTCCGTTACTGTGAGTGTTGATGATGGTGACCCCATGGTGGCGGCCGAGAACCTGCGCAACTTTGTTGCACTGGCGAACCAGGCGGCCTTGCAGGCTTTGAAGGACAACTTTGAGTCCGTGCGTGCCAGCAAGATGGCCGAGTTAAAGAGCAAGATGGATGCCCTGAAGTTTGAAGCGCAACGCCATCGGGAAATGCGCCTGCAGGAATTGGAAGAGGCACTGGCGGTGGCTCAGTCCTTGGGCCTGGAAGAAAGCCGTGTGATGAGCCCCGCCTATGGTGCAGCCGAACTGCCAAAGGGTGAAGGGATGGCGGCCCGTTTGATTGACCCGCCTCTGTACTGGCAGGGAGCCAAAGAGCTGAAGGCCCAGATTGCGGCCATCAAGTCGGCAAACTATGTCCTGTACACAGCAGAAGAGTTGCCAAGGCTGGAGAGCCAATATCGCCATGTGCGGACTGCCCATGTTTCCACGGATGGGGGCCTGGCCTATACCGAACAACAAGCCCCCCTGCCGGACTTCGATCCGGTGAAGCCTAGACGGGCACTGGTGATTGCCTTGGCCCTGGTGGCCGGGTTTATGGTGGGGGTGATGGTTGCGTTGATTCGTGGGGCATTTACTCGGCGTGCACCTCAAGGGGACTCAGCCTAGTGAGTCCCGGCCAAGCAAGTACCTATTAAATGGCTTTTAGTCAAAAGGATTTTGGCATGTTGATTCCAGTGGTTCTCTCCGGCGGTTCCGGCACTCGTCTGTGGCCCTTGTCCCGTGAGGCCTATCCCAAACAGTTCTTAAACCTGATTTCCTGTAACAGCCTGTTGGGGGAAACCTTCAACAGGCTAAAGGCTCTGGGGCAGAAAGCGGGCCCGATTGTGGTCTCTAACGAAGAGCACCGCTTTATCGTGGCGGCTACATTGCAGCAATGTTTTGCAAACTCTCAGCCAGGCACGAGTAAGCCAGCCGGTGAGATCCTACTGGAACCGGTAGGGCGGAATACTGCACCGGCCATTGCCCTGGCCGCCTTGCAGGCCCTGTCGAAAGAGACTGAAGCGGTGCTGCTGGTGCTGCCGTCGGACCACGTGGTGCAAAATGTGGCGGCCTTTGCCAAGGCGGTGGAGGCCGGCTTTCGGGCAGCCATGGAAGGGCAGATGGTCACCTTTGGCATCCTGCCGGATGCACCCCAAACCGGATATGGCTATATCAAGGTCGCGGATGCCTTCGGTGAGTGGGCGAACGGACAGGAACAGCCTGAGCTGGTGGCACAGGATGACTGGGCTCGGGTTGAGGAGTTTGTGGAAAAGCCGGACTTGGAAACCGCACGGGCCTATGTGGAATCCGGCCATTATTTGTGGAACAGCGGCATGTTTATGTTCCGTGCCGATCGCTACCTGGAAGAGCTGGAAAAGTTCCGTCCGGATATCCTGGAAGTCTGCCGGTCCGCCTATGCCCATAAAACCCAGGATCTGGATTTTATCCGGGTCGACAAAGAGATCTTCTCGGAATGCCCATCCGATTCCATTGACTATGCGGTCATGGAGAAAACTGACGCTGCCGTAGTGGTGCCTCTGGACGCGGGTTGGAGTGATGTGGGCTCCTGGTCGGCCCTGTGGGAAATCCAGGAGCAGGATGCCCAAGGTAATGTGTGCAAAGGGGATGTGATTACCGAAGATGTCTCCGGTTGCTATCTTCATGCCGACAGCCGACTCGTGGCAGTGCTGGGGGTGCGGGACTGCGTGGTGGTGGAAACTGACGATGTGGTGCTGGTGGCAGACAAAGACCGGGTGCAGGATGTGAAAAAGCTGGTGGCTCGGGTGAAAGAGCAAGACCGCCCGGAGCATCGCTTCCATAAGAAAGTCCACCGGCCTTGGGGCACCTATGAAGGCATTGCCATGTGCGAGCGGTTCCAGGTCAAGCGCATTATGGTCAAGCCCGGCGGTCGTCTGTCGTTGCAAAAGCATCACCATCGCGCCGAGCATTGGGTAGTGGTGAAGGGAACGGCAAAAGTGACCCGCGGGGCGGAGGAAATCCTGCTAACGGAAGACCAGTCGACTTATATTCCCCTGGGCGTGATCCATCGCCTGGAAAACCCCGGTGTGATTCCCCTGGAACTAATTGAGGTCCAGACGGGAGCCTATCTCGGCGAGGACGATATCGTCCGCTACGAAGATACCTACGGCCGTTCGTGAGTGTAAAATCCTCCTCTCCCAACTGGGGAGAGGGGCTAGGGGAGAGGGCTCGAACCCTCAGACTGCGCAAAAGCTATCAGCCAAGGCAGGAGTACTTTCCCCCTTTCGTAAAGGGGGGCTAGGGGGGATTTCTGCAGAGCACCCGGATGCACCATGCACTGGCTCTACTGAATGTTGCGAGATGTTGGCTGCATGGGAATATGCATTTTCTGAGTTTGCACCCAGCAGACAGCTAGGTTAGAATCCGGCCAGACTTTGTGTAACTGATTAAATGGATTGCCCCAAAACTACATGGATTGTAGAGAACAGGATGTTCTCGGAGATTAAAGGGAGCTTGTATGTATCTGCTGTTTCCGCCACTTTTGTCTTCTGACACCCTCTTTTCCTCTCCCCTTTGCGCGCAGTTAGTCTAATACGGCCTGTTCTGTCGTAGACAGTTGGTTGTGCAGGATGTAGTGCGGGCTGTAGAGAGCAAGATATGGTGTTAGCCTCCAATTCACTGACGCAAGATCTCTTGGCTCTGGACTCCTTGGAGCAGGATCTGTTGCGGCCGATCAGCCAGAAGCAGCCTGCGGGGGCTTCGGTGCGCTTGGAAGCCTCCTTTGAGGAGCTGGACCGGCTGGTGAAGCAGGTAGACTCCCTGACGGCAACAGTAAGCCCTGACTGGCCGCAGATGGCTCGTCAGGCCCATGCCATTCTGAGTAATGAATCCAAGGATTTGCTGGTGGCTGTCTACTGGTGCCTGTCCTTGGCACAGTGGCGAGGGGGCACTGGTCTAGCCGCAGGCTTACAGGGGCTGGTCAAGCTGCTAGGGCTGTATTGGGACAGCTTGTACCCGGAGAAGCGCCGTGTCCGGGCTCGGGTGGCAGCTTTGGAATGGCTGGTTGAGCGTTTGACGTTCTGGCTGGAAGGCCAAAATTTCGTCTCCCAGGATCGGGAATCTCTCAAAGATGCTAGCCAAGCGTTGGCCGATTTGCAGGCGTTTTGTGGAGAACACCTGGCCGGGCAGGAGCCTGAATTTTCGCCCCTGACCCGAGCCCTGCGGCAACAGGAAAGCCGTCTGGCCCAAACGGAAAGCGCTCAACCCCAGCAGTCGGTATCTCTGGTGCAGAGCCAGCCTTCGGCTCAGGAATCTTCTCCCGCATCAGTAGAACAAGCCTCTGGGGCAGCGGTGTCAGCCCAGGCGACGCCGTCAGCTCAGGAAAAAGCAGCTCCTACCGTTGTGTCTTCTGCTTCTGCGCCATCAGCTCCTTCCTTGAATACGCCCGTGCCGGCTCCGAATCAGCCCTTAGTGGATGATCGCAGCCTGCGGGACTATTTGCGCCAAGTGCAACTGTCCAGCCGTAGTTTGGGGGAGGCCATGTTGCGCCAGAATGTACGGGATCCCCGGCCCTACGAAATCAACCGCACCATGACTTGGGCGGCGATTACCCAATTGCCCGAGGCAAAAGAGGGCGTGACCGCTTTGAAGTCGGTGCCGTTGGAGCGGCGCCAACTGTTTCAAAACCTGCAGGAGCAGGGGCGCCATGAGGCCTTGATTCTGGAGTTGGAGAAAAGCTTCACCAACGCACCTTTTTGGCTGGATTGCCATTATCAAGTCTGTGAGGCCCTGGCTGTCCTGGAGGCGGAAGAGGCCCAGCGCGCGGTTGAGAATCTGGTTGCCAACTTTATCGCCCGCTTTCCCCAACTGGTGCAGTTTGCTTTTGCTGATGGGGTTCCTTTCGCCTCCGATGAAACCCGGCAGTGGATCGAATCCCTTCGCACAGGCAATGGCCTGGCGCAAGAGGCCTCAAGCTTTGCCCGAACTGGTTTCAGCAGTGAACCCTATTGGCGAGAGGGAGCAGGGCAGGCTCAGAAGGGCGGTCCAGATGCCAAAGCCAATTCCACTGAAACAAGCTCCGATGAAGTTTGGGCCCAGGCGACTCAATTAGCCCGCAAGAAAGCTCTGCCCAAGGCCCTTGCCCTGTTGCAGGATCATTACCGTCAGGCCGCTACCGAAGCCCAGCGCTTTCATCGGCAACTGCGGCTGGCCGAGTTTTGTGTGCAACATAAAGTGCCGGAATTGGCCCGGGCTCTGCTGGAAGACCTCGACCGTCGCTTGCAGGAGTTCTCACTGTTTGAGTGGGAGCCGGAGTTAAGTGCGCGGGTGATGCACTTATTACTGCAAACCGCAGAGAAAGCCAAAGCAGGCACGCCGGGCCATGAGCGCCAGGCATCCTATTTCAATCGGCTGTGTCTGATCGATGCAGCTAAAGCCCTCGAGTTTCGAAGTTAGCATTCTTAAAAGGAGAAATCTCTATGTCCAAGGACGGTTCCGTCGCACCACGCGAGCGCATCAATATTCAATACAAGTCGGAAAAAGGCGGTCCGGCGGAGTCGGTGGAACTCCCGTTCAAGGTGCTGGTTACCGGCGACTTCACCCTGCGCCAGGACGACCGGATGGTGGAAGAGCGCAAGCCTATCAGCGTGGACAAGAACAACTTCAACGAAGTACTGCGCAACCAGAATGTCACCCTGGATATGACCGTGGCCGATCGTCTAAGTGATGAGCCCGATGCTGAGCGAAGCCTGTCACTGTCCTTTACCAGCATGAAGGACTTCGAACCCGAGCAGATTGCCCGCCAGGTGCCAGAGCTTAACGAGCTGCTCAAGCTACGTGAGGCTTTGGTCGCGCTCAAGGGGCCCCTGGGCAACGTACCGGCATTCCGCAAGCGCATTGAGCAGGCGTTGCAGGATGAAGAGTTGAAGAAGCAGATCCTGCAAGAGCTGGACCTGAACGAAGAATAATTGGTCTGGGCCGAGTACCACTTGATCTGGCCGCAGAAGAATAGAGACGGGCGCCGCAACCGTTGCGGTGCCCTGACAGGTTGAAGGGAATTGACGATGTCAAACTACGAAAAAATGCTAGCGACTGGCAGCAAGGCTGCCGAGCTGTCGGATGACTCCCTGCTGGCGCAGATTGTCCAGCAGAGCCGAATGACGCCCCGTGACGAAGGCTTTGATGTAGCCAAGCGTGGGGTGGGTGCTTTCATTGCTGAGCTACTCAAGCCGGACAATGCCGAAGAGCGGGTGAACAAGAACCTGGTGGATCGCATGATCGCCGAGCTCGACCGCAAGCTTAGCGAGCAGATCGACGAGATTCTGCACCATGCGGAGTTCCAGAAGCTGGAGTCTGCCTGGCGTGGCTTGAAGCTGCTGGTTGACCGCACCGACTTCACCCAGAACATCAAGATCGAAATGGTGAACCTGTCCAAGGAGGATCTGTACGACGACTTCGAGGACGCACCGGATGTGACCAAGTCTGGCTTGTACAAGCTGGTTTATTCTGCGGAGTACGGCCAGTTTGGTGGTGAGCCCATTGGTACCATCATCGGCAACTACGACTTCGGCCCCAACGCCGTGGATATGCGTCTGTTGCAGAACTGTGCGGCCGTGGCGGCTATGTCCCATGCGCCCTTTATCGCGGCAGCGGGTGCCCAGTTCTTTGGCCTGGAATCCTTTGAAGGGCTGCCCAACCTGAAAGAACTGCACTCTATCTTTGAAGGTCCCCAGTATGCCAAGTGGCAAAGCTTCCGGGAGTCGGAAGATGCCAAATACGTTGGCCTGACCATGCCGCGCTTCCTGCTGCGTCAGCCCTACCATCCGGAGCACAACCCGGTGAAGGCGTTCGAATACCGGGAATCCGTGGAATCCAGTCATGCCAACTACCTGTGGGGTAATACGGCTTTTGCCTTTGCAACCCGCCTGACCGACAGCTTTGCCAAGTACCGCTGGTGTCCGAACGTGATTGGCCCCAAAAGCGGTGGTGCGGTGGAGAACCTGCCCCTGCACTTTTATGAATCCATGGGTGAGATCGAAGCCAAGATCCCAACCGAGATCCTAATTTCCGATCGGCGTGAATATGAGCTGGCGGAAGAAGGCTTTATTCCGCTCACCATGCGCAAGGGTAGCGATAACGCAGTGTTCTTCTCTGCCAACTCCGCGATGAAGCCCAAGTTCTTCGGCAACAGCGAGGAGGCTAAACAGCAGGAACTCAACCATCGTTTGAGCACCCAGCTGCCGTACATGTTTATCGTCAACCGGCTCGCTCACTACCTGAAGGTTCTGCAGCGGGAGAACCTGGGTTCTTGGAAGGAGCGTACCGACATCGAACGGGAACTCAATACCTGGCTGAATGGCTACATTGCCGATCAAGAGAATCCGAGCCCCATGGTACGCAGCCAGCGTCCGCTGCGTGCTGCCAAAGTCCATGTGGAAGATGTGGAAGGCCAACCCGGAATTTACCGGATCGGGCTCTCCGTCAAACCTCACTTCAAGTACATGGGGGCAGATTTCGAACTGTCGTTGGTGGGTAAGTTGGAGAAGTCCTGATCGCCGTAATCCTCTTGTCCGAGGGAAAGAAGCGGTGGCTCCGAAGCAACCGCGAGGCACCGAACAGTTCCCTCTCCCTCCTGGGGAGAGGGTTAGGGAGAGGGCGGGAGTTATCCGGCAAGAAGGGCGTTTCGAGTGGGTGTGAGACTTCGGGCCCTCTCCCCAGCTGGGAGAGGGGAGATGTTCGCAGAAGTGGCAACTTTGAGAGATGTAGGCCAAAGGGAACTCCAATGAGCCGTATACAAGGACTGTTGAGCCGCGTCAGTGAAGGCAAAAGTAGGGGACCCTACAGCCGACACCTGGATGAGGACGCCTATGCCGCATCCATTCAGCGGAATCTGGAAAGGATGCTGAACGTGCGTCAGGGAAGCCTGGCCCATATGCCGGATTTTGGCTTGCCGGACTTCAATGATCTGGTGTTCGAGTTCCCTGATGCCTTGGTTCAGCTGGTGCGGGCAGTGGAGCGTTATCTGCTGACTTATGAGCCGCGCCTGAGCCGGGTGGAAGTCTCATTTGAGCACCCAAGCCCAGATCCGCTGGTGGTTATGCTGCGTATCCGGGCGGAGTTCGTGATTCCGGGAAGTGGCAATCGGCGTTTGGTGTTCGTCACCGTCCTGACCGGTGCCGGGCAAGCCTATATCCGACGGGAGGCCTGATGGGGGAGCCTTTGAGAACCCTTGGAGGGGACTTCTTCTGAGGGAGAACAGAGCGACAAAGGACTCGCGGGCAGGGTTATAGAGATAGCCCCATCTGCTCGCCCAGGACTGGCAGTTGATCGAGTTAGGAAGCGTCGGTGTTGATCGTTGGGTGGATCCGAGTATCCACCCAAGCCCCGCCGGCCAGGCAAGGATGTACCGGAGAGCTGTATGAACTACCAGGATTACTTTCTGGAGGAAATGAGTGCCCTACGGGAGCTGGGCAAGGAATTCGCTCAGAGTCAGCCCCGATTGGCGCCCTTTTTGGCTACGGAAGCCCAAGACCCGGATGTAGAGCGCCTGCTGGAAGGATTTGCCTTCCTGACAGCCCGGCTGCGCCAAAAGCTGGATGCAGAGTTTCCGGAGCTGTCCCAAAGTCTGTTGCGGGTGCTTTGGCCCCATGTGCTGCGACCGGTGCCTTCCCTGTCCATGCTCGAGTTCCAGCCCTTGCCGGTACTTTCCGAACGGCAGCGCATTCCAGAAGGCACCGGAGTGGCCTCCGGCCAAGTACACGGAACCCGCTGCCGGTTTCGTACCTGTGCGCCGGTGGAGCTCTATCCGCTACGTTATGAATCGCTCCAGGTAACCCGCCGGGGCGGCGAGACGCTGGTGACCTTGGCTCTGAGTCGGCTGGGCCAAAGCCGCTGGGAGACTATGAAGCTTGACCGCTTGCGTCTGCACCTGCATGGCGATTTGAAACTGACCTATTCCTTGTACTGGCTGCTGTTGAACAAAGTGGCCAGGGTACGTCTGTATTTGTCCGACGGGCAGGGTGAGCGCTACGAGATTCTCGGCGGAGAGGAGCGGGGCTTTGCCCCGGCGGGGTTTTCCGATTCTGAAGCCTTGCTGCCCAACCAGGATGAAATGTTCCCGGGCTTTCGCCTGTTGCATGAATACCTGGTCTACCCCGACAAGTTCCTGTTTGTGGATCTGTATGGATTGGGAGAGGTTTCACGGCAGGTGGAGCAGGATCCCGATCTGGAACTTTTCCAGCGGCTGGAGCTGGAAATCGTCCTGGCAGAGGAATTGGCGGGCCATCTGTTGCCCAAGAAGGAAAATATTCGCTTGTTCTGCACGCCGATCGTCAACTTGTTTTCCTGGGATGCGCGTCCCCTGGAAGTTGACCATCGCAAGACCGAATACCGCCTGGTGCCGGAAGGGCATCCCCGGGAGCACTACGATATTTTCAGTATCAATGAGGTGCAGGCCTGGGGACACGAGGACCGGCGCCAGTACCGTTACCTGCCCTATGACTCCTTTGCCTACTGCCGGGTCAGCAAGGACCAGTCCCAGCGCCTGTTCTGGCAGAAGTTGAAGCCTTCGGTGATTTCCAGCTATGGCTATGATACCTATGTGTCTTTCCTGGAGCTGGATTCCACCCATTCCTGGCCTCAGCGGGAAACCATCTCCGCCAAGCTCACCTGCACCAATCGGGATCTACCGGTAGAGCTGGGGGTGGGAGAAATCAACCAGCCCCTGGCCAACACCCCGGAGTATGTGGAATTTGCCAATATTGCACCGGTGACTCCCTGTCTGTTTCCGGTACAGGACTCTAGGCCCTTGTGGCAGGTGCTGAGCTATTTGTCCCAGAACTATCGGTCGTTGGTGGAAATCTCCGCGCTGCAGAACCTGATGGCGGTATTGGATGTGCGCGGACATTATGACCGTCAGCACTCCCAGGCTTCCCGCCTGAAGCGGGACGCCCTGGAAAAGGTCGATGTAGTGCCGGTCAATCGGCTCTACCAGGGGGCAATGTGGCGTGGGGTGCGGATTCGCATTGAGGTGCTTGAGGAACATTTCATGGGCGCAGGCGACTTGTTCCTGTTCGGCAACGTGCTTAATGAACTCCTGGCCAGCACGGTTCCCCTCAACAGCTTCCACGAACTGGAGCTGTCCGGCTCGGTCAAGGGATTGTTCCATCGCTGGCAACCGCGCATGGGGCGTGAATGTCTGGTGTAGTCGAAAAACTGGCACCGAACGCACGCCAGTACAATTTCTTCCAGTTGGTGCGGCTTCTGGAGCAATACCAAAGGCAGGATCCGAATCTGCGCCTGCGCTTTCGGCCGGCGGCTTCACTTGCGTTCCAGCCGTCAGAAGTGACGGCCCTCGAGGCCAGTGCCAATGACTCTGAAGCCCTGACTATTGAAACGGCTTTGATCGGTTTGTATGGCCCCAGCTCGCCATTGCCTCTGTATTACACGGAGGATGTGCTGGATGATAGCCCGGAGGCGGAAGTCCTAAGGGACTTGCTGGATATCTTCAACCATCGCGCCCACGAACTGTTGCAGGCCGTCTGGACCAAATACCGGCTGCCCTTGCGGATGCATCCGGATGGCAGTGATCCGACCACCACACAAATCGCCGCCTTGGCGCGCCTTGGCCGACACAACGGCTATCCCTTTCGCCATGTGGATGCCCGGCGCCTACTGCCCCTTACGGGAATGCTATCCTTCAACAGCGGCTCGGCTCGGGTGATCGAGCAGGTACTGAGGTATTACTTCGATCTGCCACAGCTGCGGATCGTGCCCAACCAGCTACGCTCAGTACCTGTGCCAGATGACCAGACCAATGCCATGGGACAACAGGGCCGCCTGGGCGTTGACATGGTGCTTGGCAGTGAAGTCCTGGACTGCTCGGGCTGCTTCCTCATCTGTTTGGAGCAGGTACCATTGGAGACAGCCCGTCGCTTCTACCCGGATGCCCCGGACTATCTGGCACTTCGGGAGCTGGTGGACTTTCTCTCACCAGTGCCGCTTGAGTTCAGCCTAAGCTTCGAAATCAACACAGACACCATTCCCCAGCTACGCCTCGGCGACGAGCAAACCCAACTGGGGCTAGGTGTTCTGCTAGGATCACCCCAGGAAGATCGCCTGCGTGTCCAGTTCGAATAACGCAGTGTCTTCTTCCCCTCTCCCTCTGGGCGGGCCGCTAGGGGAGAGGGCCCGAACTTCCAAACAATACAAAGTTCTCAGCCAAGGCAGGAACACTCCCCCCTTTTGTAAAGGGGGCTGAGGGGGGATTTCTGCAGACACTCGGGCAACCTGAACCGACGACACTGTTGTGCAGACAACGCAGGGCTCCGTGTTTTGTGGGTGGGCGCTGTGCTTCAGGAATATGCAGGTCCAACGGTCCGGAGGCTGGTGCGCCAGTCCGCAGTTAGGGAGAGG
>Ga0209075_1004278_pt1 | contig 11513 bp, 13 predicted proteins | sample Stecom2011_FD_187523 | JGI IMG/M metagenome (GOLD analysis project Ga0209075, IMG submission 187523) | Agricultural soil microbial communities from Utah to study Nitrogen management - Steer compost 2011 (SPAdes) (version 2) | ecosystem: Environmental > Terrestrial > Soil > Agricultural land...
GCCGCCCTGCCCAGGGCGGCTTTTTTTGGTCTGGAGGGTCCCTCCTCATTGCTGCTCTTTACCACCCCAGGGTCTTGCCGCCGCCCCATCGAGGGCGGCTTTTTTTTGGTTATCACGATTGGCGTGCCGGTCTCAGCGCTGCCCCTTAACGTCGCAAGGCTTTAGACGACTGGTGGGAGATCGGCTCCGCCGGGCGAATGGCGCCGCAGGCGCCCCGGCGGCGTTACTTGAGCTACCGCACACAGCCCAGGAGTCCTTCGGCCTCCCTTCGCCGGGCAGAGCCCAGCTCCTACAACGAATGCTCGGCCTCGGCAGAAACCCACGCCGATCCGCTTAACGGCTGTTTTCATCCCACAGAAACAACGAAGCCCCTGCATGGCGGGGGCTTCGAGGAGCGAGGGCGGCGCGTGATCAGTCGACGCGGCGGTAGATCAGGTCCCAGACGCCGTGGCCGAGCTTCTCGCCGCGGGCCTCGAACTTGGTGAGCGGGCGGAACGCCGGCCGCGGCACATAGGGGGCGGTCTCCGGGGTGGCGGTGTTGGCATAGCCCGGGGCGGCATCCATCACCTCCGCCATCCACTCGGCGTAGGCCTCCCAGTCGGTGGCCATATGGAAGATGCCGCCGACCCGGAGGCGGGTGCGCACCAGCTCGACGAAGGCGGGCTGCACGATGCGCCGCTTGTGGTGCTTCTTCTTCGGCCAGGGGTCGGGGAAGAAGAGCTGCAGGGTGTCGAGACTGCCCTCGGGCAGGCACTCCTCGAGCACCCGCAGGGCGTCCTCCCGATAGACCCGCAGGTTGGTCAGGCCGCGCTTGTCGGCCTCGTCCAGCAGCTTGCCCACGCCCGGGGCGTGTACCTCGATGCCGATGAAGTCGGTGTCGGGATGGGTCTCGGCCTGCTCCACCAGGGAGGCCCCCATGCCGAAGCCGATCTCCACCACCCGCGGCGCACGCCGCCCGAACAGGGCGTCCAGGTCCTGGCGACCCTCGGCCAGGGTCAGCCCCAGCCGCGGCCACACCTCCTCGAGGCCCCGGGTCTGGGCCTGGGTCATGCGCCCGGCGCGCAGCACATAGCTCTTGATGCCGCGGCGGTGCAGGGGGGCGTCGGGCCCTTCCGGCCCGGTAGTGGCGGTATCGTCGCGGGATTGGTCACTCATGGATCATGGGGCTCTTGTGGGGTCTCGGGGGCTCAGCCGTTGATGCGGCCGGCAAAGGGCGAAGAGGGGTCGGCGCTCTGGCGGCGCGGCATGCGCCCGGCCAGGAAGGCCTCGCGACCCGCCTCCACCGCCTTCTTCATGGCGCTGGCCATCAGCACCGGCTGGCGGGCATGGGCGATGGCGGTGTTCATCAGCACGCCGTCGCAGCCCAGCTCCATGGCCATGGCGGCGTCGGAGGCGGTGCCGATGCCGGCATCCACCAGCACCGGCACGCCGGCCTGCTCGATGATCAGGCGGATGTTGTGGGGGTTCTGGATCCCGTGGCCGGAGCCGATCAGCGAGCCCAGCGGCATGATGGCGCAACAGCCCAGGCGCTCCAGCTCACGGGCCACGATGGGGTCATCGCTGGTATAGACCATAACGTCGAAGCCGTCGGCAATCAGCGCCTCGGCGGCGGCCAGGGTCTCCACCACGTTGGGATAGAGGGTCGAGTCATCCCCCAGCACCTCGAGCTTGACCAGGCTGTGGCCGTCGAGCAGCTCGCGGGCCAGCTTGCAGGTGCGCACCGCATCCTTGGCCGTGTAGCAGCCGGCGGTATTGGGCAGCAGGGTGAAGCGCTCCGGCGGCACCACGTCCAGCAGGTTGGGCTCACCGGCCTCCTGGCCCAGGTTGGTACGCCGCACGGCGAAGGTGACCACCTCGGCGCCGGAAGCGGCGATCGCCTCGCCGGTCTCGTCGAAGTCCCGGTACTTGCCGGTACCGACCAGCAGGCGGGAGGTGAATTCACGCCCGGCGATGCGCAGGGGCTGGTCCTGGAAGAAGTCTGTCATCGAGTCTGCCTTCTGTGATTGTCTTCGCAGTGGGGGCGAGGGATGCTCAGCCGCCACCGATGGCGTGCACCACCTCGACCCGGTCGCCCTCGGCCAGGCGAGTGGCGGCGTGTTCGCTGCGAGGCACGATCTCCTCGTTCACCTCCACGGCGATGCGGCGGCCGGCGAGCCCCAGGGACTCGATCAGCCCGGCGATCGTCGGGGACGGCATGAGGTCGGGCGCCAGGGTGTGCGCCTCGCCATTGAGCTGGATCTGCATGGCGTTATCTCTGCGCTTGTCGTTGCTTTCGTGGGCCGCGGAGCCCGTCGGAAGGGCTCGGATCGCGGGGGTCATATTGTAGCCGAGTCCGCCCGACCGGGGTACGGTAGCGGCCAGGATGCCAAAGGAGGAGGAAGGCGATGCAGGACCGAGGCTGGTGGCTGGGGGCGGCGCTCTCGGGCGCCCTGGTGGTGATGGCGGGGGCCTTCGGCGCCCACGCCCTGGAAGGAGCGCTTGCGCCGCGCCTGGTAGCGGCCTTCGAGACCGGGGTGCGCTACCAGGCCTGGCACACCCTGGCGCTGCTCGCCGTGCTGGCCTGGCGCGGTACCGCTCCCCTGGCGGGGCAGCGCCTGGCCATGGGCCTGTGGGCAGCGGGCATGCTGCTCTTCTCGGGGTCGCTCTACGCCATGGCGCTGACCGGCGCCCGCGGCCTGGGCATGATCACCCCCGTCGGCGGGGTGCTGATGATCGCCGGCTGGCTGGCCCTGGCCGCCGCGGTGCTGCGCGCCCCGCGAGCCTGAGCCCGCTCAGTCCCGGTCGGGCAGGGCGTAGGTGGCGGTGACCAGCGCCACCGGCTCCTCGCTCCCGGCGGAGAAGAGCTGCACCTCGCCCACCGCCAGGCGCCGGCCCAGCTTGAGGATGCGCGCCGTGGCGATGATGTCGCGGTCGCCCCGGGGGCGGCGCAGGAAGCGGCAGTGCAGGTCGCTGGTGACGGCCATGGGCTCGGGGCCGATCTGGGCCAGGATCGCCACGTAGAGGCAGACATCGGCCAGGCCCATCAGGGTAGGGCCGGAGACGCTGGCACCGGGGCGCAGGTGCTCGTCATCGATGGCCAGGCTCATGGTGGCGCGCATGTGATCGACGGCCTCGATGGTGCCGATACGCTGGGGGAAGACCTCGTCGAGAAAATCCTCGATGGTGGCGGCGGTCATCAGGGTCATCGGGGGCTCCTTGCGGTGGGTGGGGGCGGATTGACGCTTGCGTCAACATAACCGAAAGCGCCCCAGGCAGGTACCCGGGGCGCTTCTGGTTCACGGCAGGCGACGTCTTCCTGCTACGTCGCCTTACTTCGCCTTGTGCACGGCGCGCCAGTGGTGCAGCAGCGGCTCGGTGTAGCCGGAGGGCTGCACGCGGCCCTTGAAGATCAGGTCGCTGGCGGCCTGGAAGGCGCTGGAGCCCTGATAGTCGGCGCTCATCGGGGTGTAGGTGGGATCGTCCGCGTTCTGCTGGTCGACCACCTTGGCCATGCGCTCCAGGGTCTCCTGGACCCGGGCGGCGTCGACCACGCCGTGGTGCAGCCAGTTGGCGATATGCTGGCTGGAGATCCGCAGGGTGGCGCGGTCCTCCATCAGGCCCACGTCGTGGATGTCCGGCACCTTGGAGCAGCCCACGCCGTGCTCGACCCAGCGCACCACGTAGCCGAGGATGCCCTGGCAGTTGTTGTCGAGCTCCTGCTGGATCTCCTCGTCGGACCAGCTGGCCTCGGCGGCCACCGGCACGCTGAGCAGGTCATCGAGGTAGTCCGGTTCGCCCTGGGCCTCGAGCTCGCGCTGGATCGCGGTGACATCCACCTGGTGGTAGTGCAGGGCGTGCAGGGTGGCGGCGGTGGGTGACGGCACCCAGGCGGTGTTGGCACCGGCCTTCGGATGGCCGATCTTCTGCTCCAGCATGGCGGCCATCAGGTCCGGCATGGCCCACATGCCCTTGCCGATCTGGGCGCGGCCACGCAGGCCGCAGGCCAGGCCGACCTGGACGTTGTTCTTCTCGTAGGCCTGGATCCAGGCGGCGCCCTTCATGTCGCCCTTGCGGATCATCGGGCCCGCCTCCATGGCGGTGTGCATCTCGTCGCCGGTGCGATCCAGGAAGCCGGTGTTAATGAAGACCACCCGGGAAGCGGCCTCATTGATGCACGCCTTGAGGTTCACCGTGGTGCGGCGCTCCTCGTCCATGATGCCCATCTTGAGGGTGTCACGGGCCATGCCCAGCAGGTCCTCGACGCGGCCGAACAGCTCGTTGGAGAAGGCGACCTCCTTCGGGCCGTGCATCTTCGGCTTGACGATGTAGACGGAACCCTCGCGGGAGTTGCGTGGCTCACCCTCGCCCTTCTTCAGGTCGTGCAGGGCGATCAGGCCGGTGACGATGCCGTCGAGGATGCCCTCCGGCAGCTCGTTGCCCTCGGCGTCGAGCACCGCCGGGGTGGTCATCAGGTGGCCGACGTTGCGCACGAACATCAGCGAGCGGCCCGGCAGGGTCAGCTTGCCGCCGTCGGGGGTGGTGAACTCGCGATCGGCGTGCAGGCGACGGGTGATGGTCCTGCCGCCCTTCTCCACCTGCTCCTCCAGATCGCCCTTCATCAGGCCCAGCCAGCTGGCGTAGACGCCCACCTTGTCCTCGGCGTCCACCGCGGCCACGGAGTCCTCGCAGTCCATGATGGTGGTCAGCGCCGCCTCGACCACGACGTCCTTGACGCCGGCCGGGTCGGTCTTGCCGATGGAGTGGCTCGGGTCGATCTGGATCTCCAGGTGCAGGCCGTGGTTGACCAGCAGCACCGACTCGGGGCTCGCCGCCTCGCCGGTGTAGCCCACCAGCTTGCCGGGCTCCTTGAGGCCGGTCTCGCGGCCGCCCTCCAGGGTGACCACCAGGTGGCCATCGCGCAGCGCGTACTTGACGGCATCGCGGTGGGAGCCGGTGGCCAGCGGGGCGGCACGGTCCAGCACGCCGCGGGCATAGGCGATCACCTTGGCGCCGCGCTTGGGGTTGAAGCTGCTACCCTTCTCGGCGCCGTCCTCCTCGGAGATGGCATCGGTGCCGTAGAGGGCGTCGTAGAGGCTGCCCCAGCGCGCATTGGCGGCGTTGAGCGCATAGCGGGCGTTGCTCACCGGCACCACCAGCTGGGGGCCGGCCTGGACGGCGATCTCGCGATCCACGTTGGTCGTGGTGACCTTCACCGCCGCTGGCGCCTTGCTCAGGTAGCCGATCTGCTCGAGGAAGCCGCGATAGGCGGCCATGTCACCCACCGGGCCCGGGTTCTCGCGGTGCCAGCCGTCGAGCTGCTCCTGCAGGCGGTCACGCTCGGCGAGCAGTTCACGGTTCTTCGGAGTCAGATCATGGAAGAGGGCATCGACGCCGGCCCAGAACGCCTCGGCATCGACGCCGGTACCGGGAAGCGCCTGCTCGTTGATGAAGCGGTCAAGCTCGGCGGCCACCTGGAGGCGATGGCGGGTAACACGTTGGGTCATGGTGGATCTCCTCGTGCTTGGCAGCCGGCGGGTCGCGTGCCAGTCTGCCGGGACAGGGGTTGTGTGACTGCTCTGGCCTCGATTTTGTGGAAAATGCTTCCACATGTAAACCCGAAAAGCGCCGGGAAGGTGGCCGGCTAGACCAAAAGATAAGGCGAGGCCGGGCAGGCGCCGTCTGCCCGTGGTGCACCGCCTGGCTTGACGCTAGCATAGCCGGGCGCCGCGGAGGATACGATGAGCGACTTCACCCCCCTACAGGCGCTGGGCCCGGTTCGGCTGATCGAGTCTCTCGATGCGGTGCCCGGCGGCGACCACCTGGAGCGCTACCTGGGCCACTACGGCCTGGCGCCGCTGCTGGCCGAACACGTCGGCCTCTACGTGGGCTACGTGGATGCCCGGGGCTTTCGCCTCTGGACCCAGATCTGGAGCCCTCCCGAGCCGGTGGGCACCGCCTTCGTGGTCCACGGCTACTTCGACCACCTGGGCCTCTATCGCCATCTGCTGGAGCGCCTGCTGGAGCGCCACTGGCGGGTGGTGCTCTGGGACCTCCCCGGCCACGGCCTCTCCAGCGGGGCGCGCGCCTCCATCCAGGACTTCGCCGACTACGGCGGCTGTCTGGAGGCGCTGCAGGCACACCTGGAGCAGGAGGAGCTGGCCCCCCGGCCCTGGCTCGGCGTGGGCCAGAGCACCGGCGCGGCGATACTCGCCACCGACGCCCTGGCCCGAGGCGAGGACAGCCAGTGGGCGGGGCTGGCCCTGCTGGCCCCCCTGGTGCGCCCCTGGGGATGGCGCCAGGCCAGCTGGCTCCACCTGCTGGCGGGGCCCTTCCTGAGCTCCGTTCCGCGCAAGTTCCGGCCCAACTCCACCGACGAGGAGTTTGCCGCCTTCCTGCGCGACAGGGACCCCCTGCAGGCCGACCGGGTCGCCGTGGACTGGGTCAGCGCCATGCGCCGCTGGATGCCCCGGCTGCTGGCCCTGCCCCCCAACCCGGTGCCCACCCTGATCCTCCAGGGAGAGCAGGACCTGACGGTGGACTGGGAGTGGAACCTGGGCGTGCTGGCCCACAAGTTCCCCAACGCCGAGATCCACCGCCACCCCGAGGCGCGCCACCATCTGGTCAACGAGGCCGAGCCGATCCGCCGGGCGCTCTTCGAGACCCTCGACCGCTTCATCGACGACCTGGCCCCCGCCGCCGCCCACACCGAGGCCCCACGCCCATGACTGCCCACCGCCCCCTCCTCCTGCTGCTGGTTCCCGTGCTGCTGGCCGGCTGTGCCGCGGCGCCCGACCGCCCCGAGACCCTGCGCCAGGCGCTGTTCAACCTGGGCGAGCGCGCCGCCGAGCGGGTCATGGAGGCCCCCGCCCTCCCCCGCCCGCCCGCCGACCAGGTGCTGCTGCTGGCCGCCCCGGAGGTGAACGGTGAGCTCGGCATCGGCCGGGAGCGCTTCCTGGAGAGCCTGACCCGGGCGCTGCTGGCGGTGAGCGACGGCCCCCAGGTGCTCGACTGGAGCGACAGCATGGGCGACGGCGGCGGGGACAACCAGTGGCGGCTGGAGAGCCGGCTGATGGCCGACGGCCCGCGGCTGCAGCTCTCCGACCGGGAGCTGCTGCCCTACCGGCTGACCCTGGAGCTGCACCGCCCCGGCGAGGAGGCGGTTCGCTGGGAATCGAGCCTGCAGGGCGCCCTGGACGCCACGGCGCTGTAGCCCTCCTCACCCCTTGAGCAATCGATCCAGCTGGCGGTAGCCCACCGCCTCGATCAGCTGCTCCCGGGCCGGCTTCGGCTCCCCCGCCAAGTCGGCCAGGGTCAGCGCCACCCGCAGCACCCGATGGTAGGCCCGGGCCGAGAGCTTGAGCCGCTCCAGCACCCCAGCCAGCCAGGCGCGATCGGCGGCGGCGAGGCCGCAGGCCGCCTCGAGCTCGCGGCCGGCCAGGTGCGCATTGAGCGCCCCCCGCGCCAGCTGACGCTCCCGGGCCGCCACCACCCGGGCCCGCACCGCCGACGACGACTCGCTTTCGGACGCCGCCGTCAGCTGCTCCGGCGGCAGCGCCGGCACCTCCACCTGCAGGTCAATGCGGTCGAGCAGCGGCCCCGAGAGCCGCGCCTGATAGCGCTGGATCTGGGCCGCCGTGCAGTGGCAGGCCTGGCGCGGGTCGCCCAGGTGGCCGCAGGGGCAGGGGTTCATGGCCGCCACCAGCATGAAGCGGGCCGGATAGCGGCGCTCGTGACTGGCCCGGGCGATATGGATACGCCCCGACTCCATGGGCTCGCGCATCACCTCCAGCACGTGGCGGGAGAACTCCGGCAGCTCGTCGAGGAAGAGCACCCCGCGGTGGGCCAGCGAGATCTCGCCGGGGCGGGGCTTCGACCCGCCGCCCACCAGGGCCACGGCGCTGGCGGTGTGGTGGGGCGCCCGGAAGGGACGACGCCCCCACTCGGCGGCCAACGGCAGCCCGCTCACCGAGCGCACCGCCGCCACCTCCAGCGCCTCCTCGTCGGTCAGGGGCGGCAGGATGCCCGGCAGACGGCTGGCCAGCATGGTCTTGCCGGTGCCGGGAGGGCCGGCCAGCAGCAGGTTGTGGGCGCCGGCGGCGGCCACTTCCAGGGCGCGGCGCGCCTGATGCTGGCCGCGCACCTCGGCCAGGTCGGGCAGCGGCAGCGGCGCCTCGGGCGGGCGCACGAGGCGGTGCGGCGGGATCGGTGCCTGCCCCAGCAGGTGGGCCACCACCTCCAGCAGGTGGTCGGCGGGGAGCACCTCGAGGTCGCCGGCCAGGGCCGCCTCGTCGGCGTTGGCCCGGGGCACGATCAGCCGCCGACCGGCACGGCGGGTGGCCATGGCCAGGGGCAGCACGCCGTGAATCGGCCGCAGGCGGCCATCCAGCGCCAGCTCGCCGACGCTCTCGGTCGCCTGGAGGGCATCCGGAGGGAGCTGGCCCGAGGCCAGTAGCAGCCCCAGGGCAATGGGCAGGTCGAAGCGGCCCCCCTCCTTGGGGAGATCGGCGGGGGCCAGGTTGAGGGTGATGCGGCGCAGGGGGTAGTCGAAGCCCGCGTTGACCAGGGCGCTGCGCACCCGCTCGCGGCTCTCCTTCACGGCGGTCTCGGGCAGGCCCACCAGGGTCATTCCCGGCAGGCCGTTGGCCAGGTGTACCTCCACCTGCACCTCGGGGGCCTCGAGGCCGAGGCCCGCACGGGTGTGGACAATTGCCAGCGTCATGGGCGCTCCCTCGCCTGGGGTCATGCCCCCAAGGCTAGCCCAGCGCCGGACTCCCTGCCCGGCGTGGAATCAGCGGCCGGCCTCGCCGCCGCCGGCGTCCTCCTCGGGCTCGGGCGCGTCGCCCTCGGCGGCGACCGCCGGAGACTCCGCTGACGCCTCGCCGGTGCGCTGCTCGAGCAGCGCCTCCAGGCCGGCGACCTGCTGCTCCAGGGCCTCGACCCGGGCCCGGGTGCGCTGCAGCACATCCATCAGGATGTCGAAGTCCTCCCGGGACACCAGCTCCAGGCGGTCGAAGGCGCCGCGCACCACCTGCTGAATGCCCTTCTGCACCTCTTCCGGCGCCTGGGATGCGCCCTGCAGGCGCTCGCCGATCTGCTGGGCCAGTCGGCCGATACGGTCATGGCTCACCATGGGTCTCTCCTGAACGTGGGAATGCCGGCTACAGGATACGCATGCCCCGCCGCGAGCGCATGCCCTGCCGCTGCGCCAGGATGGCGCATCTGCACCAGCCCCCGGCACCATCCGGGTGCAGCAGGCTTCCCCTACCCGCCCCTCGCCCTGACGGCCACCGCCCGTAGCGCCTCCAACATGCTGTTTCCAAAGGCCTTGCCAGCTCAGTGGCACGGTTATGGCCATGTCAGGTCATGCGGCCGTCGTGCCGATACCCAACGCAACCGGGGAGACAAGGGATGAAACTCATCACCGCCATCATCAAGCCCTTCAAGCTGGACGACGTCCGCGAGGCGCTGGCCGACAACGGCGTTCAGGGCATCACCGTCACCGAGGTCAAGGGGTTCGGTCGCCAGAAGGGGCATACCGAGCTCTACCGCGGCGCCGAGTACGTGGTCGACTTCCTGCCCAAGGTCAAGGTCGAGGTGGCCGTGGACGACAGCCGTCTGGAGACCGTCCTGGATGCCATCTGCAGCGCCGCCAACAGCGGCAAGATCGGCGACGGCAAGGTCTTCGTCACCCCGCTGGAGGATGTCATCCGCATCCGTACCGGCGAACGCGGCCCCGACGCCGTCTGATCATTCCCTGCCTCTGGAGAGACTGCCATGAGTGAACTGACCGAGCTGAGCTACGCGCTCGACACCTTCTACTTCCTGATCTGCGGCGTGCTGGTGATGTGGATGGCCGCCGGCTTCTCGATGCTCGAGGCCGGCCTGGTGCGCTCCAAGAACACCGCCGAGATCCTCACCAAGAACATCGCCCTGTTCGCCATCGCCTGCACCATGTACCTGCTGGTGGGCTACACCATCATGTACTCGAGCGCCGAGGGAGGCTTCCTGCCCAGCCTGGGCTTCCTGCTGGGCGGCGAGAACAGCGTCGAGGCGGTGCTGGCCGGCGGCGATGATGCCCCCTACTACTCCATGCGGGCCGACTACTTCTTCCAGGTGGTGTTCGTGGCCACCGCCATGTCCATCGTCTCCGGGGCGGTGGCCGAGCGCATGAAGCTGTGGGCCTTCCTCGCCTTCGCCGTGGTGATGACCGGCTTCATCTATCCGGTCTCCGGCTTCTGGACCTGGGGCGGCGGCTGGCTCGACGCCGCCGGCTTCTCCGACTTCGCCGGCTCCGGCATCGTGCACATGGCCGGTGCCGCCGCGGCACTGGCCGGCGTGCTGATCCTCGGCCCGCGCAGGGGCAAGTACGGCAAGGACGGCAGCATCTACGCCATTCCCGGCGCCAACCTGCCCCTGGCGACCCTGGGCACCTTCATCCTGTGGATGGGCTGGTTCGGCTTCAACGGCGGCTCCGAGCTGAAGGTCTCCGACGTGGATTCCGCCAACAACGTCGCCCAGGTGCTGGTCAACACCAACGCCGCGGCCGCTGGTGGCGTGATCGCCGCCCTGATCCTGGCCAAGCTGTGGTTCCGCAAGGCGGACCTGACCATGACCCTCAACGGCGCCCTGGCCGGCCTGGTGGCCATCACCGCCGAGCCGCTGGCCCCCTCCGCCCTGAGTGCGGCCCTGATCGGCGCCCTGGGCGGTGCCATCGTGGTGGTCGCCATCGTCTCCCTGGACAAGGTGAAGATCGACGACCCGGTCGGCGCCATCTCGGTGCACGGCGTGGTCGGCATCTGGGGCCTGCTGGCGGTGCCGCTGACCAACGGCGACGCCACCTTCGGCGCCCAGCTCCTCGGCATCGTCGGCATCTTCGCCTGGGTGTTCGGCGCCAGCCTGATCGTCTGGGTGATCCTCAAGGCGGTGATGGGCATCCGCGTCAGCGAGGAAGAGGAATATGAGGGGGTCGACCTGGCCGAGTGCGGCATGGAGGCCTATCCCGAGTTCAGCGTCGCCAAGAAGTGACGGCGGCGCCCACCGAGTGAGCTGGCGTGCTCCTCCTGGCCCCTTCGGGGGCCTTTTTTCATCCTGCCCGCCGCGGTGTATGCTAGGAGGCAATCAGGCACACTCGGGTGGCCCGGCCACCGCTGCGAACAGACGAGGAATCGACCATGAAACTGGTGACCGCCATCATCAAGCCCTTCAAGCTCGACGACGTGAGGGAGTCCCTCTCGGAGATCGGGGTTCAGGGCATCACCGTCACCGAGGTCAAGGGCTTCGGCCGCCAGAAGGGGCACACCGAGCTCTACCGCGGCGCCGAGTACGTGGTCGACTTCCTGCCCAAGGTGAAGCTGGAGGTGGCCGTGGACGACGAGATGGCCGAGAAGGTGATCGACGCCATCACCAGCGTGGCCAATACCGGCAAGATCGGCGACGGCAAGATCTTCGTCACCCCGCTGGAGCAGGTGATCCGCATCCGCACCGGCGAGACGGGCAAGGACGCGGTCTGACAGCTGGAAGCTGGAAGCTGGAAG
>Ga0209075_1004279_pt1 | contig 11504 bp, 8 predicted proteins | sample Stecom2011_FD_187523 | JGI IMG/M metagenome (GOLD analysis project Ga0209075, IMG submission 187523) | Agricultural soil microbial communities from Utah to study Nitrogen management - Steer compost 2011 (SPAdes) (version 2) | ecosystem: Environmental > Terrestrial > Soil > Agricultural land...
TTTTACCTTAATTGTAATAATTATTTCATATATTTACACCAAAAATAAAATAGTGATGAGAAAAATTTTAGTAGCAATATTTACAACAGTGTTGTTTTTAGGAGTAGCTCCTACCACACAAGCGCAAGGATTTGAGAAAGGAAAAGTATATCTTGATTTAGGGGTAGGTGCCCCTAGGTACTCTTATGGAGTGGCAGGATGGACATATTACAATACAAGCTATTCAAGAACTCCATCTTTTAGAACAAGTGTACGTTATGGCTTTAATGAGTTTATTAGTGGTGGAGTTTATGTGGGTTTTGCACAGCATAAATGGTCTTCTATAAATAATCAAGGTTTTGAAGCCTACGAAAGAACTAGATACATTCCTGTTGGAGTTGGTGCGTCTTTTCACGTGTGGAGTTTCTTAAACAACACGCTTGATTTAGGTCTTGGGGTGGAGAATCTAGACTTATATGTAACTTTAACAACTGGTGCTCAGATCAGAACATTTGATGAGAAGAAAATCAATGTTACAAGATCAAACACAAATGTGAATCCTTTCTTTGGTTCAATGGTGGGAGGGCGTTATTTCTTCCTTGACTGGATGGGTGCTTATGTACAGTTTGGTTATGGTATGAACTCTTATGTAGAAGGAGGATTAACCTTTAAGTTTTAATTATTTTTTTAAAATTTTAGATTTTAGTTAAGGCAGAGCGAATTAAGTTCTGCCTTTTTTTTGATAAAACATCAGAAAACAATTTTTTGAAAAATAACTAAAGGGGCTAACATTCTTGATAAATCAACTTTTTATTATAGTTTTACAAGAAATTTAGCATCTAATGTTATCACGAATAACCTTACTATTCATACTTTTACTCCAATCACTTTCATTCGGGTTTTCTCAAAAAGATGTTGTTTTTACAGTAGATTCAACCACCATTGTTCGCAATTTCCAACAACTTACTGAAGAAGAACCTGCCTTGTTGGAGAGAAAAGATATTGTTGATTACTTAAATAATGATTTAACAAATCCGATTAATGTACAGATACAAAACATAGTGCAGTACTATCTTGCCTTCTATTATTTTCTACAAAATGAGGAGACTAAAGCCAAAAACATAATTAATTATTTCATAGATTCTCCAGAACTTACAAAAGACCTTGCTGCAGATTTTTATGTTTTAAAAGGACATTTATTCAATAATAACTACGCTTACGGAGAAGCAGTTAGCTCATATTTAAAAGCAGTGAAAAATTATGACGAGCTGAATATGAATGAAAAAAAAGCGGATTTGTATTTCAGGATTGCATTAATTCATCTTTTCTTGGAAGACTATCATCAAGCATATTTCTATCTAGAGAATTGCTTTAATCATCAGATAGATTACAAAGAAGCAGATAAAAGACTCAGTCATTATGCAGCCTTAGTAATCACTGAAATATATTTAAACCGAATAGATAAAGCAGAAAAGCACATAAATAATGTATGGGGAGCGATTGAACAGACAGAAAACCTTATAGATATAGCTTTTTTAAACTATGCTCGCGCTGTTTTAGAATATAAGAAGGGGAACTATTACCAAGCCCAACCTTTTGGCATACGAGCGATTAAGATTTGTGAGAGACATGAAATTGATAATTTACGCATGTTTAGTGCAATTATATTAATGGATATTCACAATGCACTTAAAGAATATTCTTTAGCTTTAGAATATGGTTTTGTCGCTTTAAATACTAAAAGTGATTATCATCGTTTAGCGCTCCATCACACCATTTATGATGGTATTTCAACGGCCTATGCAGGATTAGGGGATTTCTACAATGCTTATCACTATAAATATAGAACAGACTCTTTAAAGACAATAGATTGGTCTATAAAGAACAAAAGAAATATGGATAGTTTGTTAATTCAGTTTCAATCTTTAGAAAGAGAAAATAAAATCCTAAGTCAGAAAGCGATTATTGCCAATCAAGATAACTTATTGCAACAACGAAGAAACCACCTGATCATCAGCATCTTTGTGTTGGTGCTTCTTGTATTATTTATCATTGTAATTTTTGTTTTTAATCAACAAAAAATCAAGCTAATTAACCATCAAAAGGAAGTAGAGATAGCACGCGCAATTAACGATTCAGAAGAGGCGGAAAGAAACCGGTTAGCCAGTGAGCTTCATGATGGTTTGGCGGCAGAATTAACCGCATTAAAGTTAGAGTTAGAGCAAAACAAAACAGTTTCAGAAAAGGCTTTTTATACGTTAAATAAAGCCCATCAGATGACACGCTTTGTTTCCCATAATCTTTCTACATATTTTATAAGTGATATTGGTTTAATTGAAGCCTTGGCAAACTTGATTGACGCATATAACGTGAATGATAATTTGCAGTTTTATACCAACGTGAATGAACCTTTGAAGTTGCATCCTAAAGTAGAAACGATTCTTTATCGAAGTACACAAGAATTGATTCAAAATGCAATTAAGCATTCCGAAGCGAGTTCTATTGTAGTTCAAGCCTTGATAAATGATGATACGCTGTCTATTAGTGTGGAGGATAACGGAGTAGGAATAAAAGAAGATGCGTTAAAACAATCAATCGGGTTGAGTTCTGTTAAAAAGAGAATCCAGTTAATAAATGGTATATTTGATTTTGAATCAAGCCCGAACATGGGAACAACTATATTTATAAAAATACAACTTGACCAATGATTAATACAAAGAGTTTAAATATATTAATTGTCGATGACCATAGAATGCTATTGGAAGGAATTAGGAATTTTGTGGCAAGCAAATTTCCTCAAGCAAACATTCTTTTGGCATCAAATTATGATGAAATAATAAGTGTTTTTAACAAACGAAAAATTGATGTTTTACTGTTAGATTTACTTTTAGGTAATGAAGATTCTAGAACTTTTTTATTGGAACTTCAAGAACTCCAGCCAGAAACAAAAATTGTGGTCATAAGCTCTTTAGAAGAAGAGGGAGTTATCAATGCGCTGTTACAAAATCAAGTGATGGGTTTTGTGGGAAAATCCAGCTCCACTTCCTTTATTGCAGAAGCTATTCATTCAGTTTTAGAAGGAAACGTTTATGTTGACCCATCCTATAAAGAGAGGATTGCTAAAAGAAATAAGCAATTAAAATTCGATACCATTATTCTTACAAGCAGAGAGCGTGATGTGCTAAACGAAACCATGAAAGGAAAACGGATTAAGGAAATTGGAGAAGCCTTGTTTATTTCTCCCAAAACAGTAGAGAATCATCGCTCTAATTTATTTGTAAAGTTTGAAGTCAACAATGTAACGGCTCTAATAAACAAAGCGCTTTTATTAGGATTTTTACCAAATTTAGATGAAGAAAATCTTTAGTAAAGCGATTTGTATTCTGCAATCCAGTTTGGATTTACCACATCCTTAATTAATTTAAAAAAACTTGTATCTACAAAATAATCTTGGTCGTAGCCACGAACTCCATATCGGTTGTAAATAAATTCTTGTTGTTTTAAAGATGGGCGAAATTTCCCATGACTCCAGCCATTTCCAAGCTCGTGTTGAAATGGATGAACGTCAAATCTAATTTTCCAAAGCGAATCGAAAGCTGCGGTGAAATGGAAAATACTTCCGTCTGCTAAAGTATCATTTTGAATGCCCATTTCTTCAAAATAATTATGAAAGTACATGGTTTTTGGAATTGGCCATTCACCACTTCCTATTTTTAGCAGTTGGTGATAGCTAATGGGCTGAATGGAAACCAGCTCTTTATCTCTAAAATAAACCAAAGCATATTGAACCACTTCACCAGTGGGCAACAGACCGATTTTTGCACCCAATGATACACGGTAGTTACTTTTATTCTGTTCGACACATGAATCACTGACTAGACTCAAACTCAGCCCCAATACCATTATAAGTACAATATATATAATGTTTTTGCGTAGCATTTTTAGAATCTAAGATACGAAAACGGGAGATGACAACCCATAAAATTATGACATCTTTTATTCAGTCCGGTCTAAATGAGAAGAATCTAGAAGATCTAAAACAGTTTTTACGGGCGTGAAAACTTCTGAAGGAACTTCTACAAAAATGCTTATCCAATCTGCCATTCCTCCGTTCCATAAACCAGGCTTTTCCATAAAATGTATGCTTTCTCCTTTGTATGATTTTTCCACAACAAAGTAGTTTTCTTCATCAGAGAAATCATGTAGATTAAGCTTGTTTCCTTCAGTGTCTTTTGTAGAAATAGCCATTAAAACAGGATTAAAATATTGGCCTTTTACCATTAAGCGATATTGATCACTGTTTTTGTTGATTTGAGACTTTTCGACAATCTGTTTTGAAGTCACTCCATTTTTTAGCTCCCAAAATGGTCCTCCTCCAGGTTGCCCTTCGTTTCTCACCATACCGCACACGCGAATAGGACGATTAGCAAAGGTTTTGATTTCTTCAAGCGACATGTTTTGAAAATCTGTTTCTACACTCGCAAATTGATAGGTTTGATTTAGCTCATTGATTCGACTTTGTGGATTATTACTTAATAATGCTTCTTTTAATTCAGATTTAAAAACATTTAAAAGACCTCCTAAATATTTCAAATTTTCAATAGACGGTTCAGCTTGAGATTCGTGCTGAATGTTATCAATGTTTTTAATGAAAATAATATCCGCGTCGATTTGGTTTAAATTTTCTAATAATGCGCCATGTCCTGAAGGACGAGTTAAAATATTACCATTTTCGTCTAAGACAACTTCTTTGTTTTTATTAAAGGCAATAGAATTTGTAGCTACATCTTGTTCAGACCATTCTATTACACACTCTCTACCGGTAAGCTGTTGTATAGAATTGAGCGAAGATTTTATTTTTTCTTCATGTGCTTTATTGATGGTAAAATGAAAATGAATACAATCCTCTTTTATGCGTAGACCTTGCAATAATTGCTCTTGAAAAGCATTTAAAATGAAACTTCTTGACCGATGAAACGGAATCAGTCCTTTCGGAATAGCGCCGAGTGCCAAGCCTTCTTCATTTAATAAATAGGAAATGATATTGTCTAAATTTATATCATATTCCCTCACTTTTCTTTTGATATCAATGGGAAGAAGCTCGAAAAAAGCAAAAGATTCAATGGCATTAAGAAAACGCTCCGTTTGGCTTCTCGACTTTTCGTCTGGCTCATCTAAAAACTCAAAGAGGAATTTGAACATTCTGGAGCCAGATCCAGAGGCAGGAATAAAAAAACATACTTTTTGTGATTCATTTACAAATTTTACTTTGAACCTGTTTTTCTCAAATTCTGAATGACGAATAATGCCGTCATCTAATCGACAAGGGCGAATAAGGTTGATTTCAGGCTGGTTTTTAAAGACAAGTTCTTTTTGTTTTTCTATTAATGCTTTGTTTTTATTCAAATCCATTCTAATAAGAATCTAATGTTTAGTTATTTTTAACGTTGTTTTAATACAAATATGATAAATATATTTCGAGAATATCTAAAATATCAAATAAATGCGCAACAAAGACATGGCGTACACTCTCCGTATGTTTATAATTTTGGAGATAAGTGTATTCGACTAAAGGTTCCTAAAAAGGTGACTTCTGATTTCAAAGCGTATAAAAAAAGCCTCTTAAAAGACAAAACTATTATTGATGTACAAGATTTAGGCGCAGGTTCAAAAAAACTGAATCAACAAAGAGCAATCAAAAAAATCGCTAAGGTGAGTGGAAGTACAAATAAATATGGCAAACTTCTTTATCGTTTGGTTGCGCATTACCATGCAAAAGAAATATTAGAGCTTGGCACTTCTCTAGGTTTAGGTACGTATTGGTTAAGTGTACCCAACAAGCAGGTGAAGGTAACCACAGTTGAAGGATGTAAGAACACATTTAATTACACCACATCTCATTTTCCACAAGCATTACACGCTCAAATCAACTTTGTAAATGCTTCCTTTATTGATTTTTTAAGTGATTTATCTAACCACCCACCTTTTGATTTGGTTTTTATTGATGGAGATCATCAAAAGGAAAGCTTGTTCGAGCAGTTGCGTTTGTTAACTCCTTATATTCACGACGAAACAATTATTGTTTTGGATGACATCCGCTGGTCGAAGGGAATGCAAGAGGCATGGCAAAGCTTAATACTCGACGAGAATTATCATCTCACCATGGATTTATTTAAAATGGGAATGATTGTAAAAAGACATCATCAGGAAAAACAGCATTTTATTATTCGTTATTAAACTCATAGGTTTAACAAGTAAATTGCAGAAGCTTAATCAAAAATTAATATATCCTTAACATTAGAATGACTTAAGCCATTTTTAAAGCCTTTATTTTTGCGCACAAAATATCATAACTATAAAAATGAGAAAAAGATTTTTTTTAGCAATTACATTTTTGGCAGTGCTATTATTGCCTACTTTTTTAAAGGCTGAAGCCAAAATCGAAAACGATACACTTGAGTTAGTTCAAAATGAGGCGGATGTGTCGCTTTCAGAACCTTCAGCAATAATAGATTCTGCTACTTTTGCAGATGATATTTTTCAAAACGTAACATCCACACCTTTAACCGAAGGATTTAGCGTTTCTTGGCAATTAGATTATGATTATTACAATCTAATTAAAGACGGAGGGTACACCATTGTTATCGAGTACAACATGCTATCAAGCTCAAGTGAGAAAGATTTATTAAACTTTGAAGGGAATTGGAGCGAGATTGCAGGAATTGATTTAAAAGAAACTTCATACATCATAGAGGGACTTAAAGGAGGTCAAGATTTTGCTTATCGTTTAGGAATTTCAAATAATGGCCACAGTGTTTGGACACAACCTTATGTAGTAACCACAGAAAAAGGCTTTGGACTTTTTAACGTATTAATTCTTCTCGGTTCTTTAGGAATGTTTATTTATGGTATGAAAACCATGAGTGACGGACTTCAGCGTGTGGCAGGTTCTCGCTTGCGATATGCTTTAGGTTCAATCACATCAAATTCATTTAAAGGAGTTCTTGCTGGGATAGGAACTACTTCTTTGATTCAATCATCCTCTGTAACGACGATTATGACGGTTTCGTTTGTTAACGCTGGGCTTTTGACACTTTATCAAGCCGCAGGAGTAATCATGGGAGCGAATATCGGGACTACACTTACCGGTTGGCTAATTAGTATTTTTGGATTTAAAGTGAGTATAGGTCCCTATGCATTAGTGCTGATAGCGCTTGCTTCACCCTTAATGTTTATGTCTCGACCTAAAATTAAAGCGGTTTCTTCAGTAGTGATAGGTTTTTCATTTTTATTTATGGGACTAGATTTCCTTAAAGGTGCAATTCCTGAAGTTTCTGCAGATTCTGGACTCGTTAGTTTTTTCTTGTATTTTAGTAATATTCCGTTTTTAAGCACGGTGATTTTCGTGATTTTTGGAACTTTAGTTACCTTAATTACACAGTCGTCTTCAGCAGCAATGGCACTTACAATGACGTTATTAGCAAGTGGAGTGATTCCTTTTGAAATTGCAGCCGCAATGATTTTAGGAGAGAATATTGGAACAACAATTACTGCAGAATTAGCAGCATCAGTAGGAAATGTGCACGCCAAACGAGCGGCAAGAATTCACTCTATGTTTAATGTGATTGGTGTGACTTGGGTAGTTTTAATATTTCCTCTGGCTTTAAATGGAATTACTCATTTTATGGAGTATTTTTCTTTAGGTAACCCAATGGAAGACTCGATGAACTATGGAAATACAGGTTTGGTTATCCTTCACAGTTCATTTAACATTGCCAATACCTTAATCATGATTTGGTTTATTCCACAATTGGTGCGTTTAGTAGAAAAAATGATTAAATCGAAGGGAGAAAAAGACGAGGAGTTTCATCTGGATTATATTGGAGAAGGATATATGGCAACGCCTGAATTATCCTTACATGAAGCTAAAAAAGAAGTGGCTAAATTTGGAGAAGTTACAAGCAGAATGTCTAAGTTTTCTAAAGAGTTGCTTTTTGAGAAAAATAGAAAACTTCAAGCTAAGCTTGTTGAACGTATCATTAAATACGAAGACATCACTGATAGAGTAGAGGTAGAAATTGCGAATTATTTGAATAAAATTTCCGAAACTGGAGGAAGCAAAGACATTGCTTTACGAATTAGAGGAATGAACAGAATCTCGAATAATTTAGAACGAATTGGAGATATATTTTATCAAGTAGCAAAAACTATCGAACGTAAAAATGAAGAGAAAGTAGAGTTTTCAGATGCCCAAAATCAGCGATTAATAGAAATGTTTGATTTAATCGATAAAGCATTTGAAATCATGCATTCAAATCTAAAGAAACCTTCTGGGGAAGTTAGTTTAGACGAAGCTAAAAGACAAGAAGAATTAATCAACAATAAAAGAGATTTAATTCGAAGAGAATACTTAGAGTCGCTGTCGAATGGAGCAGAATTAGATATGAGAAATGCAATTGCTTTTAAAAACATTTTTGAATCTCTCGAAAGAGTAGGAGATCATATTATTAACGTTTCGGAAGGTATTGTAGGAAAAATTTAATTTATTACTATTTCAAGTGAAAGAAAAGTTTTTTGTAATATTTGTGCTTGCACTCATATTACATTGCACTGTTGATGCAAAGGCACAGGAGAGAGATAGCACCTCTCTTTCTGTGTTTACAACGTTTGATTTTTCTAAAAACATCCTTGAAGATTTCTCACATCAAGCTTTTGAGAAAAATATAAATCTATTTTGGAAATTGGATTATGAAGCATATAAGCCACTTCGAGAAAAAGGTTTCTATATCTCAATCAGATACAAAAACAAGGGTGATTCACTACCCGATTCATGGCAAAATATTCAAAAAATTGACCTTCGAGAAAAGGCTTTCACAGTTGAAAATCTTCAAGAAGGGCAGTCCTATATATTGCAATGGGGATTATCAAATGAACACCAAGATTATTGGCTAGAAACGATAGAACTAATTACCCGAAAAAAATGGGGTTGGTTTGATGCTTTGATGATGGTTGGTTCGCTCGGCTTGTTCATTTATGGGATGAAAACAATGAGTGATGGCTTGCAACGGGCAGCAGGAAATAGATTAAGACATTTTTTAAGTTCAATTACTTCTAATCAATTTAGAGGAGTTTTTGCAGGGATAGGAATTACTGCCTTTGTGCAATCTTCTACAGTTACTTCCGTTATGGCGGTTTCTTTTGTGAATGCGGGTTTGCTCACACTTACGGAATCTGTTGGGGTGATTATGGGAGCAAATATAGGAACTACACTAACAGGCTGGATAGTGAATTACCTTGGTTTTGATATTGATTTAGGGGTTTACTCTATCATTTTTATCGCTTTTGCTACTTTCTTAATGTTCTCTTCAAATTCTACATCTAAAGCATGGGGAAATGTTATCATCGGTTTTTCTTTGTTGTTTCTTGGCTTGACTTTTTTGATAGATTCAGTACCTGATATTGGTGAAGACGCTGCAATTGTTCAGTTTTTTCTTCGCATTAATGACGTGGGCTTCTTAAGCACAGTGCTTTTTGTTGTTTTTGGTATTATACTCACAATTATTTTACAATCTTCATCGGCAGCTTTGGCTTTAATAATGACTTTGGTGATGGGAGGAATAATTCCTTTTAACATTGCTACAGCCATTGTTTTAGGAGGAAATGTAGGAACAACAGTTACAGCTGAAATTGCAGCGGTTGTTGGTAATGTTTATGCTAAAAGAGCAGCGCGCATTAATACTTTGTATAATTTAATCGGTGTTTCAGTGGCTATTGTTCTATTCCCTTTTTTATTAGGAGGTGTAGAATATCTAATGCATAAAATGGGAATGGGAAGTCCTATTGATGACCCTTTGGTATATGGAAATACAGGAATTGTTATTTTTCATACAGGATTTAACATATTGAATGTATCAGTATTTGTTTGGTTTATTCCGCAATTGATAAAGTTATCAGAAAAGTCAGTAAAATCTCGAGGAGAAGAAGATGAAGATTTTCAATTGGATTACATTGGATCTGGACATACAACAACGCCAAGCCTATCTCTTTTAGAAGTAAAAAAGGAAATTGTTAAATTTGGAGAGGTAACTCATCGAATGTCTAAAATGGCAAAACTTCTTTTATTTGAGAAAAACTCTAAAAAACAAGTAGAACTTATTCAAAATATCGCTTATTATGAGGAGGTTACTGATCGAATGGAAGTTGAGGTAGCCAATTATTTAAATAAAATCTCGGAAGGTGATACGACGTCAGAAATTACTGCTAGAATCCGAGGAATGAATAGAATTGTAAGTGATTTGGAAAGAATTGGAGATGTTTTTTATCAAATTTCTAAAGATTTAGAGCGAAAAGCTGAAGAGAAAATATGGTTTACTCCTGTACAAAGAGAACATTTAACAGAAATGTTTGCCCTCCTCGATGACTGCTTTGTAGTGATGTTGAACAACCTAGAAAAACATGTAGCTAAAGTCACACTGGATAAAGCCATATTTGCAGACCGAAATTTATCACATAAAGCCGATGTGATTGAACGCGAACATTATGACTCTCTTTTTAATGATGATGAATTAAATATGAGGGGTGTTGTAATTTATAACAATGTTTATGACGCCCTAAAAAGAGTTGGAGAGTATGTTTTTAAAGTTTCTAAAAGCTTAAAGTTGAGTGTGTAATGTGGTGTTAAATCATTTTTAATCCAAGTTTTTATTTAATATTAGATTTTTTATCGTAATATTGCAATATAGAAATAGTTAAATTAAAATGAAACAAACAAAACCGCAAGATTTTACCGAAGAGCAATATCAAACTTCTCAAGTATTTAAAGCATTGGCACATCCTGCACGAGTAGCAATTATAGAATATTTACTATCTGTGGACACTTGTATCTGTGGAGATATTGTTGATGTACTTCCTCTTGCACAACCGACTGTTTCAAGACATTTGAAAGAACTTAAAAACGCTGGGTTAATTAAGGGAACAATTGAAGGCAATACGATTTGCTATTGTATTGATGAAAATATGATTGGGGAATTGATAAATTATTTCGAGAATATTTCTGCAAAACTCAATTTAAAAAATCAAAGTTGTTGTTAACAAATTAATTATACAAAATGAAATTATCACAAGTTAAGGCACTTTTGCCTACCATAGAAAATGTGTCCTTCAAATTAGAAAACGGAACTTTTGTACCTGAACATTTTCACGTAACCGAAGTTGGCATGGTTACCAAAAACTTCATTGATTGTGGAGGCGTAATTCGGACTGAAAAAACCGTAAATTTTCAATTATGGAATGCCGATGATTTTGAACATCGTCTAAAACCCAAAAAACTTTTAAACATCATCAAACTTTCTGAAGAAAAGTTAGGCATTGAAGATGCAGAAGTTGAAGTAGAATATCAGGGGGAAACCATAGGAAAGTACGATTTGGCATTTGACGGTACGAACTTCATTTTACAGAATAAAACAACCGCTTGTTTAGCACAAGATGCGTGTGGAATTCCGTCCGAGAAAGTAAAGAAGAATTTA
>Ga0209075_1004280_pt1 | contig 11502 bp, 3 predicted proteins | sample Stecom2011_FD_187523 | JGI IMG/M metagenome (GOLD analysis project Ga0209075, IMG submission 187523) | Agricultural soil microbial communities from Utah to study Nitrogen management - Steer compost 2011 (SPAdes) (version 2) | ecosystem: Environmental > Terrestrial > Soil > Agricultural land...
ACAGCAGTTTACCGCTTGTACCTGGGTGGAGATATGGTGATATCCGGCGTTTTGCTCATTGCTATTTCGGGGTTGCTCGGCATAGGGTGGCGACATCTTCAACAAAGCCGAGGGGTTAAAAACAGCGTTGTATCCTTATATCTTTTGGGTGTAATCGTGCATGTGTTTATGCTGATCCTGCCCCTGTTGTTATCGACAACTGGATATCCGGAGCATGCCAAAGTCATCGCATTGCCCATAATGATCATATATCCTCTTATCACAGTGCTATTGGGAGGATTAATGAATAAGCAATTTGATAATTGGAGAAACCGAAAAGCAAAAGATAAATTGTACGAGTCAGAACAGCGGTATACAGACATGATGCTGGATATTAATATGATCTTTGTTAATATTGATCTTGATAAAAAAATAATTTTTAGTAATAAATATTTTCTTTCCATTACCGGCTATACTGAGGAAGAACTCATCGGAAAAAACACGGTTGATCTCTTTATTCCTGTAGATGAAAAAGGCTCGAGAGAAGATGCAATTGAAGAATTGCTTAAAAACAACAAAAACTTATATCGATTTGAAAATAAAATATTAACCAAAGACAATAAAGAACTATACATCTCTTGGTACAATTCTGTTGTCACCGACGACTACGGCAACATAAAAGGTATTGCCAGTCTGGGAGAGAATATTACTGAGAAAAAAGCAACATTGGAAAATCTGAAAGAAGCTAAGGAAAAAGCAGAGGAAAGTAATCGTTTAAAGAGTGTTTTCCTACAGAATGTTAGCCATGAAATCCGCACTCCCATAAATGCAATTATGGGATCAATTAGTCTGTTAAAAGAATCGCCTGATGATGAGGAGATGCGTGAAAAATTTTATGATATATTAGAAATAAGCGGTGAACGACTGCTCAGTACGGTGAACGATCTAATAGACATTTCACAAGTGGAAACCCAACAAATAAAAGTCAATAAATCCACTTTTAGTCTGTCCAAAATACTAGCCAATTATGTAGATGTTGCCACTCCCTTAGCAAGAAAAAGGAACAATAAAGTAGTCTGTAGTAGCCAGTATCTCCATACCGAAATATTCCTGCATACCGATAAAAATATACTCAGCGGCATTTTCATCAATTTGTTGAATAATGCAAACAAATTTACCACGAACGGGATAATAGAAATCGGAAGCCGTGATGAGGACGGTGACATTGTCTTTTATGTTAAAGACAGCGGCATTGGTATTCCCAAAAACAAACTGGAGGTGATTTTCGACCGGTTCGTACAGGCAGACACAAGTTTAAGCCGATCACACGAAGGTTCTGGTTTGGGATTATCCATTGCCAGGGCCTATGCGACGCTGCTAGGAGGGGACTTATGGGTAGAATCAGAAGAAGGAAAGGGCAGTACTTTCTTTTTTAACATTCCAAAGGATGAAGTCACTGTTACCACACCTCTTGCCGACCAAGTGCCTAGCGAAGTAGCACTGCCTCCAAACCGAAAAATTTTAATTGCTGAGGATGATGATTTGAATTATTTGATCCTTAGAAGGATCATTGAGAAGATGGGGATAGCGGATATTTTGCACGCGAAGAACGGTGCAGTGGCAGTTGAAATGGTTCGGAATGACACTGACATTTCGTTGGTTTTAATGGATATCAAAATGCCGGAGATGAGTGGCGAAGAGGCGACCCTAAAAATCAGAGCCTTTAACCGATCTATTCCAATAATTGCCCAAACGGCATTCGCCATGCCTGGCGACCGGGAAAGGTTTATTTCAATTGGATGCAACGATTATATCCCAAAACCTATTGATAAAAATAAATTGATCAACCTCTTACATAAATATCTTCACTCGCGTAGTGAGAAAACAAATGCTTAATAGGGTATTGATCGGTATTGGTTCAACCCCTCCGGGGTTGATAGAGTAATGAAGACCCTCCGACCCCGGGTGATACCCGGGGTTACTCACATTCAAGCCCTCCGGGCTTGGCGACCCAGCCAACACGTTTATCAGCCAGGCCTATTTATCCCAGCAGAAGCCTGGAGGGCTTCAATTACAATAACCGCGGGTGAAACCCGTGGCAGAGAGATCTCCTACCCTCCCCTACAACCCTGAAGGGGTTGAATATCGGCATCTACTTCAAGTCATTCGCCTGTATCGGTAGCCAACAAGTATGCAAGCATCCTCCGCCATTTGTTCTTCAAACTGAACAGATTTTGATGAAAACATGTTTGAAAGCTTAATGCAGAGACATTTTACACTAGCAGGCATCCTATCGGGCAGGCATTTAATAAGATAACAAATGAAGAAAATTGGTTTTCTATCCTTTGGGCATTGGGCAAATCATCCTGCCTATCAGGCCAATACCGCAAGCGATACCCTGCTTCAGTCCATCGATTTGGCAGTTGCAGCCGAAGAAATAGGGATTGATGGGGCGTATTTTAGGGTTCATCACTTTGCCCAACAACTGGCTTCACCGTTTCCTTTGTTGGCGGCTATTGGAGCTAAAACCAAAAAAATCGAAATCGGCACCGGTGTCATTGATATGCGCTATGAAAATCCATTGTACATGGTGGAAAATGCAGGAGCTGCGGACTTGATTTCGGAAGGTCGCTTGCAGCTTGGTGTCAGCAGGGGTTCACCGGAGCAGGTAATCGACGGATGGAAGTATTTCGGCTACGATTTGGAGGAAGAAGAAACCGATGCTGAGATGGGAAGAAGGAAAGCTTTGGAGTTTTACGACAAACTAAAAGGCACTGGCTTTGCAAAGCCTAACCCCAACCCTATGTTTCCCAATCCACCCGGATTATTGAGAGTTGAACCGCATTCAGAAGGACTTCGTGACCGTATATGGTGGGGTTCTGCTTCGGATGCGACCGCCGTCTGGGCGGCAGAAATCGGGATGAACCTCCAAAGTTCTACCTTGAAGTACGACGAGAGCGGCAAGCCCTTTCACATTCAGCAGGCCGAACAGATCCGGGCCTACAAAGAAGCCTGGAAAAAAGCGGGACATCAGCGCGAACCGAGAATTTCTGTGAGCCGATCCATATTTGCCATAGTAAACGACCAGGACAGGGTTTATTTCGGGCACGAAGCGAATAGAACCGATAAGGTTGGAATGATAGAAGCCGATAAACGGGCAATTTTTGGCAGAAGTTATGCTGCCGAGCCGGAACGATTGATTAAAGAACTGGCCCAAGATGAAGCGATTCAGGAAGCAGATACTATATTACTGACTATTCCCAATACCTTGGGTGTAGCTTACAATGTTCACGTGCTTGAATCCATCTTGAACTACGTGGCACCGGAATTGGGTTGGCGTTAAGCGGCGGTAAATGACAGTAAAAATCCGTTACAAGACGAAAATCGCCATCATCGGAGCTGGGCAAGCCGGACTTTCTGCCGGGTACCACCTCAAAAAAATGGGGTTGGAAATTGGTCCGGATTTCATCATTTTAGATGGGGCACCGCAGGCAGGCGGTGCCTGGCAATCGCGTTGGGATTCGCTGACCTTGAGTACAGTAAACGGGATTCATGATCTGCCCGGTATGTCTTTTGAGGAAGCCCTTGAAACTAATGAAAAGGATGTTCGGGCTAACATTGCCGTTCCCCACTATTTCGAATTGTACGAAAGGAGATTTGGACTCCAAGTGTATAGACCGGTAAAAGTGGAGAAGGTTTATTTAAAGGAAAACCGTTTTTTCATTCATACTTCATCGACTGCTTTTTCGGCGCAGGGTATCATCAATGCGACCGGCACCTGGGAAAGTCCCTACATCCCGGAATATCCGGGTGCCGCACTGTTTGAAGGAGAACATTTACACACCCGGGATTTCAAAGATGCCGCTTATTTCAAAGGAAAACATGTCATCATTGTGGGTGGCGGTATCTCCGCGATTCAATTGTTGGATCAAATTTCAAAGGTAACCACCACGACCTGGGTCACACGCAGACCTCCGGAATTCAGCAAAGTTCCCTTTGATGAAAGGGCTGGAAGCTTGGCCGTGGCCATGGTGGACGAGCGGGTCAGAAAAGGCCTGTTACCCCAGTCGGTCGTCTCTGTGACAGGATTACCGTTTACTCCCGAAATCGCCGCTATGGAGAAAAGAGGTGTCCTTAGCCGCTTTCCAATGTTTAGCGAAATCATCAAAAACGGCGTAAAATGGGGAGACGGAAAAGAAACAAAAGCCGATGTTATCCTTTGGAATACGGGTTTCAGATGGGCGCTATCCCATTTGGATCCGGTATTGCCCAGGGAAGAAGGCGGTGGGATCAGGATGTCCGGGAGATTGGCTACAGAAGTAGCCAAGGAACCGCGGATTCATTTAGTGGGTTACGGACCATCTGCCTCCACCATAGGGGCCAACAGAGCAGGAGGTGCCGCCGCAAGGGAATTGGTGAAGAAATTGGAGAATTAGGCTGAGACAATTTTGAGCATGACTCAAACGTCATCTTTTGCATGGGTGGAGAAAAAGTAGAAGAAGGTACAAAGGGTTTATTTATGGTTAACCTAGTGCTCTGTTAACATAAATATTACGTTTTGTTTTTCCGCAGATTACGCTGATTTGCGCAGATGATTCTGCGTAAATCAGCGATACCTGCCTATCGGCAGACAGGTCCGCGGGAGATATTTATAAATCTATTGGTTAACTCAACACTATTTTAAAACGTATGGAGATATTTTTACCCAATCAAAGATATACCAGCATAGGGGAGCCTGAACTAGGTGTGGGTATTTTAACAGAAACCGGCAAAGGACAGGTAAAGGTCTTCTTTCCCAGATCTAATGAAACGCGCCTGTATGCTTTGGATAATGCCCCCTTACGTCGGGTGGTTTTTAAACCGGGTGATACGATCATCGATACCTATAAGCAATTCTTGCTGGTAAAGCAGGTCGAACTAAAGGACGGGCTTTATATCTATTATGGGAAAGACAGGACATTGTCTGAGGCCGAGCTCGGTGATGTCACAGCCAGCCACGGGGCAGACGACAGACTGTTGATGGGTGATGTGGACACGCCACAGGCCTTTGCCTTACGGAGAGCCACCTTGCAACACGATTACGCACGAAGGCGATCTCCTGTAAGCGGATTTTTGGGTGGAAGAATTGATCTGATTCCCCATCAATTATACATTGCACATGAGGTAAGTTCGCGCTATGCGCCCCGCGTATTGCTTTCAGACCAGGTGGGTCTTGGAAAAACCATCGAAGCTTGCTTGATCCTGCACCGCCTGTTGTTGAGTGGGAGAATTTCGAGGGTATTGATCCTCGTTCCGGAATCCTTGGTACATCAGTGGTTTATCGAAGCGATGCGACACTTCAATATGTGGTTCAGCATTTTTGATGAAGAGCGCTGTGCCTCGCTTGATGGCAGCGCACCTGATGGCAACCCTTTTTTAGACGATCAACTGATTATTTGCAGTACGCATTTTTTGGCGAATTCAGCTAAGCGTTCCCGGCAAGCAGTTTCTGCGGGCTGGGACATGCTGGTGGTGGACGAAGCCCACCACTTGGAATGGTCTGTGGACCAGGTAAGCCAGGAATATGGCGTGGTGGATGTATTGAGTAAAGTGGCCAAGGGATTACTGCTCCTCACCGCTACCCCAGAACAATTGGGGGAAGAAAGCCATTTCGCCCGGCTCCGATTGCTTGACCCCAACCGATATGCGGACTATGAGGTTTTTATTAATGAGCCTTCTGAACATAAAATCATTGCGAGTATTGTAGAAAAACTGGATTCAGGGAAAAGTTTGAATACAAACGAGCGCCAATTTTTGGAATCTCATTTTTCAAAAGAAAGATTACTATCGCTGGCCAAAGGAGGAGACTCAGCCAAGGATAGTCTAATCGAAGATTTACTTGACCAGCATGGTCCCGGCCGGGTCTTGTTCCGAAATACCCGATCTGCGATCACTGGTTTCCCGAAGCGAAAGGCACATTTAATTCCAATTGTGGCCACCCAGGATACCGATCTTTGGCTTCAACGTCTGACCGGGGAATTTGCTCATGATATGGGGCTGGGAGATGCTGGAAGAGATCAGAAATTTTGGTTTGACGAAGATCCCCGCGTTCGTTGGCTGTTGAATACCTTAAAGAAATTAGATCCGGCAAAAGTACTGCTTATCTGCAAGAGCAAGGAAAAGGTGCTGGCTTTGGAAGAAGTGCTGGCAAGGCGCGCAAATCTGAGCGTCGGCGTATTTCACGAAGAGCTCACCATTGTTCAACGGGACAGAAATGCGGCCTGGTTCTCGGAGCCGGATGGTGCTCAAATTCTACTTTGTTCTGAAATAGGGAGTGAAGGAAGAAACTTTCAATTTGCCCATCACCTGGTGCTATTTGATTTGCCGCTTCATCCGGAATTATTGGAGCAACGGATAGGAAGGCTGGACAGGATCGGCCAAAGCAAAGACATACAGATTCACATCCCCTACCTTGGCAATAGTCCGCAGCAGGTGCTCGTAAGGTGGTTTCACGAAGGCTTAAATGCCTTTGAAGAAAGTTTTGAGGGCGGAAATGAAATTTCGAAACTTTTTGGTGAGCGATTGTTAAAGCTAGCCCAGTCCCAGCCCCTGTCAGACCAGGATTCAGAACTAGAAGCCTTGATTGGCGAAACTTCCGCCTATCGGAAAGATCTACAGAGAAAACTTGCTGAGGGACGGGATCGGTTGCTGGAAATGAATTCCTTCCGCCCTCGAATAGCAGAGCAATTGGTGGAACAGATAAAAAAAGAAGACGCTGATACTACCCTTGAAAATTATTTCACGAGGGTCTTTCACCATTTTGGTGTTGAAATGGAAGATCTTGCTCCGCGAACTTACTTTTTGCATCCTACTTCAGAAGCCACTTCCGTGTTTCCTTCTCTTCCCAGCCAAGGTATGGGGGTCACATTTAATAGAAAACGGGCCCTTAGCCGGGAAGATATGGGCTTCCTCAGTTGGGATCATCCCCTGACCAGCAGCGCGATGGATATGGTATTGGGCTCGGGCATCGGAAACGCCAGCTTTGGCATCTTGCGGGGTGCGGGCAGCCCCGGCTTGCTCCTAGAGGTGCTTTTTGTACTGGAAACTGCGCCGGAGCCAAGCTTATACGTAGATCGTTTTCTTCCCAATACCCCGGTAAGAGTTGTCGTAGATCATACGGGTAAGGAGGTAACGGAATCCTATCCTGAGGAAGTGTTGGACAAGAAACTGACACCAGGGAAAATGGACGCTTTATTGGACAACGATGCGTTAATGGAAACGATTCTGTCCAGTATGATGGCTACGGCCACAAAAATGGCCGAACAGCGAGGTAAAGAGGAAATAGCGAAGGGATTGGATCGCATGAACCTTACCTTGGATCATGAAATCAATCGGTTGAAAATTTTGCAGACAAAAAACAAAAACATCCGGCCGGAAGAAATCCAGATCGCGCTTGATGAGCAATCGAAACTCACCTCGCTCATTAAAGATGCCCGGTTAAGGATGGATGCTGTTCAGCTGATTAGAAAGGAGTAAGAATAAATATGAGATATGAGACGTGAGACATAAGATGTCGGTTGTAACAAGGGTGGAATATGTAAGCTAAACAACGAAGATAAAGCAAATGCTATATAACGATGCCTCATCGCACTGGTAGTTTCCTGGCCGAGAAGCCTGAAGGGCTTCAAAACAATAACCGCGGGTGAAACCCGTGGCAACAAGGGTACGCCATCCCCTGCCACCCTGAAGGGGTTGAACATCAATAACAAAGGAGGCCTGCAATCAACAGAAGCCTCAACCCTACTGATCAATAAACACAGCCGTACCTGTGGCAGAAAACCTTACTAAGCGCGCTGGACGCAACAAGTCTCCGATGTTCAACCCCTACAGGGTTGACATATTAGTAAAGACTGACCCGTCCGACCCCGGGTGATACCCGGGGTTATACACATTCAAGCCCTACAGGCTTGGCGATCCACCAGCAGGTCCTGCACTGGATGCGATTGTCCCTCAACCAAGATCTTCTAGCGCGATATACCTGGTTGTTCTATAGCTGCGTATCTCAAGAGAAGCCTGAAGGGCTTCAACAATAATAACCGCGGGTGAAACCCGTGGAAAAAGGCGATCAATCTCTCCCCTCAACTCTCTTATGTTTGGCTATATAAAAAATGTCTTGTCGGATTGGTTTGTTGTGCGCCTACTAGTATGAGATCTCAGGGCTACGCCCCTCTGCCTGCAGATTCCCTACGTTTTACTACGAGGATGGCAGCGCTACGCGCCTGTCGGTATTGCCCATTCCAAGGGGAAACGTGCCAGGCACGAAGCAATGCAGGGGGTAGCTCAGGGGTTTTAGGTAAATAAAACCGCAATGAACGCAACGAATTACGCTAGGCGCGCAGGGGCATCTTTACGCTCCTAGCGCATTCTTCGCGGGCATTGCGGTGATTTTTTTCCGATGCGGAGGTTTAGTGCCTTCGGGTATGCCATACAGATTTCAGCGCTATGCGCCTCCACCTTCACATGACTCCTGTTTACTACGAAGATCTCAGCGCTATGCGCCTGTCGGTACCGACTACCGACCAATAACATCTAATCAATATCCGACTAACCAAAAAACAAGTATATTTGGTTGTGGCCATTCATAACTTTAATTGAAGTCGATAGCATTTATTGATACAGAGATAGACCTGAAGAGCGGTAAAATTCTTGACATAGGAAGTGTGAAGAATAACGGAAGTTCTTTCCATAAGCCGTCGGTAGCTGAGTTTATCCAGTTTCTCTATGGAACTCAATTTATCTGCGGACACAATATCCTCAATCACGACCTAACCTACATCGGCAAAGCTGTGCATGCCGCCGAAATCCATTCGGCCAATATCATTGACACATTGTTTCTTTCGCCTTTACTCTTTCCGACAAGGCCTTACCACTCGTTACTTAAAGACGACAAACTTCAGTCGGAGGACGCCAACAACCCTTTGAACGACTCGGTCAAAGCGCGGGATCTGCTGTATGATGAAATCGCTGCGTTTACACGAACAGATGATTCGATAAAGCAATTTCTTTATACGCTACTAAAAGACCAAAAGGAGTTTCAAGCCTTCTTCAAATTCATTGGATATACCAGCACTAACATTGACATTGAAGCAGTGATCCGGCAAAAGTTCAAAAAGGAAATATGTGAGAATGTCGACCTAGCTAACATCATTGCCGAAAATCCCATTGAACTCGCATACAGCCTATCCCTAATCGACTCTTTTGTACAGCATAAAAAAACACATTCCATCACGCCACCTTGGGTTCTAAAAAACTATCCAGAAGTAGAGCGGATCATGTTCCGTTTAAGAAACAAACCTTGTATAAGTGGTTGTGGCTACTGTAGTGATGTGCTGGATGCACACAAGGGGCTAAACAGGTTTTTTGGATACACCGCTTTTAGAAGTTATGGAGGGGAACCTCTTCAGGAAAAAGCGGCGAAGGCAGCCCTTAATAACCAATCCATTCTCGCCGTCTTTCCAACTGGTGGCGGAAAGTCGATCACCTTTCAGGTTCCTGCCTTGGTTAGCGGGGAGGCTTCTAAGGCTCTAACCATCGTGATTTCACCATTGCAATCCTTGATGAAGGATCAAGTGGATAATCTGGAAAAAATAGGCATTACCGATGCCGTCACCATCAACGGATTGCTTGATCCCATAGAAAGAGCGAAGTCTTTTGAAAGGGTGGAAGACGGATCGGCCTCGATCCTGTACATTTCACCGGAGTCATTGCGGTCAAAAACTATAGAAAGGTTAATTCTGGGAAGAAAGATTGCTCGTTTTGTTATTGATGAGGCCCACTGTTTTTCATCTTGGGGACAGGATTTCAGGGTGGATTATTTGTATATCGCCGATTTTATAAAATCGATTCAAGAAAAGAAAAATATTGAGGAGGGGATTCCGGTTTCCTGCTTCACCGCAACAGCAAAGCAAAAGGTGATAGAGGACATCCGGGACTATTTTAGAGAAAAGCTTTCGCTTGACCTTGAGCTATTTACTTCAAAGGCTACCCGGACGAATCTCCAATACAGGGTATTTTCAAAAGGAGACGAGGAAGACAAATATCAGGCAGTGCGGGATTTGATTGAAGAAAAAAACTGCCCGACCATCATCTACCTTTCTAGGACACGAAAGGCATACGACCTCGCCGAGCGATTAACGGCTGATGGCTTCAATGCCAAAGCCTATCATGGCAAAATGGACAAGCAGGAAAAGTCCGCCAACCAAGACGCCTTCATTAAGGGCGAAGTACAGATCATGGTGGCTACCTCTGCCTTTGGAATGGGCGTCGACAAGAAAGATGTGGGAATGGTCATCCACTATGAGATATCTGACTCGCTCGAAAATTACGTTCAGGAGGCCGGAAGGGCGGGACGTGATGAAAATATGGTGGCTGATTGTTTTGTATTGTTTAACGAAGAAGATCTAAGCAAACATTTTATTCTTTTAAACCAAACCAAGCTGACGCTTAAAGAAATACAGCAGGTTTGGAAAGCCATCAAAGAGATCACCAGGTTCCGGTCCAAGGCATCGAATTCTGCTCTGGAGATTGCGAGAAAAGCAGGCTGGGATGACAATGTCGTCGAAATCGAAACGCGGGTAACGACGGCAATTGCCGCATTGGAAGATGCGGGATACCTGAAACGGGGACAGAACATGCCCCGGATCTTCGCCAATAGTATTCTGGCCAAAAATGTACAGGAAGCCATTGATAAAATAAATTCTTCGGAAAGATTTCAGGAAAAGCAGAAAGAAAAAGGGGTACGGATCATCAAAAAGCTCTTTTCAAGTAAAAGCAGAAAACACGCAAACGAAGAAACAGCCGAATCCCGAATTGATTACATCAGCGACCATTTGGGAATCGTAAAAGCAGAAGTCATAGACATCGTCAACCTGCTTCGGGAAGAAAGAATTCTGGCAGACGCCAAAGACTTGACCGCATTTATTAAGAAAGGAGAAAATAAAAATCGTTCCTTCAATATCGTTGACATCTATAGTAAAATCGAAAACTTTTTACTTCCGGAAATCGAAGAACAGGAAAAAATACTTTCGATAAAGGAATTGAATGAAGAAGCCGAAGAACAAGGGCTTGTGGACATCAGCACCCACAAGATCAAAACCATCCTTAATTTCTGGGCGATCAAGCACTGGATTAAAAGACAAAACCTAGACTCCAAGAATCACATTGCGGTACTTGGTCTGCATCCCCAAGACCTCTTAAAAGACAGACTGAGGAGGCGGCAGGCCCTGGCCAAATACATTGTCGAATATCTTTATGAAAAATCCCAGGCCCATACTTCACAAAACGACGAAGTACTGGTGGATTTTTCTGTCCATGAATTAAAAGCGGCGTATGAGGTACACTCAGATCTGTTCAAAGTAAATGTTACTATCGAGGACATTGAAGACACACTATTTTATCTATCAAGAATAGAAGCTTTAAAAATTGAAGGCGGCTTCTTGGTGGTGTACAATAGCTTAAGCATTGAGCGGACGGAACAAAACAACA
>Ga0209075_1004281_pt1 | contig 11501 bp, 9 predicted proteins | sample Stecom2011_FD_187523 | JGI IMG/M metagenome (GOLD analysis project Ga0209075, IMG submission 187523) | Agricultural soil microbial communities from Utah to study Nitrogen management - Steer compost 2011 (SPAdes) (version 2) | ecosystem: Environmental > Terrestrial > Soil > Agricultural land...
CTGCGGATTGTAACCCGCCATAGCCATCACAATCAGTCCTATCTCATCAGCTTCATACTCCTGTTTGCGGGCATAGGGCATCATCACACCAAACTGAGCACCCAGGCCGAAGACGGTGTTACCCAGTTGCTGCATGGCTTGTGAGTTGCCTAAAAGACCTCCTGCAATGGCACCACCATACTGAAGTGCCATCTGCTGACTGATTCGTTCATTGGAGTGTTGTGCAATCACGTGAGCAATCTCATGTCCGATCACCACTGCCAGCGATGCTTCTGTCTGTGTGACAGGGAGCAATCCGGTGAAGATAACCACTTTCCCACCCGGCATTGCAAAGGCGTTCACACTATTGTCTTTTACAAGGCTGAACTCCCAAGCGTAGTTCTGAAGCTCCGATTCGTACCCATTATTCTTGTAGAACGTCTCAACAGCATTCGCAATACGTGAACCAATACGGTTGACCATCTCGGCATCTGTGGTGCCTCTTTCCAGGGGTGCAGAACGCATGAACTCCTGATACTGTTGCAAGCTTAATGCAATGACCTCCTGGTTCGATACCAGTTGTAGTTGTCTTCTCCCCGTGAAGGGTACACTACCACATGATTGAAGCAGCAGCGCCATTAGAAAAACTGTAAATGAAAATTTCACAGTTTTGGTTGAATACACTTTTTTCATAATTTGTTGTTTATTGGTAAATTGTCAAAATGTTTTCTCTTCAAAAGTATTGTAAGTTATTGAATAAGCAGCTCAAGCATCACAGGTATGTGAAAGTTTGTTGCTGTTTACCACAAATTAAATATTTATCTCGTTTCTTTCCTGCAGCACGAGCGTTTATATTATAAACAGTTAAGAGTGAAAGAGGTTTATTTATGCAGCCTTTTTTAATGTTTTTAGCCTGATAAATTGCATAATATAGATTGAGATGATGTTTTTATGGTGCATAAATCGATTTTGATTTTACTCTCAATTTTGTTATCTTTGGGCAATTTTTAAACAGTTAAAAAACACCCTGGAAGAAATTTCGCGACTTCGGTTTTCACAACCGTGAGCGTGGATTTCATTTATTAAACTGATCTATGTCTCCTACACAAAAAAACGACGACGATATTAAAGATAAAAACGAGGAGGATGAAAATGATTTCTCCTCCAAATCCGTACCCGGTTCCAAAATAGCTGTCAAGTTGAGTGACGACAGTACACTCAACCTCTCCAAAATGTATCAGAACTGGTTTCTCGATTATGCTTCGTATGTAATCCTGGAACGTGCTGTGCCGCATATCTCCGACGGTTTGAAACCTGTACAACGACGTATACTCCATGCGATGAAACGTATCGACGACGGTCGATTCAATAAAGTTGCCAATATTATTGGTAACACCATGCAGTTTCACCCGCATGGCGATGCTTCCATCGGTGATGCACTCGTGCAAATGGGACAGAAAGATCTGCTCATTGACACACAGGGTAACTGGGGAAATATTCTCACCGGTGACGGTGCGGCAGCACCCCGTTATATAGAGGCCCGTTTGACGAAGTTTGCACTTGAAGTATTGTTTAATGCGAAGACAACAGAATGGAAACCGTCGTACGACGGCCGAAACAAGGAGCCGGTAACACTCCCTGCCAAGTTCCCACTGCTTTTGGCTCAGGGTGCCGAAGGAATTGCCGTGGGGTTATCATCTAAGATATTACCTCATAACTTCAACGAATTATGTGATGCCGCTGTGGCTTATCTGGAAGAGAAATCATTCAGACTCTATCCGGATTTTCAAACAGGAGGATACATCGATGTGGAAAAATACAACGATGGTGAACGCGGCGGATCGGTGAAGGTGCGGGCTACCATCACCAAACTAGATAATAAAACGCTTATCATTAAAGATATTCCGTTTGGAAGAACCACGGCTAGCGTTGTAGACTCAATTCTTAAAGCGAACGATAAAGGAAAGATAAAAATCAAAAAGGTTGATGATATCACTGCACAAAATGTAGAAATACATGTTCAATTGGCACCTGGTGTCTCCTCGGATAAAACCATCGATGCATTGTATGCTTTCACCGACTGCGAGATCAGCATCTCTCCCAACTGTTGTGTCATCGATGATAACAAGCCTCATTTTTTAAAGGTCAGCGACGTGCTACGGGAGTCTGTCGACACGACTAAGCGGTGTCTTCGCCTTGAGCTGGAGATCGAAAAAAATGAAAAACAGGAGGCTTTGTTGTTTTCCTCACTAGAGAAAATATTCATTGAAGAGCGTATCTATAAAGACAAGGAATTTGAGAATGCGAAAAGCATGGATGTTGCCATCACCCATATCGACCATCGTCTGGAACCCTACAAGCCCGACTTTATTCGTGTGATCACACGTGATGATGTACTCAGGCTGATGGAGATCAAGATGGCACGAATCCTCAAATTCAATTCGGATAAATCGAACGAGACCATCGCCAGGCTACTGGAAGATATTGAAGAGATCGACCATCATCTCAATAATCTGAACGATTACACCATTTCATGGTTTGTCATGTTGAAAGAGCGCTACGGCAAGAACTATCCCCGGAAGACGGAAATTCGCAGCTTCGAAAATATCGAAGCGGTGAAGGTGGCTGAGGCGAACGAAAAGCTCTATATAAACCGGGATGAGGGATTTATCGGTACCGGGATGAAAAAGGACGAATTTGTCTGCAACTGTTCCGATATTGATGATGTCATCGTTTTCTTCAAGGATGGAAAGTACAAGGTGGTGAAAGTGGCTGAGAAGATGTTCGTCGGGAAGGGTATCCTCTATGCCAGTGTGTTCAAGAAGAACGACAAACGTACCGTTTACAACGTCGTCTATCGTGATGGCAGAACATCGCCTCACTATATCAAACGCTTTTCGGTGACAAGTGTTACCCGGGACAAGGAATATGACCTGACAAAGGGCAAGACAGGTTCACGCATTGCATACTTCAGCTCTAACCCCAACGGTGAAGCCGAAACGATCAAGGTGATCCTGAAACCGAAACCGCGCCTTCGTATTTTGCAGTTCGAGAAAGACTTCAGTGAAGTGGAGATTAAAGGGCGCAGTGCAATGGGTAACATTCTCACCAAGGCAGAAATACATCGTATACAACTGAAACACAAAGGACTCTCCACTCTTGGCGGACGTAAGGTGTGGTTTGATCCTGATGTCCTCAGACTCAACTATGAGGGTGGAGGTGTCTTCCTGGGTGAATTCCAGGGTGATGATAAGATTCTCGTAATAACAAAAAATGGTGATTTCCACATCTGTAATTTTGATCTATCAAACCATTTCCCTGTCAATATTGACCGTATTGAAAAGTATGTGGAAGGGAAGGTGTGGTCTGCCGCATTGTTTGATGCCGATCAGGGGTATACCTACCTGAAACGGTTCCCGCTTGAAGCATCGGAAAAACCACTTAGTTTCATTGGTGATAACACCGATTCACAACTATTTTTGCTTACCGATGTAGTATATCCGAGAGTAAAAGTTATCTTTGGGGGCAATGACGATTATCGCGAGCCACTGGAGATTGATGTAGAAGAATTTATCGGCATTAAGAGTTATAAAGCGAAAGGTAAGCGTATAGCCAATTTCGAAGTGAAAATGGTGGAAGAGCTTGAACCGGTACGATTGCCTGAACCCGAGCCGGAGCCGGAGGAATCAATCAAGGTGGAGATTGACGAGGAGAATGGTGATAGCCAACTCTCTGACTCTGATTTGCGCGATGAAATTACAGGGCAAATGAAATTGTTTGAATAAATGGTTGAATCAGAATAAATGGTGTATCCCCCAGGAATAGTAAATACCCAATATTCAATGAGAAGGATAACGATACTGGCGTGTGTATGGTTCTGTTCTTTCAGTATGCTTTTTTCGCAGGAGAGTGACTCTGCGTTTGTGGAAACGTTTAATCAATCAACACTTTTGGGGGTGGGTAAAGCTTTTCTGTCTGACAGTTATCTCTCACCCCTCACTTATAGTGGTGTGAGCATGACATTGATGCATGACCGTATAAAAGGATCACCTCATTTAAACGGAAATATGCTTTTACAGCAACAATTTCAGATCCAGACAGCCATCACAAAAAACCCTACCGCTTCCGCATCGGAGTATTACGGAGATATCAATTATCACCTGAACGGTTTTTATCCCTTATTGCGTACGACAAATTTCAGATTATTCGGTGGTGGTGGGTTCGATGCATCACTGGGCGGTATTTATAATGTACGTAATTCCAATAATCCCGGATCACTTAAAACATCTGTGAACCTCCATCTGGCGGCAATGGCACTCTATAACTGGAAAGCTATAACCCTTCGGTGGCAACTCTCCACTCCCTTCGCAGGTGTTTTTTTCTCACCTGAGTATGGTCACTCATATTACGAGATATTCACATTAGGGAATAATAAGGGAACCGTTCATTTTGGCTCATTCCATAATCAGCTGGCATTACGTAATTATTTCACCGTGGATGTACCGCTTAACAGGATCACTTTGCGTGCAGGCTACCTGGGAGGTTATTACAGGACAGATGTGAATCAGCTTAGCACGAAAATTGTTTCTCATCAGTTCATGTTTGGACTGGCAGCGGAATCGATCAATTTCGGCGGCAAAAGAGCACGTCGTACCCCATCAATAAAAAGTATCTATTATTAATGGTCTGATAAGCAGAAGATAGATGCTTTTCCATCACATTATGAATATATTATACATATTTTATGCAATTTAATTTTGACGAGAATATAGACAGAACCAACAGCGACTGTGTGAAGCTGGAGCGATTGAAACCCTATTTCGGTCGTGAGGACCTCATTCCCTTATGGGTAGCCGATATGGATTTCAAGTCTCCTCCTGCTGTTATTGAAGCTTTAAAGCAACGCGTGGAGCATGGTCTCTTTGGCTATACAATCGCTCCGGATGCCTGGTATCAATCAATTATCAATTGGTTACATAAACGGTACAAGTGGGAAGTGAATAAGAGAGAGATTAATTTTGTACCCGGTGTGGTGAAGGGATTTGCCTTTGCGATTGACGTCTTTACTGAAAAGGGTGATAAGATCATCATTCAACCACCTGTATATCATCCTTTCAGACTTGTGACGGAGTCTCTCGGGAGAGAGGTGGTTAATAATCCGCTTCTCCTCGAGGAGGGTCAGTACAGGATGGATTTTGCCGGGTTGAGGGACCTCATTGCGAAAAATAATTGCAAGATGCTCATTCTATGCAACCCTCACAATCCCGGCGGAAGGGTGTGGACTGCCGAAGAACTGAGAGAACTGGCAGAAATTTGTCACGAAAATGAGATCATGGTCGTCTCCGATGAGATCCATTCAGATCTTGCATTACCCGGGTATAGCCATACTCCTTTTGCCACTGTTTCGCCCGAAGCAGAGAAGATCAGCCTTACGCTGATGGCACCCAGCAAAACCTTTAATATTGCAGGTATAGTCAGCTCTTTCGCAGTGATACCCAACAAAGTTATCAGAGAAAAATACCTCGCATACCTGGAACCACGAGAGCTTACACAAGGTACCCTCTTCGCTTATACCGCCACAACGGCAGCATACGATAAATGTGATGAATGGCTTTCTGAAATGATTGAATATGTGCAGGGTAACATAGATTATGTAAACAATTACTTGAAAGAGAATCTGCCCCAGATAAAAGCCATGCTACCGGAAGCCTCCTTCCTGATTTGGCTCGATTGCAGGGAGTTGAACTTGTCTCATGCTGAGCTGGTGAAGTTCTTTGTAGAGAAAGCAAATCTGGCACTGAATGACGGAACAATGTTTGGTCACGGGGGCGAGGGATTTATGCGTCTCAATGTGGGTACCTCACGAAAGGTGCTGGAGCAGGCTCTTAATAATATAAAAAAAGTGATTCAAAAATAAACATCAGAGAGGGACAGTTGTTACAATTTTTGCCTCTTATAATATTTACATACTAAAGAATAAAGACAATGAAGATTTCAGAAAACAAATACGTCACTCTTTCTTACGATCTGAACGTAGGCGAAGGGGAAGAGCGCGAACTGATGGAACAGGCGACTGCCGAAAAGCCGCTGGAGTTCATATTTGGTACCAACTCAATGCTCGAAGCGTTTGAAAAACAGATCGAGGGCCTGGGGCAGGGAGATACCTTTTCATTTCAACTCACACCCGAGGAGGCTTATGGTGATTATGACGAATCCAAAATAATCGAATTGCCAAAGAACATTTTCGAGATTGATGGTAAAATCGACGATCAGGTGCTTTTTGAAGGAAATACAGTGCCCATGATGGATTCATCCGGTAACCGGCTGACAGGCTCTGTGATGTCCATAGCCGAGGATGTGGTGACGATGGATTTCAATCATCCGCTGGCAGGTGAAACAATGCATTTTGAAGGATCGGTGACAGCTGTACGTGAGGCATCGGCAGAAGAGATTGCTGCCCTTTTCTCCGGTGGTGGCTGTGGTTGTGGATCCGGTGGATGTGGCTCTTGCGGCGACGGAAGTGATGAGGGTGGTTGCGGTTCGGAGTCAGGTGGTTGTGGTTCAGGCTGCAGTTGCTGATAAAATGAATGAAGATCACAAACCAGATTACCTTAATCCGATTTGTGATTTTTTTTACTGTTAAATTGAGGTACAAGGTGAAATGAATACATTCGGAACTATTTTCAGGTTAACAACGTTCGGAGAATCACACGGTGAGGCCGTGGGAGGAGTGATTGACGGCTGTCCTCCCGGATTGGAAATTGACATGGAGTTTATCCAGTCGGAGCTCGACAGGCGTCGTCCCGGTCAGTCACGCATCACCACACCACGCAAGGAGTCGGACAGGGTGCAGTTTCTCTCGGGACTGTTTGAGGGAAGGAGTACAGGTGCACCCATCGGTTTTATGGTGAGCAACGAGAACCAGCAGTCATCGGACTATGATCATCTGAAAGAGGTCTTCAGACCTTCCCATGCCGATTTCACCTATCAACAGAAGTATGGAATCCGTGATCACAGGGGTGGTGGTCGTTCCTCTGCCCGCGAGACGCTATCACGTGTAGTGGGTGGTGCCGTTGCAAAGCTATGGCTCAGGCAGATGAATGTTGACATCATTGCATACAGCTCTCAGGTGGGCGAGATAGCGCTTGAACATGATTACACGAAATATGACCTCTCATTGATTGAAGAGACACCCGTGCGCTGTCCCGATCCGGAGAAAGCGGAAGAGATGATCAAGCTTATCAATGAAGTACGCTATCAGGGTGATACCATCGGTGGGATCATCACCTGCGTGATCAAAGGGGTGCCCGTGGGATTGGGCGAACCGGTGTTCGGCAAGCTGCACGCTGCCCTGGGATCGGCGATGCTTGGCATCAACGCGGTGAAAGGGTTTGAGTACGGAACAGGCTTCAACGTCAGCCAGCGCGGTTCTGAGGTGAACGATGTCTTTTACAACGACAAGGGTATCATCAGCACCCGCACCAACCGCTCGGGTGGTATACAGGCCGGCATCTCCAACGGTCAGGATATCTACTTCCGCGTGGCTTTCAAACCTGTCTCTACCATCCTGACAGAGCAGCAGACGGTGGATGTTGAGGGGAATGATACCACCATCAAAGCCAGGGGAAGACATGATCCCTGTGTGTTGCCGCGTGCTGTTCCCATCGTAGAGGCGATGGCTGCCATGACCATCATGGATTCCTTTCTGATCGCCAGAGCGAAGCAATAACAGCGAAAGTGAAGAGTTTCAGTGCATCCTTCACCTGTGCCCTGTTAAACTATTTCATCCTAAAACCATCCAAGCAATATCCAATAATATTAAAAAAGAAAAATTATGAAAAAGGTAATTGCTTCCCTCTCGTTAATAATGATATCGATCGTGATGTTTGCACAGGCTGACTATTCACTTTTTACAAGAGATATCAGAAGTTACACCGATAATTACACCGATGATCAGGTCATCGGGTTATACGAAAATCAGTATGCGTTACCCCGCAACAAGCTGCTGCAGCTTTTCAGCGGTTTCGGCCTTGACTGGGGTAATGTCTCCCTGGGATTGGAACTGAGCAATTACCTCGGTGTGCCGGTGGGTGATATACTCGGTGTCTACCGTGAAAATCCTGAAGGAAACGGATGGGGTGTGATGGCACAGCGTTACGGGATCAAACCCGGTTCTGCTGAATTTCACCGGATGAAAGCGATGATGGGTAAAAGAAACCGTAACTGGAACGACATCTTTGATGATTACGGCAGAACCCGAAACCCGGCTGTAGCGCGACGCAACCGCCTTCCAATCAATGAAGGGCTGATCAGACTCGATCGCATGTCGTCAAAAGAGATGAAACAGATCAACAAAGAGATTGAAAAGCGGAACAGGCAGATCTACAAACAAGAGAAGAAGATGATGAAAGAGTGGGAGAAAGAGAATAAAAAAATCCGTAAACAGACTGAGAAGATGCGCAAAGAACAGGGTAAAAAGATGAAAAAGAACGGTAAATGGTAATGGGCAAACCCTGATCAGATGAAATCAATCTATATAACAATATTACTGTTTTTGGCTGCCGGAGTGATCTCTGCGCAGCCAAAAGCGCTTTTTACCCCCGGGGATCAGACGCTGTTCAACGATTATCTCTCCTATATCGAACCCTATAAGGAACTGCCTGTGGACAGTCTCCTGGAGAAAACAGCCATATTTTTCCTTGAGAAGCCCTATGTGGCCCACACGCTCGAAGTGACAGAGGAAGAGAGAGTGGTGGTGAACCTGCGTGCGTTCGATTGTACCACCTTCGTGGAGACGGTGATCGCTCTGACGAACACAGCAAGGCAGGAAAAGCCGGCGTTCGGTTTCTTCCTGGATCAGTTACAGAAAATACGCTATCGGGAGGGTCAGGTGCAGGGATATGCATCGCGGCTGCATTATACCTCCGACTGGGTTGGTGAGAACGAACGGAAAGGTCTTGTGACAAATATCTCCCACCTGTTGGGTGGAGTGAAAGAAGAGAAGCAGATTCATTTTATGACCTCTCACCGGGATGCATACAAACAGTTGAAAAGCGATGATCAAACACTGAAGGAGATTCTCACCATGGAGAATGAGATCAACCTGAGAGAAGGGTTTTATTATCTCCCAAAAGCAGACATCGCAGTCATTACAGAACGGATACCTCATATGGCGATGATCGCTTTTACCACGAGCATCGATGGATTGGATGTCACCCATATGGGATTCTCCTTCAGGCAGGATGGCAGACTCACCTTTATCCATGCCTCGAGTGCGAAGAACAGGGTTGTTATTGACGAGAAAAGTCTGAGCGACTATTGTGCGGCACAAAAGAGTTGCAGCGGCATTATCGTTGCAGCAATAAATTGATCTTTATTGAATGTTCAATTATTATCGTAAGCAGGCTTATCTCTTACTCGAACAGATCATCCACTTTTTTTGTTTTCTTCTCCCTTCTTTTCTCCCTGAGAAACCAGAAATCGAGTTTTTTAAAAGTGGTATTGATAATAATCACCAGTATCGTAGCTGCTCCCAGTTCCCAGTAAAAGCCAAAAGCTGCCAGACAGCCCAGTGCGGCACTGCTCCAGATGGTGGCAGCAGTGGTCAACCCCTGCACGTTGGGTCCCCGGTGTAATATAACCCCGGCACCAAGGAATCCAATCCCCGTGACAATCTGACCTACTACACGCGACGGATCGCCTGTTGTGGACTCTTCGAGCAGTCTGAGCGATACAAGTGCATAGATTGCGGCTCCCACCGCAACAAGCGTGTGTGTACGTAATCCTGCGCTTTTGTTGTTCGTTTCACGCTCAATGCCGACAGCTGCGCCTGCCACCGTTGCAGCGAGTATGCGTATGATAAATGTAAGTGGATCCATAATAAAAAAATTACAAACTTTTCTGCACAATTTTTTCTGCATTACGCACAAAGATATCCATTTTTCGTTTTTCTTCGCTACCCAACATCACATTTTCAGCGTTCCATGATGGTATCAGCTGATAGTTGATCCTTCCTCTCAACTGCTCTTTTCGTACCCATACAAATGAATAATCACACGATTCAATCACAACAGAGGAAGCATCATCTCTTTTGCTGATCACGATCTCTGCGAGCATCCCTCCGTCGGTATTGACTCTTTGTTGATTAGAGATGAAGTTACCCAGTGAGTAGTAGACGACACTCCTGATATCACCCTTTTCTTTCTCTATTGCGAGTGGTTGTATCACATGGGGATGATGACCGATCACGATCCTTACACCATGTTGCAGAAGGAGGGCGGCCATTTTTTTCTGCTGTAGTGAGGGTGTAGTGTGATACTCATCACCCCAGTGCATCTGTGCAATGATGATATCGGGCTTGTACAGTTGCGTGTGGATGATGTCTTTTTTGATTTGATTGCTGTCGATAAGATTCACGATGTTTGGTGGTTTCACTGCCAATCCGTTGGTGTCATACACATAATTGAGGAAAGCAATACGAATACCGTTGTTGATGATCATTAAGGGATAATAGAGATCCCGTGTTTCATCAGATTTAAAAGTGCCAGTGTGATTGATGCCGATTGAATCCAGAAAATCTATCGTTCGTTCCAGTCCTCTACTCCCGCGGTCGACAGCATGATTGTTCGCCTGGAAAAAAATGTCAAATCCGGCATTCTTCAATGCTACAGCAAATTCATCGGGAGAGCTGAAGGTGGGATATCCGCTATATGGCTTTCTGCCCAGTGTAGTCTCAAAATTCACCCCGGCAATATCGGCTGCCGCAATCCTCTCCTTCACCAGGTAAAAACAGGAGTCATACCGGTAACTGCCATCTTCTGTTCTGGCACTGCGTACCTGTGGCATATGCTGCATCGCATCACCGGCAAAAAGCAGTGATACGCGCTTCTCCTGGGATGTTGCAGGGGAGATGATCAGTATGAGTAAAATGAGTGGGACAAACGTGCGCATGATAGTTGAGATTATAATAAGTCCAAAGGTCGCAAAAAATGATGCATCGCATCATATATTCACGACTGACCATCAACCACCATCCTCAATGCTACAACGTAAATGTATAAACCTATTCTTCTATGAGTATTGATTTTTCACCTTCTCCTTTATTTCACTTGCCGGAGGTACGTTTGCAGGCATGGGTTGAAGAACAGAATGATAGAGGTCAGGGTCTTTGAGCACTTCTACTGCTTTATCGAATACTTTATCGCCGGAAAGCTGATGAATAAGTACACCTTTCTTGTAATAATAACGTTGTACTATTTCAGACTCAATCATACTTCGAATATCCTCTTTAAATAATTCAAGATCACGATCAAGGTCGGGGTGTAGTTTATCCTCCAACGCCTTATATTCTTCCGATGCCACATCCATATACCCTTCAAACTCCATCATGCTTTTCAATTGTGCCAATGTGCGTTCGCTGAACTGATCATACTTGAAATCCTTCGATCCCACGAACAGTTTGAACGCATCATAATCTGTATCAGACAGGCGAAACTTATCAGGTGTGGTGATGGAACGGTGTT
>Ga0209075_1004282_pt1 | contig 11501 bp, 16 predicted proteins | sample Stecom2011_FD_187523 | JGI IMG/M metagenome (GOLD analysis project Ga0209075, IMG submission 187523) | Agricultural soil microbial communities from Utah to study Nitrogen management - Steer compost 2011 (SPAdes) (version 2) | ecosystem: Environmental > Terrestrial > Soil > Agricultural land...
GAATGAAGTGAGCCTCTTTACCCTCATTCTTTGCTCTTTCTTTCACTTTGGCACGAAGGTAGCTCTTCTGTCCTGCTGTCATCTTTAGCTTTTCGTAACCAGCCTCAGCATCATACTCAACATCATAGCACTCACGAAGGATGTGGAAGTATTCAGAGGGCTTAACACCAATAGGACGAATAGCAAGTGGGTAGACAGCAGCAATTGCCCTCTGCGGACTGGTGGCCATCTTCACCACTTTAATGTCTTTGCACATATTTCGTGCTTTCTTTACTGTAATCCCTTGGTCTTTGTATTTCTCAGCAAGTGCAGCCCAAGACATACCGTTAGCACGGTCTTCACGGACTTGTTCCTCAATGGTCATTTCTACTTGGTCTTTCATTTTGTCACCTCTTTAGGTTTAGTTTTGGTAAAGGGCAGGGCAAAACACTAATATATATACTTGCCTTGCTTGCCCACATAGAGCAGTATAACACAACAAAGGGCAGATTCAAACACTAATATATATAGTTGCCCTTCTTGCCCTTCTCACTGCTTCTGCTTTTCAGACATCAACAGTAAAATGGAATCTAACAACACACTCGGACTTTGGTTCTGACTAACCGCTAACGTGTCAAGGAACAAAAGACTTTCTTTACTTAGGTAAAATCTTCGTCTAATCAGAGCTTTGTCTTTATACACAGAATCTGTGTCTTTAATAAGTTTTAGTTTTTCACTCATGTTCACCTCATGTTTTGGTTGATTGGTTGTTTACTTACATCTTTACTTAACTACTACTACCATTATAGCATTGAAAATCAGTCCTGTCAACCCCTTAACACAAATAAAAGACAAATTCAAGCATTATTTTTACCTTTTTCTTCTTGTTTTCAGCTTGACAAGGTGAAAGGTTGCCATTACACTGTGTCTACCAAGTCAAAGGAGGCCCAAAGGGGCCAAAGGAGCTTTAGATGACCGACTCTCGTATTCAGCAGATGCGTAGCATCCTCGATTCCACAAATGGTAAGGTGTTTAGTGTTCACTTCATTAAAAAGGACGGCAGTTACAGAGAAATGGTGTGTCGCAACCGAGTTAAGAAGGGAACAGTTGGTGGTGTAGCTGGACACGCTCATATTCCACATCTTTACACTGTTTACGACATGCAAGCACAAGGGTTTAGGTGTGTAAACCTCAATACTGTTAAGAAGATTAAGTGTGGCTCTTTACAGAAGGAATGGGAGTAATACTAAGGTGTTCTAACAAGAGAGCTTCATATAACTAAAGAACATTAGCCCCTTATTGGGGCTTTTGTTTGTTGTGTATTAGGGTTGGCTAACCATTAGTTAGCTTCTCTTATTCTCAGTAGTTGTATATTCCCTTTCCTCACTTCGTTCGTTAAGCGTATGTAGCACTCTGCTAACTCTGTTTCTGTGTAGCTGTAAAGAGGGCATTCATCTAACAAGACAACAGAGTGTGGCTTGTATTCAATCTTGGTGATTGTTGAAGGACTTGAGCACCCTTGTAACATCAGGAGACAAGCTATTACTAATACCAGCTTCATTACGTTCATTCTCAATTTCCCTTAACTGCTTTGTGTATGAGCTTAACTGTGTATTTAGCTCATCAAATCGCTTGTTCATCTGTAATTGCCATTCTCTTTCCCTAGCTTGCCATTCTCTTTCTTTCTCTAACTCATGAGCAAGTGAAGAAGTCTTGTTTTGTTCAGTGACTAGCTCCCATTGTAGCTGTTTATTAGTTGTGTGTAAGTGTAAGACATACCCAATACTTCCTATACTGACCAGAGCTATTAAGAAGTAAGGAAGAATGGTTTTAACTAGAGTTCTAATTAGTGTTAGCTTCATGTCTTTCTATAAGTCTCCATATTCTGTTTACGTAGTTGGTTGTTTCAACGTGGTGGCGTCCAGTTACCAAGTGTAAGTGTTCAATCATTGGTTGGTATAATAGGCTACCGCCACCTAGTTGTTGTGCTTTAAGTACGTTACCCAATCCAGCATTGTAACTAGCAAGAGCTAAACTGTGTTTGTCTTTCTCTGGTCTAGGTTTCTTAAACTGGTTCCGTAATTGCCTCATGTAATACGCTTGTGCTTGTATATTATAACTAGAAGCGAAAGCACTTGTGTTAGGGGGGAATCCCAACTCCCTTTTCATCTGTTCCCATGTAGCAGGCATAAACTGTCCTAATCCCATAGCTCCAACTGGAGAAACAGCATTAGTGTTTAACGCTGATTCAGCTATTAGTTGAGCCTTGTTCCAATACCAAGGGACTGTAGGGGTGTAGAAGCTAGTCCATTTCCTTATTTGGGCGTCATATACAGTGTCACGAAGGGCGTTAGCATGTGCAGTAGGGCTACCCCATAGGGTAACAATTAGAACGCCTAGAATGAGGCTACAGAAGCCTATATGTCTTATACGATGAACGCTACACATATAATCAACCCCAAGGCTAAAGATGTACCTAAGTAACGAAGTCCATAGTAGTGACTCATACTCTTAGGACACTTCTGTATTGTCTGGAATGCTTGCTTAAAGTTTACTCCTAATGCCTTGTCTAACACCCGAAGGAGTGCAAATTGACAGAGGAAGAAGATGAAAAATGCAACTAATCCAATGAATAGTTTGAACAAAAGGATTGTAGTCATGATGCTTATGAACTCCTATTAGAAAACTAAAACAGTTGTGGTTGTGAAAATCGTAAGGTTTATTCTCTGAAATCCTGAGAATTGTGTGGCTTACTTGCAAATTGTGAGAATTGTGGGAATTACTTTCGATTCCTGAAAATTCTGTGAATTACTTGAAAGCCAATGAAATCAATGTGTTGAGAGTATTGTGAAAATTGTGTGGTTTAGTTTTACTATACTGTAATAGGTAGTGCGAGAACTACTATACTGTGTGGGGACAGACCTATTGGCAAGTATATTATATGTGCATTCCTTGTGTTGTGTCAATCATCATGAGTTTTATTTATAACACTCCTCTTCATCATAAGTTTTATTTATAATGTTTCACGTGGAACATCACAGGGAAGGTTGTCTTTCATTAAAGGGAAGGTCGTCTTTCCTTATAAGGGGTGAGGTTTACTCATCGAGAGAATACGAGAGAGTATTTAACACACTCATAAGCAAGTGAAGAAGTCCAATAGATTATTTCTATTAAGCGAGACTTCCTAATAGTTTTCATCAATCAGAACTAGAATCACAAAAAGAGAAGGAAGTCCAATGAATTATTTCTATGAATACACTGACATCAATAGTCAGATTCAATTGGACAACTGGACTGAACTGTGCATTCAATAGAAAAATACAATTGGACATTACCTTCTAATAGAGAAAAACTATTCCTTAATAGCTAAATACAATTGGACATTACCTTCTAATAGAGAAATTCAATCGTCATTAGTCTTGAGAATGTTTGACATGCCCCCTTGCTCCATGGTAGACCCATCTAGCGGTTGGTCTAGTAACACAGCCTAGCGGTATATGCCAAGACTCCCCCTTAAACTACTCCCCCACAAGGGAAAGGACTTCCTTGTCCTAGTACACTCCCTACTTATTCCTCTCTAATTGCACTTTAATAATCTCTACATCAGTCCTTAATTGATGCAGTGTTGAGTTGATGTCGCCCAGTACATCTAGTTTGGTTTCTACTTTAGTTAGCCTGTGTTCTATGTCACCCACCTTGTCCCACTTCTTCCTCAGTATGTAACCAAAGAAAGAGACAAATGCAGTAACTAAAATTCCCACAGCCCATACTGCTGTTGGTGTTGTCATACATCTTCCTTATTGTTATTAACCACCGACAGGCTTCCATACGAGGTTATTAGAAGTCGCTATTGCAATGTAATCGGGCGATGCTGCACCAGCAGTTGCGTTGGGTTCAGGGGTAAACCTGAAAATCTTACCCATCAACTGTCCGTTAATCTTAGCACTCCATGTAACTCTCAGAATACCACCAGTGTTACCAACAGGGTCGTCAGCAATGAGAACATAGTATGTCCCTACAGGGAATGCGTTACGTGCATCAGTGCGGGTTAGAAGCTCTGCTCCTTCTCTATACCTACCACCAGAGTAAGTGGCAAGTTTACTAAGTTCAATTGGGTTGTGAGGGTTAGGGTCAGGCCAATGAGTGAGAAGTTGACCATCGTACCACCAGTCTGTTGTCAGATTGAGTGGGTAGCCTTGCGGTTCTCCACCACCACCGCCGCCACTACTGCTGATTACAGGATTGAGGGGGTCTGTGTTGTCTATAGTGATGTTGTCCCCAGCTACAATACTCTCTATTCCTTGAGTTGGGATTGAAGGTTTGTTACTCAAATCATTATAATCACCACTAAAGAGTGTTGGCTTGTTTGTGAGGTCTTCATAATCACCAGAGAACAACTCAGGTTTGTTGAGGATTACAGCTTTACCTTCTGTAGCATTCCAGTCACTGTTCACTTGTTCATCGGGAATGTCTAAGGTAATGTTTCCCTGTTCATCAGGCAGTACACCATTAACACTTACAACAGTTCCACCGCCACCAGAACCACCACCAGTGTTCAGCACCCATTCCCCATTCTTCCTTACATACTCTTGGTCGTTAATAGGAGCTTCACCAATTACATTGGATTCTTCAAAGTCCTGAACAATACCTTGTACTTCCTGTACAGAGCTTGCAGCTTCATTAGCTGCTTGTGTTGCTGTAATAGCAGCTTGTCCTGCTTCACTAGCCTCTTGTGTTGCTGTATTAGCTGCTTGTTGTGCTTCTTGTACAGCTTGTGCTATGTCTACACTGCCACTTACCAAAGCGTCTACGTTGTTCTCAAGGGTAGTGGTAGCAGTGTCAATTCTGTTAATCAGATTGTCAAAGTCTTGGTTTGTCGCCATAATGTCTATTCCTATATTAGTTCGTTAACAATAACGGTTGTTTGCTGCAACTCCCTAACCGCTGACTCAAACTCAGCCACTAACGAGGCCAATGGGATTGGTTCAGGCCACTCAGCACCATCTGGTACAGTAGTTGCTACAGCTATATATTTAAGGTGTTTGGGCGCTCTACCCGCAGTTGTCCAATCTTGTGTTGCTGTTACATCAAACCACCTACCACCTATGTAAACTACAGTCCTCATGTATTCGGCTGTTGATGGTTTACCAGAAAGGTCATATTCAGGCGGTGTTCTTACATACAGAGTCTTCCAGTCAGTGTAGATGGTTCCTACATCTGTTAGGCTCCCCATCAATCCCTGTTTGAAAGGTTGCAAGTTACTCTTTACCCATGTAGGCGGTGTCAACCAGAATTTTGGTTTACCACCCTCATAGTAGGAGTGTACCTCCATGAAAGGAATGTATGTTCTATAAAATGCTGCTATGCTCATAGTAGTGTACTACCTCCAAGGTTGCGGTATTGGTGTACTTTGTTGTTAATCTTGATTGTGGGAATCAAACTATTCCCTGTAAGCATGTTGTAACAGGAGGCTATACTGTCCACAATGTCGTCATGAAGTCCACCGTTACGCTTACCATCGAAGGCTTCCATCTCTGCGTAATGGTCTTTGTTGAACACGTTAGGAGCTACAAACACCTTACCTTCTTGTAGGGCAATAAGGAAGTTCTCAGCCCTTGCCAACTTGCCTTTACGTGTGGAGTCCAATACCACCTTAAATCCGAGTGTTGAAAGACGTGCTTTCTTCTGGTCTGCCACTACCCTTCCAGATTGTCCAGCGTCCACAGGAATACAAACATACGTGTCTTTCCCATCTGCAATAGCTGTAGATTCAATCAGTCCTTGCACCATAGCTGGCCCATCCCTCATGCTTACCATGTCCAGAATGTAGAAGTAGCCACTCTCTTTGTCGTAACTAGCCTTAACACCTCTAGTCCAGTCAGGGTCTTTGTTTGCTTCATGTGGTTTGGTGGATGCCAAGTCATAGGCTCTTACAGTGGGTAGACCATGAGGAATCTCTTTAAGCGGAATCTGCTTAAACCAATTTCTGTCTATGTACCCCTCTCCCTCTGCTTGTACAAGCCAGTTGCCGAGTAGGTAGCGTGCTCTGTCTACAGTAGAAAGGTTCTCCAGTTTGTGGACGTAATGTGGAAGGTTTTTACGAATGTACGGGTTGTCGTAGACGTTTGCCGAATAATAGACGAATTTCAAGTGCATCTTAGCACTTTCTTTCCCTACTTCTTCTTCCATTTCTTTATAAGTCTTCCACCACCTCATTTCACCTGCTATTTGAAGCATGTAAGTGGTAACACCATCCATTTCTTTAATGGCATAACCGTCTTCTCCTACATAACCAGCCTTCATAAGCCAAGTACAGAGGAAGGAAGTGTTCAAGGGGTTACAAGTAATACGTAGTTGGTGCTTCTGTTTACTTTTTGAGCGTAGACGGGAAGTGAGGAACCATACATCTTCTTCCCTACACTGTTGTCCTTCGTCTACAAGGCATTCAGTCATCTGGCTACCATGCCAGTCATCTTGGTTGTTCATCAAGTGGTGACACTTCACCTCTGCACCACTAGGGAATGTCCACAAGCCTTCAATTCTGTTAGACGTGACACCATATGGAGCAAACAACTTCTGTCCTGTAGTCCATAAACTACCAGCCATCTTCATCTGTCGTTGACTACTCCTTGCAACACCAGCTACATAGTCCTTGTCCCACATACCGGCCAACATCAAGCGAAGCAAGCTCAGTTGTGTCTTCCCTGCTGAAGCAGCCCCACCCCATACAACAATGTCATTCGTATTGTCGTTCAAGTAGGCTTCTTGTTTAATACTAAGAGGACACAGAATCTCTATGCCTTCAAGTTCTTCTTGTGTTATGTGAAAAGTGTAATTAAACACTTTCCTACCATTACTACGGTACTTAGTTTCTTTCTCTGTCTTGGACAATCTCGTGTCTCCTTTATTTCAGACAATAAAAAAGGGAGGGAAGGACTTCTCCCTCACCTCCCTTTGTTGGTGTTTAGGCCAAGCTAATAGCTACAGTGGCTCCAAACTGTTCGTTTACAACCAGAGTGGACTGTTCAGACTCAACTTCAATGAAGCGGTCTTTCGGGTCACGGTAGGTGGAAGCAAAGCGGCGGCTACCAACACTGCCCAGACCAGACAGAGTGGAAGCAGGGCCGTAGAATGCAACACCCAGTTCAGTACGCGGAACCAGTACGCCTTCACCTTCTGCCAGAACAGTGAGAGTGTTACCCTCTTTGTCAGTGAAAGTGTCGTCATACAGAACAATGTCTACGTTACCAAAGCGGAACATGGTGTAACCGTTGGCTACGCTACCCAGTTCATTGCGGAGCGGGTTACCGCTTGCTTGGCTAAACTGGTAAGCAGTGGCTACATCGTCAGAAGCGATGATGGCTTCAAACAGAGAAGCAGAAGCGAACAGAACATAGCCCTGAACACGTCCACCGTTACGCAGACCAGCACGGCTCTTACCCATAGCTTCACGCAGGTTAGCCAGAACAGAAGCAGTGGCTACGGTTTGAGTCGGGCGAGTTACACCAAACTCAGCAGCCATGTCAATAGTGCCGTAGTTGGTAGTAGCAACAACACCATTCAGGGTCATCTGTGCTTTCAGGTACTCTTCATGCACGTCATGACGCATAGCTTGACGCTCCAGCTCTTGAGCTACAGCTTGAGCAACAATAGCTTCACCTTCTTTACCAAAGGCACGAACACCAGCCAGCTTCTCACGACCAATGGTTTTAACGATTGGGTAGTGAGGAATAGCCAGAGTGTGAATGGAGAACGGAGCATCTTCAGTGCTGTTCTTTTGAGCTACGTTACGCAGGTGGTCATCCAGTACAGCCAGCGAGTTCTCACGAACGTCAAAGGTGATTGCATCAGTGCGTACAGTCTCACCACGGTACAGGCCAAGGGAACCAATCAGACCCGGCTTGAAGGGGATGCGCTCAATAGCTGCGGTTTGGTCTACTACTTGAGTGTTATTAAGAATTGCCATTAAATAGTTTCCTTTTGTTTACTTGTTTACAACAACAATACCAGCTTCTGCCAGTGCTTCTTCGTGGGTAGCAGCTACATAGCCAACCAGAGCTTGAGCGTTAATAGTAGTGGGGTTGCCACGAACCATTACACGAGCCATTTCACCAGCTTTACCATCAGCAGCTACAATACCGAAGCCAGCACCAACTGCGATTACTTCACCAGCTACAGCATCATCAGCCAGTTCCATTTCATCAAACGGTACGTTGTAATCGCCATTCATTTGTACAATGAAATCTTCTTTGTTACCTACAGTTGCAATAACAGCCATAATTTAGTTTCCTTTATATTTTTCACTAAGGTATGAGTCCACAAGGTTCACAGATTCATCTTCATCTGTAACATCTTGTTTGTTCTCGGGGTTTGTTTCTTGTTTGAACCAGTCTCCACCACTAATGGTTTCAATCTGCTTCTCTTTGGTTTCCAGTAGTTCAAACACTTGGTTAAAACCTTCCACTCCATTCAGTTTAATGAATACAGGGGCCAGTTCTTCAACCAACTCGTCATCGTACAGAATACCTTTCAGGCGCTTCTTGATTTGTTCTTCAAGCAGCCCTTTGTTTTCGTCTACTTTCTTGCCAGCACTGCCCAGAAGGCGGTCTAACAGACTCGGTTTTTCACTCACTAAATTCACCTCTCAAAGTTTAGCCAAAGGCTTTGTCAAAGTCGCTCCAGTCTTTCCTGTCACTATGCAGCACTACGGGAACCTTTGCCCCTGTACGCCTGCTCTTTAGTGCAACAAGTCTTTCTGTGAGTGCTTCAATCAAAGGCCCAGTTTCACTTGCTTCCCCTATTTGCCACTTTTGTGGACTAAGGGCGATGTTGTTAATAATGCTTTCCAGCGCCATGATGCTGCCATCAATGACACTGTTACCAGCTAGGTTGTAGAAGTAGACGTAAATAGAGTCTTCAAGGTAGTATTCATCTTCAATGAAGTCACCTGTGTTCAGTCTCATCTGGTCTACAAAGTTACTAGGGTCTAGGTTGCTACTCGCCATCATCCACCTCCAGCTTCTTGCTGTAATCAGCTTGTGGTGCATTACCAGCTTCACGCAGGAAGGATTCCAAGTCCTCAGTAGGCGTAACACCACCTGATTCAATCAGACGTTGCCAACCTTCTGTGAACACTCTCCAATCAATGGGCATGATTTCTTCAAACTCAATGCTTGGGATTCTGTCCAACGGAAGTCCGTTAAGAGCGTAGGCCATACGAACAGCCTTCTTAAACTCTTGACTGATTACACGCTGAATGTTCTCAACAAACAAGGTCATCAGGTAGGTGTTGTTCTCACTAAGAGCAAAGCTACCACCACCCTCAGCACCCAAGGAAAGAACAATAGTTTGAAGGGACAGTTGAATCTCTGTGTTGTAACGAGAAATAGCCTTCCCTACATCGTAACTACGTCCACCGCCTACTGCACCACCTACTGTAGTAATCTCAAACAAGCGAACGCCATTCTGTTGTGTGTCAGAAGCAGACAGAATATAACTGCCCTTGCCAGCGTGTAGCATCTCTGCTTGTGACAGCAAGTTGGCTACATAGATTGCTTCTTCACTGTTAGGTTCTGCATAAAACTTGTTAATGTATTCGGACGGTACTTTAATGTCCAACACACCACTCAAGTTCTTAGCAACACCAATGGCTTCGTATTCTTGTAGAATCTTCTTAGCTCTCCAGCTAGTGTAGGCTCCATACAGCAAGCTCTTACCAAGGGGGAAGTCAGCATCAGGTTCTACACGGAAGAACAATACTTTGTCACCACTAATAGTTTGCTGGTTACGTCCTACATTAACCAATAAACCATCGTTGTCAGGTTGTGCCAGTTTCAGTTTCTCTAGCTTCCCACCATTCATTTGAAACTGCTCTACAGTTGTCAGGTGAATAGGGGAAATGGTTTTGAATACCATCTTGCCGTTTACACGTTCAAACACTACTTCATTCAAGCTACAACCGTAATCGAGCATCTGTAGCCAGTTGGAAAGCAGTCGCTTCTTGTCGTACACTTCCATAGTTTCAAGAGAAAGGTTAAGGGCATCTACTAAGTCCCTTTCTTCCTTTGTGGCATCTTTGTGGTAGCCAATCTTATAGTCATTCTTAGAAAGAATAGCTTTAAGAAAGCTCATACTACCACTAACAATACCATCCAACTTCATTTCCCTGTATGTATGGAAGGCTCTGTCAATGGCCAAGTCTCTCTTGCCCATCTGAAGCACTGTGTTTTCTATGTGTAGCGGCTGGCTTTGTTGTGTCATATTAGCAGCCAATATATTTACTCCTGTTTTTTAAGGTCTTTAGTCAGTTTGTCCAACCACTTGTCCCAAGACATTAAATAGCAACCCCCATGTCGTACATACTGTTGTGTGTAACGCCAAAGGTATTCCAAGTCTTGCGGGTGATTCTCAACCATATAGCGGAGGTATTCACGAAGCTCAGGGCTTGGTGTAATGGTACACTCCTTATTACTGAAGCAGTGCAAAGGAATGTCTTTAACAGTCTTGTAAGGACTGTCTATTTTCTTTCTTGTCTTACTCAATGTATGCTCACCTCCACAGGTTTGAAATAAGCTATTGAAGCTAGTTGTTCCATTGTTATGACGTAGCCACATGCTCTGTCATATTTCCTACCGTAAGAGCGGTTCTTAGCTTCTGTCTTTGGTTGCGTCTGCCACTTCTTGAGGGTGTGCTGGTTCTCTTTCACAAAGGCTTTCATCTTCTCTGTGGGGACAATCGCCCATGTGTCACCGTACTCGGGAGTGTGAACACGCCAGAAGTAATAATCAGCTTGACACTTCAGGAAGCATCCCTCTATTACGGCCCCTGTACGGCTATTAAAGAGGCGTACTTCAATTTGAATACCTTTGTACCTCTCACTACTCCAAAGCTGGTCTTTCACGCTTACAGAAGCCTTAATACCCTGTTTCGTCTCAATTACAGCGTCTATGTCCCGCCACTGACTCCGTTTGTCAGTTACCAGCTCACCACCAAACTGCATAACGGCCAATTTCTCAGCCTTGAACCCTGCTCCATCAAAAATAACTTTACTCATTGCTTTCTCTACCTCTATAGGCTATAGTTAACGTGGGGAGGTATGCTCCCCTTGTCTTTGTAACAGACACGAAAAAACCCACAAGAAGTGGGGTGTCTGTTTTCGTTAAGGTTGGTGAGTCGCCACACTACCTATGCCCTCACCTCGCTACGGCATACTCCGTAGCCTCTCCACAACCATCAGTACCCTAGGTCTTTCAGCATTTGTTCCCATTCATCAATGCTTTCCTGTGTGTCCCCATGTACGTTCATTTCTTCTTTGTACTCTTTCTGTTCCTTCTCAATAGACACAGGAATGTCATGTTCACCTGTAAGGAAATATACAGCTTCCAAGTTACGCTCACACCGCTTATGCACACCAGCGGGGTCATAACCTTGCACCACAAGACTAAACAGCTCATTACGGATGCTATACCCTTTCCCTTTACCTTCGTTAAGCTCAGGGAACATCTCAAGGAAGTAGGCAACCT
>Ga0209075_1004283_pt1 | contig 11501 bp, 16 predicted proteins | sample Stecom2011_FD_187523 | JGI IMG/M metagenome (GOLD analysis project Ga0209075, IMG submission 187523) | Agricultural soil microbial communities from Utah to study Nitrogen management - Steer compost 2011 (SPAdes) (version 2) | ecosystem: Environmental > Terrestrial > Soil > Agricultural land...
AGAGTTGCATATTGTTGAGCAAGCGCCAGTGCTCACTCGAAAAATATTTGCTAGCTTTCATGCTGCTAGTGGGCGAGAAGAGCTTATCTTTAAAATAATTAATCAGTTGTCGGATTAATCGATTTCAAAATACTTGTGTGCTTGTAAGCACAGCTTCCACTTAGGGTTAGCTAAACAATACTCAAGCGCTGCTTTAGTGTTTGTTTTCGATAGCCCTTCTTTTATGGCCTTTAGCGAATCACTTATAATAAGTTGCGGACGATAATCTGCCATAGGCTGCAAATAACAGTGCTTAACGCCTGCTCGCCGCAAGCGCAGAAGACTCCGACACCCCGTTAGTGAACTACTTGGCTGCCTCCCGTGCTGCATTTGAACAGGGCAAAATCCAAGCGGCCGATCAATGGCTAAAAGAAGCCGAGCAAACCCACAAAAACGCCGGGCTAGCCGTGGGCATCATGCAGTCAGAGCAACTAATATCGTTAGAACAAAACGAACAAGCACTGGCGATTTTATTGAAGCTGCAACAACAGCACCCTAAACATACTTATCTATTAAAAATGCTGGCCAAGCTATGTGTGCAGCTATAAGACTGGAAAACGCTGCAAAACCTAATGCCCACAATCCATAAGGTAAAACCTTATGGCATCGAAAAAGTGGATGCGATGGAAGAACGCATGCAGCTTCAGCTACTGGAACGAGAAGGCCGAAATGGTAACAGCAGCCAATTAAAACAGCTATACCAAAGCTTTCCTCGTAATGCGCGTAGCAGCCTGCCGATTGCTAAGCGTTATATCGAATTTTTGAATGAACAAAGTAACGACAAATTGGCCGAACAAGAACTGCGCGGTATATTAAAAAGCAGCTGGCACGACGATCTAGTGCGCCTCTACGGCAAAGTGAAAGGCGACGACGCAAAATCACAACTGCTGTTTACTGAAAAACAACTGACCGAACGCACCAACGACCCTGTATTGTTGTATGTGCTAGGTGAGCTATCACTGCGCGTTCAAAACACCGCTAAAGCCGCAGAATACCTAGAAGCAGGCTTAAAGCTCAAAAATCTACCAGAGCTGCATGCTGCGATGGGCAAAGTTCAATTGGCAGAAGGCAATGAAGCCAGAGCCTGTGAACACTTCAAATTAGCCTTGAGCTAACCCACCCAACGCAGGCCGGACGGCTGTTACCGGCCCTGCGCTCACCACGATTTCACGGCATTATTTTTAAGACTGCTTCGTTTGTTAACAAATTATTACAAAAGTACGACAAAAATTGTCATAAATGATAAAATAAACGTAAAGAGCCCTAGCAACCGCTAGTTATTTTGGTCGAAATGTGAATAAATGCCGCCAATCTTGTGCGCAGGTACTAAAAAAGCACGAACGGTACAAATGGTGGGTATGGGCGGTATTGAGTAAAAATGCGTTTTAAATTGAAATAACGCTAACCGTAGAGAAGGATTAACATGAATAGAAGAAGTAGTGGTTTTACAATTTTTGAATTAATGATTGCCTTGGCGATTGTGGCGATATTGGCATCGATTGCGATACCTAGCTATACAAATCACCTTGCAAAGGCGGAAGTTAAAGAAGCTCAAAGCAATATAATTGCTATATCACTATACGCCCAGAATCATTATCAAAGAAAGTTAGCTTACCCTGTCGGCAGTCTAACCCATGCCGCATTTGGCAACTGGTCTGCGTCTTCTAACAAATTCACATACGCCTATAACTCTGATGGTGCAAGCTACACTATTACTGCGACCGGAACCAGCAGCAGTAAAGTGCCGGGCTGCGCTCTTACTTTAAAAGATAATGGTGTTAAAACCATAGCCTCCTGTGGATCTGTAAGCTCTTGGTGATTCAAATGAACAATATGCTTCCTTCGTCTCAAATAAGTTCTAGATCAGGTTTTACGTTACTTGAGCTTATGACCGTTATTGCGATCGCTGCTGTTTTGATGCTGGTCGTCGTTCCCATAGGCCAGTCTTGGGTGGCAAGTCACCAAGTCAACAATGCTGTGAATAATTTACGTCACGCAACCTTATTGGCCAAATCTTCGGCTTTACGCAACACTCAGAACAAGCCAATGAACGAGGTTGCTGTGAGCATGTGCTATTACAAAGGTAGCAGTACACTCCAAGTTGTATTTGGTAGCTGCCCAGCCGCACCCACTACCAATGCATCATTGATAGTGCAGCAATACTCAATGGCTAAAGACATCAATATTTCCGTTAATACTGATGAATTTACATGCCTATCTTTCGACTCGGCTGGCGTTCTAACAGATACTGGAACTTGTGCAGAAGACACGACTGCATTTCTTGTATTTAAAAAGGTCGGCGGAAACATTCTTGATGAGGATGAAATAGATGTTATCTAAACAAACAGGTTTTACTGTAATAGAAGTTGTGGTCAGCATGGTTATTTTCACTGTGATTGTAATTGGCAGTGGCATGCTTATGAAACACTCTCTTAATGTGCAGAAAGAAATGAATCGCAGTACGTTTATTTCAAACTATATGCAAGAGAGACTACGCCTAATTGAAAATGCTGCCTCAGAAGCGGATATCTGCACCCAGATTCTAGCAATTGGTAGCTTTCCCTTTGATGGTGCTGTGTTACATATAGGTTGCGCTATAGAACTCGTTGAAATCACAAATGCCGCTGGCACAATTTCTACTGGCTGGCCTGTTATCGCCGTTGCATCTAGCCAAGCTATCGCCCAAGCATGTGCAGAAGGCACTGATGCTGACGAATGTTACATCATTGGACGGTGAAGCCAATGAAAAAAATCTATGGTTTTACAATGGTTGAACTTCTAATCGGGCTTGTTTTGTCATCGATTGTCAGCATTGCGATGCTTATGTTCTTCAAGCAAAGCATGTACATCAGCTTGGAGGCTAGAAAAGATGCTGAAATCGACACCAAAATTCAAGCAACGTTAATCACTATTAAAAAAATAGTTCAAGATGCGGGTTTTGGTATTGGCCAACACAATGACATCGTAATAGGCGAATATGAATCAAACCCTGCCTTGTTTTGGCGTCGTTTTGACTCTATCTTTAACGCGGCTGTTATTTGTCGTGGAATTGGTGAAAAGATTGATAATTCAGGTATGCATCGCATAGTTTTATTAGAAAAAAATTGCACGGCAGATGTTGATATTGATTCAACTGGCTGGACAGAAAACCAACAATTGGCTAGTTTTCTAACAACAATTGCTGAGCCAGTTATTAAGTACGAACTTGAGTCTAATCCTGGCTGCAATCCATTTGGAATTAGCACGCACAATGGCGAAGGGAAAAAAACCATCACCATAGAAGCCAACCCAGATGAAGACAATCTAGCTCACAAAAAAACATCTATTAGGATATGTTTATTGAATATCCTAGAAGAAGAACCTATTCCAGCACCATAAGCCTATCCGTCGAGGAAGGAGAGTAATTATGAGAAAACTTAACACTCAATCAGGCGTTGCCACGCTGCTACTAGTTACCTTGGTGGGTATTGGTGTGATCGTTGGCGCGGTAGGCATGTCAACCAGCCTGACCTCTAAAAAAGAGGCTAGCATTTCAGCGGCCGCTCAAACCAATACAGAGCTTATGACGTGGGCAGGCGTTAATGCCTTTAGACAGTATCTCCACAAAGTGGGCGAGGAAAATGCTGATAACGTCACGGCATTGCCCGCAACCATTCCATTGAAAGGTGGAGATAATCAAAATAACAGCATCACAGCGGCCAACATCAATACGCTTGCCTGTCGTGAGGAAAACCGAACTCCAGTAACCGGCAACCCGTTTGTTGATAGTACCTGTGAAATAACCGCCAATATTATTTCTAGTTCTAAAGTGGCAAAAGCCACTATAACGCTGCAAACGGTGTTTAAACTTGCCATTAAAAATGGCCAAGTGATCAATGAGACACGAGCTGCTGCCTCTATGAACTTAGGCGGCGCGGCGTTCAGTGGCATTATTATCGAAACGGAAGGCGAGCAAGTTGTTCCTTCTTTATCGTTAAATATTGATGGCGACTTAAAGGTTATTCCAGGCATCCGCGCTTTCGAAGTATCGGATAATATTCAGCAGCTCAACCTTAACGTAAAAGGTAATGTTTATATCGACTGCTTTATTATGGGTTGTGAAACCCCTGAGCTTAGTATCACTGCAACGGGTTGGGTAACATTGCTTCGTGGTGGCACTTATGGCGATATTCACGCCAACGGTGACGTAAAAGTAGGCTCTATTGTAGAACCTAAAAACCCAACCGCAGGCACAGTGAGCGGCGATAATGACGATGCAACTAACGATCAAGATGACGATGCCGATGACAACCAAAAAGAATATGTGCCGCAATACAAAACCGACGAAGATGGTAACTATCTTCGCGACGAAAACGGTGAGTTAATTGTTGACCCTTCTAAACCCCTCATTGAAGTGATTAACGATGGCTTGCGTACAAGAAGTATCACCACACAGGGCAACGTGACCATACGTGAAGCACAGGTTGCTGGTGACATCAAAGCGGGTAAAAACGTCTCGATACTTAGCCGTGGCGATGTGGTCGGCAAGGTTGAAGCAGGTGAAAACATCACTGTTGCCGCAGGTATCGTTGGGCTAAATGGTGCTAATGCAGAGAGAACCAGAATTAGTAATGGTGCGATTGCCGCTGGAACCATTGAGGTTTCTAAAGGCCGCATCGAAGGCATTGTCAAAGCAGGCAAAAATGTTCAGTTACGCAACAGCCACAGCACCATTGTGGGAGATGTTACCGCTGGAGAAAATGTGACCTTGTGGTCTAATCCAGTGATTGAAGGGAATGTTAAAGCCAAAGGTTCTGTACAATTAAGACACAGTGCTAGAATTGGGAGCGCTAGCTTACCAGTGACTGTTTACGCAGGAGAATATGTATTAATACGCGATAGCTCTAAGGTTTATGGTGATGTTTATGGTCGAGGAGACAGAGAATATAAATTAGGAATACCAGCAGGGGCTGTGTACCTAGCCACTTTGGGGGAGTTGCATGGTAATGCTTATTCGGGGAAAGCTGTTGTTGTTACAGCTACGTTTGGTGGTAAGGTCACAGGTAAAGTCACTTACTCTGACAAAAAAGCGTGTGGAATTTGCGCGCATCATGAATACAATATCGTAAACGCCGCTAATACTGGATGGCCCTTGGGTCATATTGGTAGCGATACCCGAATGAATCACACCAACTTACTTTCAAAAATTAACGAAGGACTGCAACCAGCATTTTTTAATATTAACTTATCTCCTATAGAACCAGTAACACTGAATGTTGGTATTAAAGTGGACGTTCGTGTTTATAAAGATCAAGCTAACTACATCTTTAATAAAGGCGTAGAGCGTGGGGTATCTCGTATTTATCTCAACCATTTAACCAATCCAAAAACTGGTATTACTTACATGTACGAGTTTGAAAAGGATGGTAATGGTATTGAAAAACCAAATACTGGCGTTCAAAAGGCCTATACAAACTATGGAGAACCTAATCAAGCTTCTGTAAGTGTCAACAGCGCTGGTTTTTATATAGGGAAATATGAGTACAATGGCACTAAGTATGTTGGGGCAATTTGTGAAAATGTTAGTAATATACAAACTAGCTTAATTTATAAAAGCGGCACTTGCAGCAGCAATATTATTGGTTATTTGCCTCGTGTTAGCGTAGAAAGTGATTTGACTCTCGGTGATTGGCTGTATGGTTTACCTCAAGCCTATGGCTATTCTCCAAATGCTGATTTATCGGACTATGAAATTCAGTGGAGCCTTCGTTCTAGAGGGGGTGCACAATCAACCCCACAAAATGCTAACTTTACGCCAGGCATATTATATTTTGAAGGTTCTGTCGAACTAAAAGGGGATCCTGGCTTCACAGCAAGTAATGGTAATGCGTATACGAATACCATTCTGGCCGAAAAGCATATTAATGCGGTTGAGTGGTCTCCTCGTATTTACTCTCCTTACAATATACTACGTGAAGGCAACGCATCCTTAATTTGTAATCGCCCAATTACAACCACCACAGGAGAAGTTGTTACTTCGACCAAGCCAACCACGAATGCGGACACTTTCTTGGTGCCTACTAATCTGTGTAAGGATGTCAATGAGTTTAGATTCGATATGAATCGCAACGAAGACAACAGCAAAAAATCTATTAAAATAGATGGCAGCGACGAGCCGATGCTAGATCTTGGTTATGTTGCGCTAATGTCGAATACCACAATTCGAGTGGGTACCTGTGCTAAGATTTACGGCGACGTTTTAGCTAAAAGACGTATCGAAGGCAGCACCGCAGAGGTTGAAGGCACTATCATTGATATGTGTAACAATGACAGCGGTCAAGCTATTACTGGTCAGGTGAATAGCCAAGGTCTAGGCGGCATAGATAGCTTCTTCCTTGATGGCTCTAAAATTATTGTCCCAGATGAACGGTACACTAATGACCAAAGTGAAGAATATGAAGTACCTATTGGTCGTGAGCATGACGCTATCGAAAACGTTAAACTACAATGGACTAAGTTTCTATAACTAGTAACGCCTAGCCTAATTAGCCCCAGCAACGCTGGGGCTTTTTTGCTTTTAAGTGCGGGAAAAAATTACATCCCATCGGCAAGCTCGATTAACAATAAATAAAGAGAAAGCTTCGATTTTTGTGTAAGAGAGAGTTGTGCTCTCTCTCGTGCGTGCAAAGCAACGTTCCTTGAAAATATGCGAAATTGTGATGCCTGTTGCGATATCCAAATTTTGTACGGGTAGGCCCTGTGCCTACCCAAAAACGCTCAAAGGGCATCCACAGGGGATGCCCGTACGATAAAACATCGTGCAATTCCGTATGGAGCAAACATGATTTTCGTGCCCGACGAACTCGACATTCACCCCCACCCAGGGGATCGTGGTCGCCTATTATTCATAATGGATAAATCGACGAGCTATCCAAACAGAGCCTTAAAAACAGGGTTAAGTTACTTTAAAGCTAAACTTTGCCAAACATCTGCACTTGATATCGGCCTGCCCGGCTCCTCGCCCCAGAGCATGCCGATTGGCACCGCATAACAATTCGGAGTTGGCAGCTTTATGCAGTGTTTGTCAGTATAAACTAGCATTCCTCCACGAAAGCTATCGCCTGCAATATCGGCAAGACGTTCTAATCCAGCGGCATCCTTAGCTTGTATGCTAGCGGCTCGTTTAACTTCAACGCCCCAAACTTCATGCCCGCACTTTATCATGAGTCTGCGCAATCCTTGCACACTTCTCAGTATGATTGCGTTTGAATACAGTCGATGCCGTGTCTTGCTCAGTAATGAGAGGTAAATAAATGATTTATATTATAAAAAGCGAGGCAAATAATGTGAATTCATGGCAATTTCTACATCGTCCAATTGCTGTATGTGGTGAAACTTACTGTGCTTTCTTACCCAAATTCATGCCTAGAGCGCAGGGATGCAAGGAGCCGCTGCTAAACCAGCTTATGTCAATTCTAAGCTTTGCGGCTAGTCATCGTTTTTCTGTTCTTTTCGCGACAGTTGTAGCTGCTTGGCATTGAGTGGGCTAATGATGGTTTGGACTGAACTAAGCGTAGGATTTGTTCAATATCAATGACGTCGGTTTTGTACCGTTTGCCGTCGGCTGCAATTAATTTCAGTTGGTTAGTATTACTAACCAACTCACTCCCCTTTTGATTTAACTTGCTTTTTAGCCATTTTTAGTATTTTCTAGTCTTGGTGTAATCGGCATGCTCGGTTAGAACGGAGATAACGTCTAACACAGAAACCCACCACTTTTCCTGTTCGTCATCCCAAACAGAACGAACTTCAATAGATTCAAATAAGTGGTTTTGGGGTACGGGTTCATTAGACATAGACAACCTCCTGTCGTGATTTGTAATGCAACCTAAAACCTACATCCAATCTGCTAGCTGATAAACCAGCTTATGTTTTGCGCCTACCAATTCTAAGCCTTGTGGTTTAAGTACAATTTTTGCTTCTTGTAGTGTGCTAAGCACTGCGCGTTCTACTGTGTCTGCTTCGTCGTGGCAGGCCATCATGGTAGTGGCTAAGTGTGGAGCAAGCAGTTTTTGGCCGTCGAGTTTGGCTTCACCAAAGTAGTTGTTGCAGCCAGCTTTGCCATTAATACGAAAGCCCTCGCCAATCTCTAAGTCGGATTTAACATCCTGACTAATCGCTTGGCCGTCGATGCTGACAAGGTTCCAGTGGCGGTGTTGCAAGTCTTCGGTGGTGACAGTGTTAAATGTACCGCAAGCAGTAAGTGCGAATGGCAGAGTTAATGCAGCGCTGAGTGTTTTAAAAAGACAGTTTCATATAGACCTCAATGGTTAAGCAAGAGACGTAAATGGTTTTAATTAGTATAAAAAACCTAATAGCCACAGCGTAAGCGCTTGGCGAATTGCTCTAAAGTGTGTTTTAGATAAAACCAGTTTTATTATCAAGTGCGTTTTATAGCAAATCTTTAGGCGTTATGGATTTATCCACGCGGGGCGTAAGTAAAGACATCTGAATGCATGTTTTGTTCGCTTAGTCCCAAGCCAGCCAGCTGGTCTAAGGTGCCATACACCATATTGGGCGAGCCGCAAACAAACATTTGCTGTTGATTAAAATTGGCAAAATCTTCTTTTAGCACTTGGTAGATCCAGCCGCTGCGGCCAGTCCATTCTGCATTGGCTTCTTCAAGCAGTAAGTGATAACGAAAATTTGGGTGTTGCTTGGCCCATTGTTCTATTTGTTCGGTTAGATAGAACTCGCTCTGTTCACGAGCTGACCAATACAGGTGAACTTCTTGGTCGGGCTTGAGCCTGAGCGCGGCTTCCGTTAAGCATTTGATTTGTGAAAACCCACTGCCGGCGGCCACCATGATCAGTGGTTGGTGGGGATGATTATCTAAAAATCGCTGGTTCAGAATGCACTCTCCCATGGGCAGGGTGACACGCACCACGACAGCTGCCCGCAGAAAGCAAATAACGCACTGGCCTTTTCGCTGGCACTGGCAATGTAGAGGTCGATATTGCGCGGGTCGCCGCCCATAATGCTGGCAGGAGCACTGCCAATGGAAAAGGGAATTTGCTCAATCGCGCCTTGTTCATCTTTTATTTCTAATAGCAAATGCTGGCCCGGCCAAAAATCGGCCGTTTTACCAGCTGGCAGCAGCAGTTGAACATGCCACATTTGGTCGGCAATTTGCGTCATGCTGGCGATTTGGCAGGCATAGTTGCGGGCTTCTTTATAATCGGCGTGGTGAACAGAGGGCATGTAAAGCTCGGTGTCTGAAGTGGGTTGGGCGAGGCAGCATAATACTCGATCTTCGCGGGCAAGTAGGTCTTGGCCTAAAGAGTTGCGAAATTGGAATGTGCCCGATATTCGCTCGCTTTGGCAAATAGTGCACACGCCATTGTCGCAGCCAATAAAAATATCCACCCCTTGTTGTTCAGCCGCTTGCGCAATGGTTTGCCCAGCTTGGCACAGAATGGTGGTGTTGCTTGGCTGGAAGGTCACCTTAAAAGATTTCATTTGGCTTTAGCTTATTGGGGTAGGAGTCATTATAATTCGCTCATTATATAACGAGATTTAGAAATAGGTTGAACGTGACAGAAAATATTGAACATCGCCGTACCATTAGAAGCTTTGTGATCCGTGCAGGGCGCTTAACCAAAGGGCAAGAAAGTGCATTAGAGCGTCAGTGGCAGGCGATGGGGCTGGATATTGCTGATGGCCCTATTCAACCGGCAGAGGTGTTTGGTCGGCCAGCACCGTTGGTGTTGGAAATTGGCTATGGCATGGGTCATTCGCTGGTCGAGATGGCTCAGGCGGCTCCAGAAAAAGATTTTATTGGGGTGGAAGTGCATGTGCCAGGTGTGGGGGCGCTATTGCAGGCCGCAGAAGCTGCGGGTGTTTCCAACTTACGCACCTATAAAGAAGATGCGATTGAAGTGCTAAAACTGCTGCCTAGCCACAGTGTTGATACGGTGCAGTTGTTTTTTCCAGACCCTTGGCATAAGAAAAAACACCATAAACGTCGTATTGTGCAGCCAGAGTTTGCCCAAAGTCTGCGCAGAGTGCTAAAGCCGGGTGGCATTTTCCACATGGCTACTGACTGGGAACACTATAAAGATCACATGCTTGAAATCATGGATGTTGAACCAGGATTTGAAAACATTGCCGGCCACGGACAATGCGTGCCTCGCCCGGCGCACCGCCCCTACACTAAATTTGAAAAACGCGGTGAAAACCGTGGGCATGGGGTTTGGGATTTGATGTATAAGACGGTGGATTAGAGCCTATTCTTTGGAATATGGGGTGGTTGTTCGGTTCGTACGGATAGGCCCCGTGCCTATCCATAAGCCTGTAAGGATTTTTGCGTAGTAGGAGCTCTTTAATGAGTGAGTTGATTAAAATTAATTTGCCTATTACCGGTATGGCGTGTGCGTCTTGTGTGGGTAAGGTAGAGAAGGTGTTAAATCAGCTTGATGGGCTAACTGGCGTGAGTGTCAATTTGGCGGCTGAGAAGGCGGATGTTCAAGCGTCAGCTGGCTTTGATGGCAATCGGCTGGTGGCGGCGTTGGGCACGTTAAAATACACCACAACCACTGAGCAGTTTGAGCTAGCGGTCGAGGGAATGCACTGCGCGTCTTGTGTGGGTAAGGTTGAAAAGGGCTTGAAGGCTCTGCCTGGTGTGCTGAAAGCGAATGTGAATTTGGCCACTGAAAAGGTTTATGTTGAGGCATTGGCCGGAAATGTGATCATGCCACAGCTGCTTGATGCGGTGAAGCGTAGTGGTTTTTTGGCGCGTTCAATTTCGGTAGAGCAAGCAGATGATAAGGCACGCAAGCTGGCAGAAATTAAGCTGCTGCAGCGTGATTTAGCGATTGCCTTAGCATTGACCCTGCCGGTATTTGTATTGGGAATGGGTGAGTATATGGGCTTGGCCGGCTGGATTGATCGCCAGTTAGGCCAGTTTGGCAATGGCTTGGTGCAGTTTGTGCTCACCACGTTGGTGTTGGTTGGCCCAGGGCGGCGCTTTTTTCAGTTTGGCATCCCTGCTTTGCTGCGTAAAAGCCCAGATATGAACACGCTGGTGGCTTTAGGTGCTGGTTCGGCCTGGTTGTATTCGACATTGGTAACCTTAACGCCAGATTTATTTCCCATCAGCGCACAGCATTATTATTTTGAAGCCGCAGCCGTGATTAGCACGCTGATTTTGCTAGGGCGATTTTTAGAGGCACGAGCTAAAGGGCAAACCGGTGAGGCGGTGCAGCGGTTGTTAAGCCTGCAATCGAAAACGGCTCGGTTGTTGATTAATGGCAGTGATATCAATGATACGATGGTTGATGCCCAGTTCAGCACAAACATCCTTAGCAAACTCAATCTCTTTGCTGTGACGTTGACCATAGTTAAAGGTAAGTGCATATAGCTCATAACCTTCTTTAAGGGCTTTATTTAAAATAGTGAAGGAATCCATTCCGCCAGAATAAATA